>OLSN01001012.1_pt1 | contig 26887 bp, 31 predicted proteins | sample 1672411 | NCBI WGS metagenome assembly OLSN01 (sample SAMEA3136683, study PRJEB25190) | human gut metagenome | biome: human gut; feature: human-associated habitat; material: faeces | place: Austria | collected 2013 | reverse complement strand
GAGCATTACAGGGCGTAGTTGGATAATCAATTGTTTTAATTAGACTTTAGTATAACGCCGCTTCTGACGTTCTCGGATTCCGCGTCTGTTCTGGATGCAGACGGAGCTGTAACGCAGACGGAGACGGCGATCAGCGCCATACAGCTTTCCTGCCATACGAATTACGGAACACAGACGAACCGATCCTATCTGGTGTATTCCGGCTCATGGCAGGCGTTTTCCGCATCGATCCTGACGGACAGCACGTTCCTGAACGCGGAGTATCTGCTGAACCTGCTGAATTCGCTGACAAACCGGGAAAACGTGGTGGACATTGTCACAAAGGATTTTTCGGAGCCTGCGCATGCGCTCACCAGCCAGCAGGTTACGACAAGGATCATTGTGTTTGCCGCCGTTTTGCCGCTGTGCATCCTTTGCGCAGGACTGCTGGTGTTCCTTCGCAGGCGCAGCGGATAAGCGGGCTGTGAAAAGGTGGTTATCCATGAAAAAGAAAACGCTTGTGCTACTCGTGACGGTCATTCTGGCGGCGGCGGTCTGCGCAGGGCTGGCGCTGCTGCTCCGGCAGGAGCCGGAAAGCCCCGCGAGCCAGAAGACCGCCGCGCAGACGCTTTTGAACCGCAGTGAAGCCGAGGTGCGCTCCGTTACAGTCACATCCGCCGGCCGGCAGATCGCTGCCAGTCGGGATCAGAACGGAACGCTTGTGATCCCCGCGCTTGACGGCCTCCCAGTCGATCAGGAAAAGATCGACGCGCTGGCAAAATATTCGGCTCTTCTGCGTTCACAGCAGACGCTGACAGACGCACAGCGCGATCTGGAGGAGTACGGACTCGACGAACAGACCGCAACGCATGTTCAGGCAGAGTTTGACGATGGACAGACAATGGAGCTGTGGGTTGGCGAGGCCGTGCCGGGCGCGTCGACGCCCAGCAATTACGTGCTGTACGAGCAGAATGTGCACGTGATGTTCCAGCTGCATGTCAGCCCGTTCCTGAAACAGGAGGAGGACTTTATCCGCACGGCGATCACGCCGTCGAACGATGATTCGTCCTATGTTACGCTGCTGCTGTCAGTGAAGCAGGCCCAGTGGGAAGCGCCGGTCACAGTCGCGTTTCAGGATACACAGGCAACAAGCGGCGGCCAGCTGATGGCCTCGTATGCGATCGTGTCTCCGGCACACTATGATATGACCTATCATGAGCGCGGCACGCAGTTTTTGCAGTCGGTATACGGCCTTCAGGGCAAGTCATACCTCCTGCATCCCGGGCAGGACGATCTGGAAGCGTGCGGTCTGGCACAGCCGCAGGTCGTGCTGCAGACAGTTTATATCGACCAGAGCGGCACGCAGACGACGCTGCAGCTGATGGCCTCCGAAGCGGACGAGAGCGGCGTGGCCTATGTGCTCGTCAGCGGCGTGGATCTGATCTACAAGATGGACGTATCCGCGTGCAGCTGGTACAGCATCACGCTGGAGGACGTTCTGGGGCGGCAGATCGTGATGCCCGCGGTAAAGAGCCTTTCGGGGCTCCTGATCGAAACGCAGGACGCGCAGCTGCATGTGGATATTGAAACGGACGCAGCCGGTGAACTGCGCATCGATACAGATCAGGACGCACGCTATCAGGCATCCGAATTCAAGAAGCTGTACGAGGTGCTGATTTCTGCGGAAATCGACAGTCTCTGCACGCAGGCGGAGCAGACCCCGGCCCTCCTGCAGATCACCTATGAAGCGGCAGACGGCACAAAGCAGACGGTTTCGTTCTGCGAAGGCCCGGTCAGACAGGCCTACGTCTGGAAGAACGGAAGTCCGTACGGCCTCATCCGCAGCAGCTATGTAGACGTGATGCTGGAGGCTGTTTCAAAATTTATGCGTCAAGAGACAATTACCGTCACATATTGAAAAGCAGAGCCCCTTTGCCTGCAAAAACAACAGGTATCGGAATGGACATCGTCAGTGTCCATTCCGATACCTGCCGCTATGTGCACTGTATGCTGAAAATGACGCTGCCTGCTCAATTTGTCCCGGCAGCAGCCGCAAGGATCCCGATATATTGCCGTGTTCTCTTTGACGTCTTTTTCTTTTCCTTTCATTTATCGGTCGGTTTTATTCCGCACGCTCCAATGCTGCAACGTCTCCCGACTGGATAGCGGGAATACTGCGCCTTATTTTTTCATGATCCCAATCCCACCGGCGCAGGCCCTCCAGCTTTTTGATCGTATCGTCATCAAACCTTCTGCGTATCGGCTTGGACGGAACGCCGCCGACGATGGTATAAGGCGGCACATCCTTTGTCGCCACGGCGCGGGTGCCGATGATGGCACCGTCGCCGATCTTGACGCCCGGCATAATGACCGACTCATAGCCGATCCACACATCGCTGCCGATCACGGTGTCACCTTTGTTGGCCCATGCATCGCAGATGGTTTTCGCATCCAGCTCCCATTCGTCAAAAAAGATGGGAAAGGTGTAGCTGGACAGCGACTGCATCGAATGGTTCCCACTGATGCGAATCAATAGTAGAAAGCGAAAAAAGATGACAAAAGGCGCAAGAAGAGAGATAGTTAAGTGTGAAAAAACTCATCAAACTGTATTGCGCGATTTGCCATCGCTGTCAGGATAGCAGAATCGCGGAGAAAATGCAACACGGAAGCAACAATAAGTCCGCCCAATTTACAGACGTGGAGTTGATGACCGCATACTTATGGGGCGCGCAGCAGGGCTTATTGACGCGGAAAAGTGTCTATACCTTCATCAAAACCTACCATCTGGGCGACTTTCCAAAGCTGCCCAGCCATCAGGCATTCTGCCGCCGTCTGAACCGGCTGGCAGAAGCCTTTGCCGCGCTGGCGGAGGTCCTGTTCGAGCAAAAGCTTGCAGGCAGTGAGCCGACGCATGGGTATGTGCTGGATTCCTGCCCGGTCATGGTGTCTGTCGGGTTCCGGTCAAATACTGCGAAAACAGCGCGAAAGCTCTGCAATTTGACGCGGAATCCGACGAAAAACCTCTGGTATCACGGCGTCAAGCTGTACGTTTTCGCCCAACTGCGCCCGCACATACTGCCTATTCCGTGCGCCGTACAGATCAGCAAAGCGAGTCTCTGCGACCTGTGGGCCGCAAAGCAGATCGATCTGGACTGCGCGCCGGTCACGGACGGTCGGCTCTACGCAGATCGTGCCTATATCGACGCGGAGTGGAGAGCGCATCTGCAAAGCGAACGAAACATCACGCTCATTACGCCGCGTAAGCGGAAGAAATACGACACTTTGGTGTCCGAGGACGCCGCGTCCACGCACGTCAGCGGCATCCGGCAGCCGATCGAGGTCTTTTTCAACTGGCTGCAAGCGAAAACGCACATCCAGTCCGCCTCCCACGTCCGCTCCTGCGCCGGTCTGCTCTTTCACATCTTCTCCGCCCTTGCCTTCGCCGCTTTAATTTTGCGGTTCAACTATTGTTTTGCATCACTGGTGAACAGGAATTTTGCGCCGCAGGCGATCGAGCAGAATTTCCCGATGATCAGGCGGTCGCCGTTGACCGGATAGTGATAGAGCACATTGTTCTGTTCAAACTCGCAGGGATCGTGGACGAAATCGTTGTAGATCGTATAGTCTCCGACCTCGATGTTCGGGCCTGTGATCACATCCTTCAGGTAGACCGTCTGCCGGTCGTACGGACGGGAGTAGCACTTATTTTTCATACTGTATTTCCTCATTGATCTTCTTTGGTTTCATATAAAACAGGTGAATGCCCGGCACCGCATTGAAGCCCGTGGCTGCAAACACGCTGAAATATCCGGCAGGCACGAGCTTCATACCCATCGCGCCACAAGCATCATACCGAGGGCAGCGCCTGCACATACGCCGTAAGAACGGCGATCCTTAAGCGTCCTGCTCATGCCCGGTCAATTTGAAAACATATCCGTAAATTCGCGGATACCAGCGGCGAACCAAAAGCTCCAGTGCGCCCTTATCTCCGCCTTTGATCCCGCGCACCAGTCCATGATCGCTATATTCCACCGCCTCACCGCCTTTTCTGTCAGTATAACGAACGAGAGTACCCAAAGGGATGAAAGATACAAAAGATATTTTATAAAAATTATAACAGGTCCTTGCGTGTGATATCTACTCCGTGTTTTCTTGGGGCGTGATGGAGAAGGAAGTCAGAAATTCCGGTCCAAAACATGGACACCTGCCCCAGGCATGACAGAACTGCAACAGGAAAAAGAAGCCCAGCGGCAACAATTCCTCTTTGAGGAAGAGTGTAAGGCCGGGGCTTTTACTACATCCGGGAATATTAAGTTCCAGGCCCTTGCAGAACAGTGGTTCCGGGAAGCTGCCGGTAAGACAAACCGGCCCCTGTCGCTACAACGCCTGCATACCTACGAAAAGCGTACTTATGCCGCGATCGGTCACTTGCGGGTGGACAAGATAAATACCAGGACTGTGCAGCTTTTTATGGATAACCTCTCAGAAGAAGGGGTCAGCGAGAAGACCCTTCACGCGCTCCCAAAGGAAGCAGAGGGGGAGACTGTCTTGCGGAAGGTCCTGTGTGAGCGGGGATTAGCCCAGAATGTCATTGCGAAGCAGGCCGGGTTAGGCGGCTCCACGGTTTCTTCTGCTTGCAGGGGCGAAAGCGTGACCTTAGTATGACCAAATCCCTTTTTCCAGAAAAAGAGAAAGCCCGGAAAGCCTTGAATATCAAGGCTTTCCGGGCTTTACAACCTGGTGCGGATGACGGGACTTGAACCCGTACGTCATGGACACACGCCCCTCAAACGTGCCTGTCTACCAGTTCCAGCACATCCGCATTTGAGATTGCTTAACTAGTATACTCAGGATTATCGCTTTTGTCAAGAGGAGTTTTAGAATTTTTGGCATGATTCTGAAATTTTGCACCAGGTTGCGATAGAGTATTTTTTACTAATTAGGGGATGTCAGGAAATTTCTCGGTTTTTCTATGAAGACCTTATCCGGGATTTAGTCTTTCAGTGAGTTTGGATAGATCCCCTGATCATGTAGAGACTTTAGTGCCTTTTCCACCACGGGGCGATCCTCCTGATACGTTACGCCGAACCAAACAGCATCTGTATGCAGGACAGAAACAGTCATTTGACCGGAAGTGATCAGTCGATCCACTAGGACAGGCAGCAGGCACTCTGCTTTCAGCTCCTCAGGAGATAGTTCTTTCAGGAATGCGTCAAAATATTCTTCCATTTGCTCGAAGATCCAAGGCGTAAAGCCCCAGAAATTCATGGAGACAACGCTCTCCGGATCTAAGTCCGTCGGATGGTCGGGATCAGCCAGATCTGCAATGCGGCCGTCGGGATATTTTTTGATTTTCAGAGTCTCTTTGACTTTCTGCAGATGACCATTTTCCTGCTGACAAACACCACGAGAAACCGTACCGTTATCGCTGACAGTATTCTTAAGCAGGTAACCAACCATGGCTCCCTCTCCGGTGGGCTTCAGGGAGAGAAGCTTGTCCAGGATAGTTGTAAAGGCGGATGCGCCGTAGTAATCATCTGCATTGATGATGGCAAAGGGTTCCTGCACTGCGCTGCGGGCGCACAGGGCTGCGTGGACAGTCCCAAAGGGCTTGGTTCTGTCTGCAGGAATCTTATAAAATCCGGGTACACTGGTAAAGTCCTGGACGGCATACGCAACCTCTACCTGCTCCCCCTGAGGGGTGTGCATCGTTGCGATGCGATCTCCGCACAAGGTACGGATGTGCGCTTCCATGCCTGGTTTGATGATAAAGACGATTTTTCGGAATCCAGCACGAACAGCGTCGTAAACCGAATACTCCATAATGGCCTCGCCATGGGGGCCGATTCCGTCGGTCTGTTTTTCTCCTCCGTAGCGGGAACCCATACCGGCGGCCATGATGACCAAAGCTGCGTTCATAATGTGATCTCTCCATTTCACGCCTTACGGCGAACTGATTGTCTGACCTATTATACTACGCTCTCCTGTTTTTTTCCATCCTGATATGAAGTTTTTGCTTCAAATTTTACAAAAATGTGATAAAATAGAATCACAAATGAATCAAGAGGAGGATTTTTATGGATCAGCTTACCCTACGCTGGTATGGCCACGCTTGCTTTACCGTGACCTGCCGAGAGTTTACTGTGGCCTTTGACCCGTATGAAGACAATTACGTTCCTGGTTTTGCTCCGCTGCATTTACAGGCAGACTTGGTACTCTGCTCTCACCAGCATAACGATCATAACGCTGCAGGTTTGGTCAAACCGATTACTGGCCATCAGAATCCGTTTCATATCATAGAGATTCCCACCTTCCATGATCCCGAAGGCGGCCGTTTGCGAGGAGACAACATCATCCATGTGCTGGAATTTGGAAAACTTCGGATAGCGCACTTTGGAGACATCGGCTGTCCTCTCACGCCTGCGCAGGCCGCAGAGCTACAAGGACTAGACTTGGCGCTGATTCCGGTCGGCGGCTTCTATACGATTGGGCCTAGAGAGGCGAAGAACCTGATTGAGACGATTCGCCCCAAAGTTGTTGTACCGATGCACTATCGGATGGGGAAAATCGGTCTGCCCAACGTTGCTCAAGTCGATGATTTCCTCTCTTTGGTGGAGGATTATGTCTACTATCCGACTGATACGCTGACGATCAATGAGGGAACCAAGTCTCAAATTGCAGTTCTATCCTATAAGAGTAAATAAAGAAGGGGCTACCTTACATGATTTTGAAGAATCATTTTGAGGTAGCCCCTTCCTCTCGATTCAGTTGTCATTGAACTGTTGGCTCAGTGGATTCCGTCGGAAGGACATTCGTGCGGAGATGGTTCACCAGAATGCGAAGAAAGGCGGAAGCGGTTGGTGGTGCGGGCAGTTCGCACCCTGCGATTTCCTGAAAATGTTCCCGCTGCAGGGTCCAGGCACGGCGAGAAACCGTTCGCAGATTGCGCTCGACTGAGTTTATGTAACAGAAAAACAATTGGGCGATGGGCTGGTAGATCTCTTTCGAGATGTCGTCTAGCCTTCTTTCATCGTCTAATGCTAGGTGGATGGCCCACGCAGCCTGTTTGTAGCCCTTGTAATTTGCGGTGATTCCTAATGTTCGCAGTTCGTTACAAATAGAAAATTCGTGTGTCATAAGAAAACCTCCCATTTCTTTATATTATAATACCACAAAAAGGACAACAATATGACAGCTTTTTCGTTTTCAAGGAAAATTTTTTAAAATGAAAGCCAGATTTGACAGAGCCGTCCAGGTTTGTTCCTGCGGTCAATTCGTTTTTTCGTTTGAAAGAAAACTTGACATAGATACTTTACAGCTATGTACTCTAGTGTTATAATAAGCCGAATTGCGAAAAAGAAAGGGGAGGTATACCTGTGAAACCTTTGCTTGTCGTGGTGGACATGCAAATCGATTTTATTTCCGGAGCTTTGGGGAGCAAGGAAGCGGAAAAAATCGTTCCAGCGGTCATACAACGGATCCGAGAATTTCCGGGAGATGTTGTATATACCAGGGATACCCACGGCACAGATTACTTGTCCACACAAGAAGGGAAGCATTTACCGATAGTCCACTGTATCAGCGGGACTGCGGGCTGGGAGATTCATCCTGATGTCTTACAGGCTGGATACGGCAAAACAGTGCAGATTATTGACAAGCCTACATTTGGCTCGCAGGCGCTGTGTCGTTTTGCCGAAACAGAGAACTATAACGCCATCGAGCTCATCGGCTTGTGTACGGATATTTGCGTGATTTCCAACGCCCTGTGTCTCAAAGCGGCCCTGTGGGAAACGCCCATCGGCGTGCGGCCATCTTGCTGCGCTGGAGTGACACCGGAGAGTCATAACAATGCTTTGTCTGCCTTGCAGATGTGTCAGATCGACCTGCTAGGCGATGAAAAATGAAAAGGAGAAATGAACGATGAAAAAATGGTTGAAACGGATGGGAGCAGCGGCTCTGTCTGGTGTGATACTGCTGGCATTAGCGGCCTGCGGCGGGAACAATGGGGATACCTCTACTGCAACACAGGATGACAGCAGCAGTGGAGAAAAGACCAAACTGTATGTGGTCAACTGGAAGGATTATGCTTCGGATGATGAAGAACTGATGGCTCAGTTTGAGGAAGAGTATCATTGCGAGATCGTGAACACCTACATGGAAAGTGAAGAGCAGCTGTTGACCTCTTTGAAAACAGCGTCTCCTGGCACCATTGATGTGTGTCTGCCTAACTGCTCCATCCTGCCGGCTGCCATTAAAGATGGTCTGCTGAAAGAAATCGACACCAGTAAGCTGGAGAATTTCTCTGCGCTGTATGACCGTTTCCAGGAGCAGAAAGAGTGCTTCGGGGAGGACGGGAAGATGTACGCTGTTCCGTTTGTATGGGGCTCCACGGCCATTGCCTATAATACAGAGCTGATGTCGGAGGCACCCAATTCTCTGAAGTGTTTGTTTGATGAGCAGTACGCCGGCAAGCTGACTATCCGGGATGACTATAACGATGCGATCATGGCCGCTGCTATTGTGCTGGGCCAGGATCCTACCAATCCGACTGATCTGGATGCCATCAAGGACCTGCTCATCAAGCAGAAGCCTTTGAATCGTACCTATTGGCAGACCGGAGACGAATTCTCTAAGCTCTTTGCCGGTGGCCAAATCGACTTTGGTATGATGTGGTCCGGTCAGGCAGCAACCATGAAGCAGGAAGGAGAGCCGATCGCCTTTGTGGTGCCGGAGGACGGTGCCATTGGCTGGGTCGATAACTGGGGGATTGCAGCTGGTTCTCAGCATGAGGATTTAGCCTATGCGTTTATCAATTATATGATCAGCAAGGACGTGCAGTATAATTGGGCCTCTAAGGGCGGTCCTGCACCTGCCAACCAGTCGGCAGCAGAATCTCTGGATCCCGACTACGCAGCCTCCTGTGGAATGGATGAGGCATCTCTGAACCGTCTGTACTTCATGGCTTATCAGGACGACGCCACAAAGGCGCAGTGGGCTGAGCTCTGGACAGATGTGAAAGCCAGCTGATCTAGTTTCTGGATAGCAAGCTTTTCCCTGGGAGGGATCGAGTTGAAACGAAACAAACGCGGCCTGCTGACGTTGCCTTCTGTTTGCTGGCTGCTGGTCTTTACCGTGCTGCCATTGCTGATCATGCTCTACTACAGCGTACAGGCCGATGACGGTACGGGATTTACCTGGGCCAACTACTTACGCTTTTTCTCTAAGGACACCTATTTGCGTTTGACCTGGCGCACGATCGTGATGGCGGTTTTGGTGACAGTGGTCAGCTTATTGATTGCCTATCCGCTGGCATATATCCTGGCAAAAAAACTGCGGGGAGCACAGGGGATCATTCTTGTGCTGATTATTATTCCGTTTTTTACCAACCAGCTAGTGCGTGTGTATAGTTGGCTTATCTTTTTACAGGATGGCGGCGTATTAGACAAATTGCTTGGCGCGTTGCAATTGACGGCCGGAGATTCCTTGGGCCTGCTTTATACCCAAGCAGCGGTCGTCATCGGTTTAGTGCATGCCTATTTCCCCTATATGGTTATTACGATCTACATGGCGCTGGAACGTATGGATACAGCAATGCTGGAAGCTAGCGCCAGCCTAGGGGCCACCCGGTGGACAACACTTCGCCGGGTGGTCTTCCCGGCCTCGATGCCAGGTGTTGTGTCTGGTATTCTGATCGTATTTGTGCCCTGTCTGGGTACCTTTGTGGAGCCACGTATCTTAGGCGGTACAGACGGTACTGTGATTGGCACGGTGATCGAAGACCAGTTTACAGAGCTGTATGGCTGGAACTTTGGTGCGGCCATTGCCTTTTTGCTTCTGGCCTTAGTTCTGTTAAGTATGCTGGCGATCAGCAAGTGGGGAAGGAGGTATGAGACATGAAACGATCCATTGGAAGCAAATTTTTTGTTCTTCTGGCGTTACTCTACCTCTATGTTCCCATTGTCGTGTTGGTGGTTATGGGGTTCAACAAATCCCGGTATAATTCGTTGCCATTTTCCTTCACGCTCAAGTGGTATCAGGAGCTGGCAGGGGATTCTGCGTTACTGATAGCTGCGCGAAATTCCCTGTTACTGGCCCTGGCCACAGGGTTTGTTTGCATGGTGCTGGGCACGCTTTTTATTTTGGGGCAGCGTGTCCTGCGGGAGCGGTATAAACAACTGGCACGCAGTTTTGTGATGATGCCCATGAGTATCCCTTGGTTGATTCTGGGCTTGGCGTTGCTGCTGCTGATCCGGGCTGTTGATCTGGAAAAGAGCTTGTTTTTTGTTTTGGCGGGGCACATCGTGATCTCTCTGCCGTATACACTTCTGGTATTAGAGGCCCGTGTACAGGCGTTGGACGATACACTGGAGGATATGAGCGCCAGTTTGGGCGCAACTGGCTGGACGACGTTCCGCCGGGTCACATTTCCAGCTTTGGCCCCAGCCATTGTCGCCGGTGGCTTTCTGGCCTTTATGATCAGCTTTGATAATTTCCCCATCAGCTATTTCCTGATGCCAGCGGGCGTCTCTACTTTGCCCATTGAGATTCAAAGCTCCATCAAGTTTGGATTTACCCCGGAGATCAACGCCATTTCTACTGTAATTATCGGCGTATCTCTGCTGTGCCTGGCAGTGGTGGGCTTGATCATGGGCAAGACGTTCCTTGGTATGATGGGAGGAAAAAAAGAGCATGTCTGAAGTCAGCTTAAAAAAATTGACCAAGGTTTATGGCGGCACGACGGTGGTCGACCACATTGATTTGACCGTGCCAGATGGCACCCTTACTTCTATTTTAGGACCTTCTGGCTGCGGAAAGACGACTACGTTACGGATGATCGCAGGCTTTGAAACGCCGGAGAGCGGAGACGTTCTTTTTGATGGAGTGTCTGTTTCCAAGGTTCCAGTCAATCAGCGAGGAATTGGCATGGTTTTTCAAAGCTATGCGCTGTTTCCACACATGACAGTTGGACAGAATGTTTCCTATGGTTTGGAGCAGCAAAAGGTGAAAGGGGAAGAACTTCGCCAGCGGGTAGAAGAGGCCTTGAAAATGGTTCACATGGAGGAGTACATCAATCGAAAACCACGGCAGTTGTCTGGAGGTCAGCAACAACGCGTTGCGCTGGCCCGTGCGTTGGTGATCCGGCCTAGAGTTCTTTTGCTGGATGAGTGTCTCAGCGCCCTGGATAAGAAACTGCGGGTAGAGATGCAGGGCGAACTGCGCCGTATTTTAGAGGAGTGTGGCGTGACAACATTTTTTGTGACGCATGACCAGGAGGAAGCGATGACCCTGTCCGACGCAATCGTTGTGATGAACCAAGGTGTTATCGAGCAAACTGGTACCCCAGCAGAGGTCTATGAACACCCCAGAAACCGGTTTGTTGCCAGCTTTTTGGGAAAAGCAAACTTCTTCCGAGGCAAAGATATTTTATCTTTGGTCAGTCAGGCAGATCCAGACACAACCTATGCTGTGCGCCCGGAACGAATTACCATATCCACAGATGGGCCAGGCCTGCGCAGTGTTGTGGAGAGTGTGGTCTACGCGGGCAGCACGACGACCTGCTGCGTCCGCTGGGGAGAGCAAGCAATACTGGCGGAGACACGCCCCGAACACGGACAGGCTACTTGGAAACGAGGTGACGAAGTCGTTCTCAGCTGGGCACCTGATGCGGCGATCCCCTTGGAGGACTGAGCTATGGCAGGAGAAATTTTGATTTTTGGCGGCTTGCTGCTAGACCGCTATTTTTCTATTGAAAAATGGCCCGTGCGAGGGCAGGATGGCTATTTTACCGGAGAGACCTCTTTTGTCGGAGGCTGTGCGGTGAATATGGCGGTGACGATTCGGAACCTGGGGGGCAACCCCCAGGTCGTTTCCTGTATAGGAGATGATGCCGTTGGAAGCACGATTCGGATGTATTGCCGAGATGTAGGCTTGTCAGAGCAGTATCTTTTTGATACACTAGGAACGACTGGAAGTTGCTTGGTGTTTTCGGAGCTGGACGGAGAACGGACCTTTTTGACCCAAAAGGGGGTCGAAGAGCGGTTCCCTTTAGAGCTGGAACAGAACCTCCAGAAAGCAGCGCCGGGATGGATCGGCGTTACGGGATACTATCTTCTTAGTCAGGATGGAGAAGCAATATTACGCTGTTTAGAGAGACTGTCCTCGCAAGGGAGCCATATCCTTTTTGATCCCAGCCCACTCGTGGGAGACATCCAGCCGGGACTTCTAAATCGGATATTAAAGATATGTCAAATCATGACCCCCAATCAGGTGGAGCTACTAAAACTGGGTGGTACGACGAAGCTTTCCAAGTGGATCCACGAAGGAAAAACCGTCATTCTCAAGCAAGGAGAACAAGGCGGCCGTGTTTTTACGCCAACTGGAGGATTTTCCTATCCAGCGGCTCCGTGCCGGGCTATAGATACCACGGGAGCAGGAGATAGCTTTTCCGGAGCGTTGTTGTGGGCATTAGACCACGAAAACTCGATACAACAAGCAGTGATATTAGCAGCACGATGCGCGGCGAAAACAGCCGAAGTCAAAGGACCACATGAGATTTGGAAAGGAGATCATCCATGGATCGATTAGACAGAGCATACGGTGCCTTAGTCGGAGGCGCTATTGGAGACGCTATGGGGATGCCAGCTTCGTTTCTGACCCGCCAGCAAATTCGTACTGCGTATGGTTATATCCAAGATTTCCTGACGCCACAGAAGGAAGTGCAATCTTATCACGGAAATCTTCAGGCAGGGGAGATCACGGATGACACGATGGAGAGTGTGATCATCACTAGAGTTTTACTCAATCACGGGGAGTTTTCGGAAGCGGCTTTTAACGAAGCGATGAAAGATTGGGCGATTCGGCAAAGAATGTTGGAGAGCACTGTCATTGGTCCTTCGACCCGCCGGTATCTGGAAGCGCTGATCCAGGGTCGTGATCCGAAGATCACAGCAGGGCAGGGCGTGACCAACGGAAGCGCCATGCGAGTGGCTCCCATTGGGGTGCGCTATTGGAAGGACCTTGGACAATGCTTGGAGATGGCAGCCGCTTCCTCTCTGCCCAGCCATGGCAGCCGCCCGGCGGTAGCCGCAGCTTGCGCAGTAGCAGCGGGCGTAAGTTTAGGGGTTCACGGCGGGTATAGTTCCTTGGATATTCTACGTGCGGCTGCTGATGGAGCGGCATTTGGGGAAAAGAAGGGGATGGACCTGCCTGCACCTTCCGTTGCCCGGCGTCTTCGTCTGGTGGAAGAGATCGTAGACCAGGCTGGAGACACCTCTACCAGCGATATTTTAGATGAATTGGTTGCTGTCTTTGGGGCCAGTATGATGGCTTACGAGTCGGTACCCATCGCCTTTGGCGCTTTTTATGCCACCGACGGCCATGGGCCAGATGGTGTTTTGGCTGCAATCAATGCTGGAGATGATGCAGACACCAATGGTTCGATCTGTGGTAGTTTATGTGGGGCGTTCAGTGGTGCTTTGTCGTTTCCTGTCTCTTGGCGTATGAGGGTAGAAAAGACCAGCGGCGTTAATTTTTATGAGACAGCAGACCAGTTGCTGACGTTAGAGGGAGTACGCTGATACGAAGGAGGACGCAGGCATGGTAACCTGGGAAGAATTGGAGGCGCTTTGCCAACGCTGTCAAAACTGCCCCCTGGGTGAGACACGGACGAAGCTGGTATTTGGTGTGGGAAACCGGCAGGCGGATGTCATGCTCATTGGAGAAGGGCCTGGGGAACAGGAGGATTTGCAGGGGGAACCATTTGTTGGTCCAGCGGGAAAGCTGCTGGATCTCATGCTCTCCGTTGTCGATTTATCCAGGGAGCGGGTGTACATTGCCAACATTGTAAAATGTCGTCCACCGCGCAACCGAGATCCTTTGAACATAGAACAGGAAGCCTGTATCGGCTATCTTCGGGCGCAGACTGCCCTCGTCCGTCCCAAGATCATTGTCTGCTTGGGGCGGATCGCAGCGCAGCGAATCATTGACAGAAACTTTCGGATCACCAAGCAACATGGCCAGTGGTCTGAACGTGCTGGAGTACAGATGACAGCGATCTATCATCCATCTGCGCTTTTGCGGGATCCTCTTAAGCGTCCGGAAACATTTGTAGATTTGAAAAGTATTCAGGCGAAGATCAAAGAAATTTGCCCGGATACTTTGCTGCCTCATCCTTGGTAATACGACCTCAATCCTTTGGCTTTGGGCGGAAAAACACTGCGGCCAAATAGCCAAAAAACACTGCCGCGGTAATTCCGCCGGCGGCGGCTGTGATCCCTCCGGTCAGAACACCTAAAAAGCCTTCGTTTTTGATGGATTCCCTTACTCCGCTGGCTAGGTTGGCTCCGAAGCCAGTCAGCGGAACCGTAGCTCCTGCGCCGCAATGATCGATTAAGGGTTGGTAAACGCCGACTGCGCCCAATATCACACCAATAACTACATATAAAACAAGAATACGGGCGGGCGTCAGCTTGGTCTTATCAATCAGAATTTGTCCGACCAAGCATAAGATACCGCCGAAGAGGAATGCAGCGAAATACAAGGAAGGACTACTCATGCTCCTGCTCCTTTCTGCGTGAGATGGCAACTGCGTGGCAAATACCGGGAATACTTTCTCCCTGCATCATGGAAAGAGGAGAATGTAGGGCCCCTGTACCGCAAAATAAAATATGACGATACTTTTTCGCTGCCATTTGCTGCAGCAGATACCCAGCGAGAACGATAGCGCTGCACCCACACCCAGAAGCACCTGCGTGAACGTCCTGTGCGTTAGGATCAAAGAGGAGTATCCCACAGTCTGCATAGCGCTGTCCCAGTTCGATTCCATCCTTCCGGAAAAACTCGCGGACGATTTCCTGACCCAACTGGCCCAAATCTCCGGTGACGATGCAGTCATAGAAGTCAGGAGTACGACCCGTTTCCTGTAGGTGGATTTGGATGGTATCATACGCAGCTGGAGCCATAGCGGCCCCCATGTTGTTGGCATCCGTGATTCCTTTATCCACAATTTTTCCGGTGGTCACATGGGTTACAAAGGGTCCTTCGCCTTTTCTGGATAAGATTACGGCACCAGCGCCTGTCGTGGTCCATTGGGCCGTTGGTGGTTTTTGGCCGCCATATTCCAGGGGATTTCGATACTGTCGTTCTGCGGAACAGAAGTGAGAGGAAGTCAGTGCGGCAGTGTATGAAGCAAAACCGCCATCGATCAACATAGCCCCTAGAGAAAGCCCCTCAGCCATAGTGGAGCAGGCACCATAGAGACCGAAAAACGGAATCTCCTGCGTTCGCATCGAATACGATGTGGCAATGCATTGGTTTAATAGATCACCTGCTAAAACATAGTCTAATTGCTCTGTTGTCAGCCCCGCTTTATTCAGGGCAAAGGACAGAGCCTTTTTTTGCATTGTAGTTTCTGCCTTTTCCCAGCTTTCCTGGTGAAAGCGATCATCCCGGCTGGTCAAATCAAAACAGTGCCCCAAAGGCCCACGGCCTTCCTTGCTTCCCGCTACGCTGCCGCAGCCAACAATGGCGGGGGGATCGCTAAAGCGGACGGTCTGGCGTCCCAGTTTTTTTGTTTCCACCGGCGTCTCTCCCTTGCTAAGATTCTTCCTTAGTTTTCCTCAGGCTTGGGAGAATATGTCTCTGTCGGCAGAAAAAACGGGGGAAATCCGAGGATTGCGCTGGACAGGAAGCCGCATCGGCTTTATAATGACAATATCTTAACCGAAAGAAGGGATCTTTTCCTATGGCAAATGCAACACTTGTATCACAGAAGGTACAGGAGATCCACCTGAGCAATAAATTGGAGCAGGCTGGCCAGATCCAGCTGGATAGCTCCTTCTCTCTGAACGTCAGCTTCGCCAACGATGGCACCCGTTGTGTAGGTAAGCTTACCCAGACTCTACGAGACAAAGAATTCGCTGGCGGTAAGTTTACCATGAGCGTAGAACTGGTGGGCATCTTCAACTGCACCGGTGCCGTAACCGATGAGGTCAAGCGCCAGGTTCATGGGGAGGTCTATGACCAGCTCTTCCCCTATATGCAGTCTCAGTGTGCCAATTTGGCAGCGGCTTCCGGGATCCCTGGCCTGATGCTACGCAAAGTTCCAATTGACCCCAATAACATTGCCATCAATAAAAAGGGCGGCCCGGGCAACGACCGGAATCCTGACGGTGGCCCAAAACTTACGTTATTATAATGGCGATTCCTCTGTATCAAGACCTCTGGAATGGGAAAGAAACGCTGTCTGAAACAGTTGCTCTGCGTTGTGGAGAAAAACAACTCACATTTGGTGATTTCTTTCAGGATATTCTCCGAGCAGAAGCTGGATTGCGCTCTCTGGGAGTTGGTCCCGGAGACCTGGTTACGCTGATCACCTTAAATACTCCAGAGGCCGTCATCGCTTTTTATGCGATCGACCGCATTGGTGCGGTTGCAAACTGGGTAGACACCAAACTCAGCCCAACCGAAGTGGAAGAGTATTTGATACGCGCTCAGTCAAAGGTCGTCTTGGTATTGGAGTTGGCCTTTGCCAAGGTGTATCAAAACCGCGGGCAGGCCCCGGCGGAACATTTTATTACGTTGCCGTTGGCCTGCTATCTTCCGGATGCTTTGGGGGAAAAGCTCCATTTGAACACCTGGCAGGAAGCGGCGGGTCCTGGCTGTATGCCTTGGGTATTTTTGCTGCAAACACCACAAGATATTTCCCCTGAGAAGGAACGCTGGGAAGAGCCTGTTGCCATCACTTATACCGGCGGAACCACTGGCCCGGCAAAGGGCGTTATGCTTTCCCGGCGGGCGTTTCGTGCTTCCTTGGAGCAGTATACACAGGCAGAGACGGAGTACGGCAGAGGGGGAGAAAATCTGGATCTACTACCGCTGTTTTCTGCCTTTGGGCTGTGTCAGTGTGTCCATGTCCCCCTTTGTTTGGGGATGGGTGTGATCCTATCTCCTTTGTTCCGTCCGAATCAGCTGGGACAGGCCTTGCAGCAATACCATCCAACGCAAGTTAGCGGAACCACTTCCTACTGGCAGTTGCTCCTGCAAGACGCATGGGCAAAAACAGCGGACCTTTCCTTCTTGAAAGTGCCTCGCTGTGGCGGTGACACACTGCCGGCGGAACTGGAACGGCGCATCAATGCTTTCCTGGCGCAAGGCGGATGTTCGGCCAATCTTGTGAAAGAATATGGCATGTCGGAGGTGGCTGGAATCGTCTGTGTCAGCTACGGCTATGGGGAAATCGGGGACGCAGGTCGCCCTGTACCTGGTTGTAAGATCGTTGCCGTAGACCCAACGACCGGTGCACTATGCCCGCCGGAAGTTCAGGGGGAGTTGATCATCCAGAGCGGTACACAGATGAGCGGCTACTATGGTATGCCAGAGGCAAATGAACAAGTCTTAAAGCCTGGACCGGACGGAACGATATGGGTGTGGACCAAGGATTTGGGACATACCACGGCGGATGGGCGAGTGGTTGTTACCGGGCGAAAAAAGCGCATGATTTCCAGACATGGGTTTAAGATATTTCCCTCTGTAATTGAGAATTGCCTTCTGTCTGATCCTGGCGTTTCTGCCTGCGCTGTAGTCGCTGGAATCAGCCAGAAAGGGGAGACGCTTCCCGTAGCCCATATTGTCGCTGCTCCTGGACAGGACCCTGTGGCGTTAGAAGCTGCTCTGCGTCGCCTGGTAAAACGAGACTTGAACCTGTTTTTACACCCTGGTGCGTACTACTTCCATGATGTACTACCACTTACAGAGCGCGGAAAATTAGACTATCGTGCTTTGGAGCAACAGACCAACCTATAACCAAATAAGGAGGAACTGACCATGGATGACCGGAAAATCGCCATCCGAGGAACCCTGTGTGCCATTTCGGGCGGAGTGTGCTGGGGGTTTTCCGGCACCATGGGTCAGTTCCTTTTTTCGCAAAAGGGCCTGACCACCAGCTGGGTCACGACGGTCCGCATGCTCATCGCCGGAGTGTTGCTCCTGGGCGTGATGGCGGCTCGGCGGCCCAAAGAGGTCCGGGCCATCGGCAAGGTCTGGACGGTGAAAAAAGACGTGCGCCGCCTGCTCCTCTTTGCTGCGCTTGGCCTGATCCCTTGCCAATTTACGTATCTAGAATGTATCGCCAACTCCAATTCTGCCACGGGGACGGCGCTGAATTATTTGGGGCAGATGATGATCTTACTCTATGTCTGCTTTGTGACGAGACGCCTGCCGACCCGCTGGGAGATCACAGCGCTTTTGCTGGCGTTCCTGGGGGTGTTCTTTTTGGCGACCCATGGGGACGTTCACACGTTGGTCCTCTCTCCCCAGGCGCTGTTTTGGGGGCTGATCGGCGCTGTGATGGTGGTGGTGTATAACACCTTGCCGCAAAGACTGCTTCGCGTCTACGGAAGCCCGGTCATTACGGGGTGGGGGATGCTGCTGGGCGGCGTCATCCTGGGCCTTCTGTCCCGGGTTTGGACCCAGGAAGTCACACTGGATCCGCAGACGGTGCTGGGGATCCTCTTGATCGGCGTGGTGGGTACGGCGATGGCATTCACGCTGTATCTGCAAGGGGTCAATGACATTGGTCCGGTGAAGACCTCTCTGCTCTCCTGTGCAGAACTTGTGACGGCGGGAGTCCTGACGTCGGTCTGGCTGAAAACTCCGTTGGCCTGGCAGGATGTTCTGGGCATGGCGCTGATCCTTGGGATGGTCGCATTTCTCGCTGTGCCGGGGAGAACGACGCCGAACACGACGCGCAGCAATTCATGAAAGACACAACTTCCCTGCTTGCCGCATAGCGTGACAGAGCAGGGAAGGAGTTGTGTTGTATGATCTATGTGGTCGCGCCGGGGGATACGCTCTCCGGGATCGCTCGTCTCTCTGGAAGCAGCGTGGCCCAGCTGCAGCAGGATAATGGGATCCTGCCGGACCAGCCCTTGGTCCCGGGGCAGGCGTTGGTCGTTCCCGACCGGGACGGCACGGCGTCTGAAAAGCCGCTGCTGTCCGTCGGGGGCTACGCCTATCCGCATATCCGACCCGGCGTCTTGCAGCAGGCGCTTCCGTTTTTGACGACGCTGTCCATCTTTTCTTATGGCTTCCGCGAGGACGGTACGCTGGTCGAGCCCCCCGCCCGCTGGCTCTTGCAGCAGGCGGGGGAGGTCGGCGCAGGTGCCGTCCTTGTCCTGACGTCAACGGATGAGGACGGGAATTTTTCCAGCCAGCGGGCGGCACAGCTCTTTCGGGACCGCGTCTTACAGACGCAGGTCCTGGACAGTCTCCTGCAAGTCCTGATCGAAAAGGGTTATGTGGGGCTGGATGCTGATTTTGAGTACATTCCGGAAACGGATCGAGATGCGTTTTTTGCATTTCTGGACAACGCCAGAGAACGCCTGCATCAGTATGGCTTTTTCCTTCAGGTCGATCTGGCCCCGAAGACCTATGCCCAGCAGCCGGGTCTTCTCTATGTGGCTCACGACTACGCGGTGATCGGTTCCATCGCGGATACGGTCCTGCTCATGACCTATGAGTGGGGCTATGCCTACGGGCCTCCGATGGCCATTGCGCCGCTTCCGCAGGTAGAGGCGGTCGTGCGCTATGCGGTCACGGAGATCCCGACCTGGAAGATCCAGTTGGGCATTCCGAACTACGGGTATGACTGGACCTTGCCCTACGAACCCGGTCGGCGGGCGGTCACTTTGGGAAACGAAGAAGCCGTCCGTCTGGCCGCGCAGGTCGGTGCGGAGATCCAATTTGATCCCGTTTCTCAGGCACCTACGTTTCAGTATCAAACAGCGGGTACCATCCACCAGGTGTGGTTTGAGGATGCCCGCAGTGTCCAGGCCAAGTTTGACCTGATCGAACGAAATCAGTTGGTTGGGGGGACGTACTGGAATCTGCTGCGACCGTTCCCGCAAAACTGGGCGCTGGCAGCACAGCGCATCACGCCTCGGTCTTTGTGGCAGGGTTCTCTTCAAAGTCCATGAGAAGCTGGGCGGAAGGGTTCCCGTTGTTTGCCAGACGTATCATGTCATAGCGGGTCATATCCCCCATGTTCATTTTGATTCTCACCAGGTTTTTCTCTTTGGCTTCTGGGACAATGTCCGGTACGATGGCAACACCGTGACGGGCACGCACCATCATCATCTGTGCATCTGTGCTGTTGGTTTGTGCAAATCGCTCTGGAACGACACCAAATTCTCGTAAGAGCATTTGTCGTAACATATCCATAGAGTTGGGACCGCTGTCCTCACAGTTGGTGATGAGACACTCGCTTTTTAACATGGCCACAGCGTCTCCTTCGGGGTATTTTTCTGCGATGGAACGATCTGCCACCAAGTAGTTGGTCGAGGCGAACATGGGGCGAGAGATCAACTCTTCCTTGGGAAAGGCATTTTCGCACAGTACGTTGGCGAGGATGACGTCCAGTTCTCCAGATTTCAATTTTTCCGTCAGCGGGCCATAGGGATATTGGAAAATATCTACCTTGATTTCAGAATGTGCCAGGAGGAAACGGGAGAAAAAGTCCTCGGTGTGCCGGGACTCATACATGCCAATACCCACTTTGACGTATCCGCTGTACTGCTCGGCAATGGCAATGAGTTTTTTCTTGGTGTCGCTGTCGTAATGCATCATAAAAGAGACGCGCTCATAGAAAAACTTTCCTGCGTCAGTCAGAGAAACGGAATGGGCGTTCCGATTAAATAACCGAACTTGCAGTTTGTTTTCCAGTGCAGCGATGTATTGGCTGATGGCCGTTTGAGAAACAGAGTGGGCAGCAGCAGCCTGGGTAAAGCTAAGACATTGAGATAATGTGACGAAATACTCTAGTTTTTTATTGAGCATGATCAAAGTCCTCCTTCTGGGAAGAAACGCATTCTTTCTTTGATTGTGCAATACTTTCATCAAAAAGTCAAATGAAATTTGCCGCTTTAAGAATTGACAGATTTCGTTGTTTCTGGTACCATACTAGAAATACCGAATTAACTTTTTGTGTTACAGGAGGAAAAAGGTATATGAAGATTCTCCTCAATCAAATGCAAGTGTTCCGGAAGGGTAAAGCAGAAACTTGCTCCATTCTCGTGGAGGACGGACGTATTGTTTCCCTTTCTAAGGAAGCTCCCACTATTCCCGATGCCTTTCGTATTGAATTAAAGAACGGTACTTTGTTTCCCGGTTTCGTAGATGTGCATGTTCATCTTCGTGAGCCGGGTTTTTCATACAAAGAGACCATTGCCACCGGAACAAAAGCCGGGGCTAGGGGTGGCTACACTGCCATCTGCCCAATGCCAAACCTGAAGCCAGTACCGGATAGCGTAGAGCATTTGCAGCCGGAGCTGGATGCCATTCGCAAAGATAGCGTGATACACACTTACCCTTACGGTGCCATCACGGTCGGAGAAAAAGGCGAAGTGCTGGCAGACTTAGAAGGGATAGCTCCCTATGTCATCGCTTTCTCTGACGATGGAAAGGGCGTACAGAAGCCAGAGATGATGAAAGAAGCCATGCTGCGGGCCAAGGCACTGGGCAAGCTCATCGTAGCTCATTGCGAAGACGAGAGCCTGATCAATGGTGGGTACATCCACGCTTACGCCAAGGCCCATGGACACCGGGGAAACCCCTCTGCCAGCGAATGGAAGCAGGTAGAGCGTGATTTGGCGCTGGTAGAAGAAACGGGATGTGCCTACCACGTCTGTCATGTCTCCACCAAGGAGACGGTAGAACTGATCCGACAGGCCAAAGCAAAGGGCCTAGATGTAACTTGTGAGACAGCACCGCATTACTTGGTGTTCAATGACACGATGTTACAGGAAGAGGGCCGCTTTAAAATGAACCCACCTATCCGCAGCGAGGAAGACCGACAGGCTCTGCTGACCGGTATTCTGGATGGTACAGTAGATATGATCGCTACGGACCATGCGCCTCACTCTGCGGAAGAAAAGTCCGGTGGTTTGGAGAAAAGCCTGAATGGGATCGTGGGGCTGGAAACTGCTTTCCCAGTTCTGTATACTGAACTGGTTTGTCCTGGTATCTTGACGTTGGACAAGCTTATTCAGCTCATGCACACCAATCCGGCGCAACGTTTTGGCCTGAATGGTGGCTTGGAAGTGGGCGCACCGGCGGACCTAACAGTATTTGATTTGGACGCCAGTTATGTAATCGATCCCGCGGAGTTTCAGTCTATGGGAAAAAGTTCTCCCTTTACCGGAAGAACCGTGTTTGGCAAATGTCTGCTGACGATCTCGAATGGGACGATTGCTTGGCAAGCAGAAGGAGGGAAGTAACGGTGCAGAGAACACGATTTACGCTCATTCATCAGGAGAAACTGGCCCCAAAAACCTACCGTATGGTATTGAGTGGTGACACCTCTGAGATTACTGCGCCTGGTCAGTTTGTAAACATTGCGCTGGAGGGGAAATTTCTCCGTCGTCCTATTTCCGTTTGTGACTGGAAAGAAGGGGAGTTAACGATCCTCTATAAAGTCGTGGGACAGGGAACGGAGCAGATGAGCCGCATGGTTCCTGGTGTTGTTTTGGATATTCTAACCGGTTTGGGAAACGGATACGACCTAGCTAAGTCCGGAGACAAGCCACTGCTCATCGGCGGTGGTGCTGGTATCCCGCCCATGTATGCTTTGGCGAAGGCACTGCTGGCACAGGGGAAGCACCCCCAAGTGATCCTGGGGTTCAACCAGGCATCGGAGCAATTTTTCTTAAGAGAATTCAAAGACCTTGGCGTAGATGTTACGGTGACGACAGTAGACGGTTCTCTTGGCGTCAAGGGGTTTGTCACTGATGCCATGACAGGGGAGTATACCTATATCTACACTTGCGGTCCGCTCCCTATGCTGAAAGCCATTGATGGTAAGGCGCTTACGTCTGGTCAATTCAGCTTCGAGGAACGAATGGGCTGTGGGTTTGGAGCTTGTATGGGCTGTACATGTCAGACGAAATATGGTAATAAGCGCATCTGCCGGGAAGGCCCTGTGCTGGAAAGGGAGGAGATCATATGGTAAACACAGCAGTCAAGCTCAGTGGCGTTTCGCTGGAGAATCCCGTGATTCCTGCTAGTGGTACCTTCGGTTTCGGCTATGAATTTGCCCAGTGGTATGACATCAACTGTCTGGGTGCTATCAGTGTAAAAGGAACTACGCGGGAACCGCGTTTTGGGAACCCTGCGCCTCGTATTGCAGAGACGACAGGGGGAATGCTCAACGCCGTCGGATTACAAAATCCTGGAATTGACAAAGTGATCGGGGAGGAGTTGCCCAAGCTTCGTACCCTGTATCATAAGCCCATTCTGGCCAATATCAGCGGCTTTTCGCTGGACGAATTTGTGGAGTGCTGTGCCAAGGCAGACGCTTCGCCACATACAGACATTATCGAGGTCAACGTCAGCTGTCCCAACGTCCACCACGGTGGCATGAGCTTTGGGACGGACCCGGATATGGTCTATGAAGTGACTCGTTCCGTCAAAGCCGTTTGTAAGAAGCCGGTCTATGTGAAGCTCTCCCCCAACGTGACAGACATCGTCTCCATTGCAAAAGCCTGCGAAGCAGGCAGAGCCGATGGCTTGAGCCTCATCAATACCCTGATGGGGATGCGGATCGACATCAAAAAACGGGCGCCTATCCTGGCAAATACCACCGGCGGGTTATCTGGCCCCGCTGTGTTCCCAGTAGCGCTGCGGATGGTATACCAGGTCTATGAAGCGGTCAACATTCCGATCATCGGCATGGGCGGGATTCAGACGGCACAGGACGTAGTAGAAATGATGTTGGCAGGTGCCACAGCAGTCCAGGTGGGTGCAGCCAACCTGGTCAACCCGTATGCCTGCCAGGAGATCATACAGGCCCTGCCTGCGCTCCTAGAAGAGCTGGGCGTACAGGATATTAACAACATTATCGGAGGTGCCCACTGATGGGAAAAGACGTCATCATTGCTTGTGATTTCAGTAGTAAGGAAGAAACGTTGGCCTTTCTTGACAAGTTCTCTGGCAAGAAACCCTATGTGAAGATCGGTATGGAGCTTTTCTATGCCGAAGGGCCGGAGATCGTTCGGGAGATCAAAGCCCGTGGACACCAGATCTTTCTGGATCTGAAGCTCCATGATATTCCTAACACGGTAAAAAAGTCTATGTCTGTTCTGTCTCGCCTGGATGTGGATATGGTCAATCTCCATGTGGCCGGGACCCGCGCCATGATGGAAGCTGCTCTGGAGGGTGTGACCCGGCCGGATGGTTCTCGCCCTCTGGTCATCGCAGTTACCCAGCTTACCTCGACCAGCCAGGAACGGATGCAGGAGGAGCTGCTCATCTCTGCGCCCATCGATGAAACGGTCATGCATTACGCTGCTAACGCAGAAAAAGCTGGTCTAGATGGCGTGGTCTGCTCCCCCATGGAAGCTGGGAAGGTTCACGAGACGTGTGGAAAGCAGTTTCTTACCGTAACGCCCGGCATCCGGTTTGCAGACGGGGACAAGGGAGACCAGGTGCGTGTGACCACGCCTGCCCAGGCCAAGGAGATTGGCTCTGACTATATCGTGGTGGGCCGTCCCATTACAGCTGCTGCTGATCCTGTAGCTGCTTATGAGCGTTGTGTTGCCGAATTTGTCGGCTAAAAATATAGACTTAGAGATGGAGGATCTTATTATGAAGGAGAAGATCGCAAAGGATTTATTAAAAATTCAGGCTGTATTTCTGCGGCCGGACGAGCCTTTTACCTGGGCCAGCGGGATCAAGAGCCCTATTTACTGTGACAACCGTCTGACTCTGTCTGATCATCAGGTTCGCCTGGATGTGGAAAATGGTTTGGCTGCTATCGTGAAGGAAAACTACCCGGAGGTTGAGGTTCTTATGGGAACCAGTACCGCCGGTATCGCGCACGCTGCCATCACCGCGCATCTGATGGGTTTGCCTATGGGCTATGTTCGTTCCGGCGCGAAGGATCATGGACGAAAGAACCAGATCGAAGGAAAGCTCCTGCCTGCTCAGAAGGTGGTTGTGATCGAAGATTTAATCTCCACCGGCGGTAGTGTGTTGGAAGTGGTGGATGTGCTACGGCAGGCCGGCGCTGAGGTGCTGGGGATCGCAAGTATTTTCACCTATGGTATGAAGAAGAGCGTGGATCGTTTGGCGGAAGCCAATGTCAAAAACGTGAGCCTGACCGATCTGGATACAGTGGCTCAGGTAGCTGCTGCGGAGGGATATATTCGACCTGAGGACCAGCAGAGACTGCTCAAGTTCCGGGAAAATCCCTCGGATGAGAGTTGGATCCAGAAGTAATTGTGTGTTACCTGTGGCCAAAAGACCACATTGTAAAACGAAAGGGGTCAGTTTATGAAACGAGATTTGATCGACATTACAGACCTTTCTGTGGAGGAGATCGACGAACTCATTGCGAAGGCGGAGGACATCATCGAGAATCCGGAAAATTATCGGGAGAAATGCCGCTATAAAAAGCTGGCGACGTTGTTCTACGAACCATCCACTCGAACCCGGTTGAGTTTTGAGTCTGCTATGTATGAATTGGGTGGCCAGGTCATTGGTTTCCATGAGGCCCAGAGTTCTTCTGCGACAAAGGGTGAGAGCGTTGCCGACACCGCCCGCACGGTCAGCTGTTTTGCGGATATTATCGCGATGCGTCACCCTAAGGAAGGCGCCCCGCTGGTGGCCTCTATGAAGGCGACGATTCCCGTGATCAACGCCGGAGACGGCGGCCATCACCACCCAACCCAAACCTTGACGGACCTGCTGACCATCAAGCGGGAAAAAGGCCGGTTGGATTCTCTGGTGGTGGGCTGTTGCGGCGACCTGAAATTCGGGCGTACCGTTCACTCTTTGATCGGTGCGATGTCTCGCTATGAGAATGTTCGCTTTGTCCTGATTTCCCCGGAAGAGCTTCGGGTCCCGGAGAGCGTTCGTACCGATTTGTTGGAGAAAAACGGCATTGACTATGTTGAAACAACCTCTCTAGAGGAGGCAATGCCGCAGTTGGATATCCTCTACATGACCCGCGTGCAGAGAGAACGTTTTTTCAACGAGGATGACTACGTCCGCTTAAAGGACAGCTACATCCTTACCCCGGAAAAGCTGCGTACTGCGAAGTGGGACTTAGCGATTTTGCACCCCCTGCCTCGTGTCAATGAGATCTCTGTGACCATCGACGATGACCCTAGAGCGTGCTACTTCCGTCAGGTCTTGTGCGGGAAGTTCATCCGTATGGCCCTGATTTTGAAATTGTTGGAGGTGGAGTGAGATGATCATTGGTACCATTGTAGATGGCGTTGTCATCGACCATATCCCTGCCGGCCGAGCCATGGATTTGTATCGGGACCTGGGACTGGATAAGCTGGAGTGCGAAGTCGCCGTTATCAAAAACGCTTCCAGCGGAAAGTACGGAAAGAAAGACATCTTAAAGATCAATGAGGTCATCGACCTGAACTATGATATGCTTGGTTACATCGACCCGCATATCACCGTCAATATCATTCGGGGCGGGGAACGAATGGAGAAGATTCATCCCCATCTGCCGGAAACGATCACTGGTGTCATCCGCTGTAAAAATCCCCGCTGTATCACATCGATCGAGCAGGAGTTGCCTCATATTTTCCGCCTGACAGATCGGGAACACGGCGTCTATCGCTGCATGTACTGCGACACGAAGGGCAGTAAAACCTGAACTTTATGATAAGATATAAGATACCCCGTCTCATTTTACGAGACGGGGTATCTTAGTGTCATTGACTTCGGAAACCACCGGCTATGCCGGTGGAGGTGTCCCGTAAAAGAGCTTTAGCTTTAAGCATCGAGCAAAGCGAGTCGGGAATAACAATCTAGCAAGTTCAGATACACTTGATAAAAACGGCTAATGCCCGTTTACGGGCGGCAGAGCATTTGATGCAAGTGAAAGATAATTCAGTGC
>OLSN01001007.1_pt1 | contig 26983 bp, 17 predicted proteins | sample 1672411 | NCBI WGS metagenome assembly OLSN01 (sample SAMEA3136683, study PRJEB25190) | human gut metagenome | biome: human gut; feature: human-associated habitat; material: faeces | place: Austria | collected 2013 | reverse complement strand
CGCCGATGCATTCGCGGAACTCCGCTTCCATCTCGCGCTTGATGATGAACACCACATCGCGGAAACCAGCGCGCCATGCGTCAAACAGGGAAAAGTCGATGATGATATGTCCTTCCGGATCAATCGGCTCGATCTGTTTGAGCCCCCCGAAGCGGCTGCCCATGCCCGCGGCCAATATGACAAGCGTTATTTTCTCCATACTCGTCTCCTTTAAAAAAATCACGCGCCGATTTCTGTGAACCGGCGCGTGTATGTCTGACCTTACCGCTCCAATGCAGCGCAGATCTGGCTGTACTGGCCTTCCGTATAACCAATCCCCCAGGAAGCGTCGGATTTTTTCTTTCCGCCATACCAGACACGCAGCACGTCTGCCTCACGATCCAGCAGGAATGCTGTGCGGTACAGGCAGAAATCATCCCAGCTGCCGTCCTTGCCCTGCTCCATCAGCGGATTCGGAAAAACTTTCCACGGCTGACTCGTTTCCTTGACCGCGTAAAACAGCTTGCAGTAATCGCAGTTTGTGCCGTTCGGATACGCAGGATAGATCGCGTGCAGCGTATCATCCGCAGGATCGCGCCAGATCGTCAGATGCCAGAGCTGATAACCGGGCTGCGCGAGATCCTCGCAGGTCTCTTCCGCGCTCCAATGCAGACCGTCCTCCGAGGTGCGGGTGCGAACCTTATTGTCCTGGTTCTGATACCCCGTATTTCCGGTATCAACATACCACATCCGCCAGCTTCCATCCTGCATACGCTGGATGCAGGGCGACAGAATGCTGTATTTCTGCACCGGGTCATGGAGCACGATCTCCGGCTTCGTCCAGTGAACGCCGTCGGCTGAGCGCATCAGCTTGACCCACGACTGCACAATATCGTCCGCCTCCACATAATACAGCCACAGCTCATCACGCTCTTTGTTGTAAACAAGCTCCACGTCGCAGTTATGACCGGGCTTCGGCGCAGGGGTCAGCGGATTTGTCAGTCCCTCAGGAACGATCCATGTCTGCGCGTCATTGGAAACCAGAATGGACGGATCCTCCAATCCATCATTGTTATAGGGATACGGCGTCATTGCCATCCAGTACAGGTATCCGTGCCAAGGAGCGTCAAAGCGCAGCACCGAAGGGTGCGTGGACTGATCAGAGCCGTCATAGGTCGGGATGTGCTGCGGGCATACCGCGTTTTTCAGAATACTCACTCGTTTGTCCTCCATTCATTCATGTCAATGGCTTCTCCGCCGCGCAGGCGGCTTTCCTCTGCGGCCAGCGCGATCAGGTGGCTTTCTACGGACGCATCCGCGCTTGTTTTGCTGCCGCGTCCGGAACGCAGCGTCTGCAAAAATTCGCGCATCATGGCCGCGTCGCTGCCACTGTGTCCGCCGGATGGCGTGTGGACATGCAGCGTTGTATGGTTTCCGGTCGCAAAATCACTGATTTCCAGCGTGGACGATTCCATATTCCCACGAATTTGTCCGCGGCTGCCCATCACATTGATGATCCGCTCGCAATGCTCTGTAAAGGCGCACATCGTCATGCTGACGCTGACGCCGTTCTCATAGAGCAGGTTCACGACCTGATTGTCCACGACATCATTATCGCACTGATAAACACACCGACCATACGGGCCGCGCTGCAGCGCATGCAAAACCGCTTCATGGGAAGGATCGAGACTCACTACGGAAACAAATCCATCGGAAATGGCTTTCGGATGCTCCAGATAGAAACGCGGCGCGTAATAGGGACAGGTGTCCCTGTGCATACAGCCATCCAGACAGTATTGCGGTGCGCCGTCCGGCTTGTGCACGGAATTAAAGTGCGCAAGCGAGCCGAAGCTGCTGACTTCCCTGCACGGGCTTCCGACCAGCCATGTCAGAATGTCCGTATCGTGGCAGCATTTTGCCAGGATCATTGGGCAGCTATCCTCGCTGCGACTCCAGTTTCCGCGCACAAAGCTGTGCGCCATATGCCAGTAGCCGACGCTCTCAATATGCTGAATCGAGACAAGCTGCCCGATCGTGCCGCTGTCGATCAGCTCCTTGAGCTTCACAAAGAACGGAGAATAGCGCAGCACATGGCAGATGGAAAGCACGTGCCCGGTCTGCCGGGCTTTTTCGCCCATTGCGATCAGCTCCGCGCGGTCATAGCTCATCGGCTTTTCGCAGAGCACATCGTAGCCCTTTTCCAATGCCTGTGTGACCGGTGCAAAGTGCATCCGATCCTGCGTGCAGACAAAGACGCAGTCGGCAAACTGATCTTGTGCCAGCGCAGCTTCCCAGCTTGCAAAGCATTTGTCGGCTGCGATGTGATGCGCTTTCGCAAACGCTGCACGCCGATCTTCCCGCGGCTCTGCCACGCCGACGATTTTCAATTCATTCGGGAAATTCAGCGCGTAGCCGCCGTAGACATTCGCGCCGCGCTGACCGGCGCCCAGAATGATCGCGGTTATGGGTTTCATTGCGGATCCTCCTTGTATTCGATTGCAAGCACGGTATCGGTCGTGTCCGGCAGCAGATAGGTAAAATGCGGGATCGTACCGAGGGTCACAAACGCGAGATTTTCATAGGCATTCGTGATCCAGCTTTCGCCGCGCAGCACCTCGCTGCCGTCCGCCAGCCGACGCACCGCGCCGACGCGCTTTGCGTCAAGTCCTGTCAGCGCCAGCGGGCCGATTGGATTTTCCAGGATATGCGCGTAGATGCGCCCTGATTTTTTCGTGTACCAGCCCCAGTCCGGTTTCGGCACATCGGCGCTGCCGCAGCCATAGATGCTCTCGCTGTTGACCGACATCCACGCGCCGATCTCGTCCAGCAAGCGGCAGCTTTCAGCATTGAACCGGCCGTTCGCATCCGGACCAACATTCAGGATCATGTTGCCGCCCTTGCTGACGCATTCGACCAGCTTGCGGATCAGCATGGACGCAGGCTTGTAGTCTGTATCATAGGGGTTGTAGCCCCAGTTGTTGTTCATCGTCGTACACAGCTCCCACGGTACGCGCTCGCCGCGCACATTGCGGATACCCTCCGGCGGCAGGATCTGTTCGGGGCTGACAAAGTCGCCGCTATAATATGCGGGCTGCTCGGTGACAAGACTGCCGAAGCCCTCGCCGCTGGTCTCCAGACGATTATCGATGATAACGTCCGGCTGATGGCGGCGCACCATCCGGATCAGCTCTGTTGCCTTCCACGCCTCGCCGCGCAGCTCATCATAGGCATAATCGAACCAGAGAATGTCGATCCTGCCGTAATTCGTGACCAGCTCCTCGATCTGTCCGTGCATATAGGCAAGGTAGCGGTCAAAGTCGATCTTCTCATCTTGATAGGCGGGATCGCCGCGCATGGGATGATTGCAGTCGTTGTATTTTGGGAAATCCGGGTGATGCCAGTCGATCAGGGAGTAGTACAGACCCACGCGCAGCCCTTCGGCTCGCACTGCGTCCACGAATTCCCGCACAAGATCGCGCCCGCAGGGGGCATTTGTACTCTTATAATCCGTCAGCTTGGAATCAAACAGGCAAAAGCCGTCATGGTGCTTGGCTGTCAGTACGACATACTGCATCCCTGCCCGCTTTGCGCGCCGCGCCCAATCTCTGGGGTCATAGGCCTTTGCTGAAAACTCCTGCATATAGCGCTCGTACTGCTCGGCAGGGATCTTTGCCTCGCTCATGTACCACTCGCCGCGCCCGGGAATCGCGTAAAGGCCCCAATGAATGAACATACCGAAACGCGCTTCGGTGAACCACTGTGTCCGTGTTTCTCTTTCTGTCATAGGCTATCCTTTCACGGCGCCTGCCGTCAGCGACTTGACAAACGTTTCAGACAGCAGGCAGAAGATGATGATGGTGGGCAGAACGATCAGGATGATCGCCGAAAACATTCCGTTCAGATTCTTGGAATACGCCGTCGTAAACTGACCGAGCAGTGCGGGAAGCGTCATGTGCTCCTTGGATTTGAGCAGGATGGATGCAAAATAATACTCGTTCCAGTTATTCAAAAACGCCATGATCGCGGCTGTGGCAAGGCCCGGCTTTGCGATCGGCACAATGATCCTGAAATAGGTGCTGATATAGCCGCAGCCGTCCATCATGGCTGCCTCCTCCATTTCCTTTGGAATGGAGAGAAAGTAGCTGCGGAGGATGAAAAACGTGACCGCGATGCCGAGACTGGCGTAGACAAAGATCACACCGGTCAGCGTATCCTTGAGTCCGAGGTCGGAGAGCAGCCGGTAGATTGGGAAGCTGATGGAGATCGACGGGATGAACAGCGTTGATGCGAACATCAGCGTCACAAGACTTTTTCCCTTAAAGGAGATCCGTGCAGACACATACGCCGCAAGTGAGACGGCAAAGACGCTGATCACGGTCGATATGACGGTCACGATGAGGCTGTTGAGAAAATACTGACCGATATTGAGCTTTGTAAAGATGGTGATGTATCCGTCAAACACCCATTTTTCTGGAAGACCCAGACCGCCTGGCGTCTGCTTGAAGGAGTTGAGCAGCACCCACAGGATCGGATACAGGGAAATGACCAGCACGAACGCCATCAGCAGATACCGAAGCACTTTTACAGGAATTGAGGAACCATTGCTTTGTTTCATTGTTTGATACCCCCTAGTCCGATGTATCCGAGCGGAATGCGCGATTGATCAGGCAGACGATCACGATGCCGAGGGTAAACTGAATGACGCCTGCTGTATTGCCGCGCGCAAAATTCAGCTTTGTGCTGCCGAGGGAGGTTTTATAAATATAGTAGCTCAGCGAATACGTGGCGTTATCCGGGCCGCCAGATGTGATGAGCGCAATTTCATTGTAAAGGAGCAGGCCGTAATTCGCCGCCATGACGGAGATCGTCCCGATCATCGGACGCAGCAGCGGCAGCGTAATGTACCAGTCGATCTGCCGGTCAGACGCGCCCGCAATGTGCGCCGCTTCATAGATGCCGGGATCGATGGAGAAGATCTGCGTTAAAAGCAGCAGACAGTTGGAACCGCCAAACAGAATGAAGGTAAATGTCACGCCCCAGAAGGCGTATTTGGAGTTCGACAGCACGCTGATATCGGAGCCGGGCCAGATCCGGTTGCAGAGCTCGGTCACAATGCCGCGCGCAGGACTGTAGAGGTTCAGAAAGATCAATCCGATCGCGGCCGTCGAAATGATATTGGGGATCAGGAACATATTGCGGGTAAATTTCCAGCCGCGCATTTTCTTGGACAGCGTCAGCGCGACCAGAATGGTGAATGGCACCTGGATCAGCAGCGTCAGCGCGACCCACTTGAGCGAGTTGACCAGCGCCATTTTGAAGTTTGCGTCATACCGGAACAGCTTGATATAATTGTCAAACAGGTTTGACCATCCCAAAAACTCCGGTGCGGTGAAATTCTCGTAATTCCATTTACAGAACGAGGTCAGGAAAATCGTGACCAGCGGGTATGCGTAGACAATCAAAAACAGAATCGTGCAAGGGGCAAGGAAGGCCAGAAGAAACCCTCGTTTCCGGTACTTTCCCATTGCACGGGCAGCTTTTTTCTCAGCTGTTCCAGCCTTCATGATGCGTCATCCTTTCTTTGCGATATAGCGAAGGGGGCGTTCCGCCCCCTTCGCCAGTTTGCATGGAAATCAGTTTGCGGCGATCACTGCATCAAGTTCGCTGACAACATCGTCAACTGTCTTGCTGCCGTCCTTCAGACCGGCGTATTTAGCCTGAATTTCGCCCTCAAAGTCGCCGAATTCGTTGCCGAGGCCGAGCGCCTGATAGTCTGCCGCCATGCAGAGCTGGCAGGCGGAAACCAGAAGCTTCGCCTCGGGTGCGTCAACGCTGTCCATCAGCGTGGTATAATCCACGTTGGTATTCGGGGCCATGCCGATGCCGAACGCGATGATCTTGTTGGCGATCTCCTCGCTCGTCATATACTTGATGAACTCGATGCAGGCTGCGGTCTGTGCGTCGGTCAGGCTGTTCGATACCACAAAGCCCGTGCCGCCGGACATCAGGGAAGCGCGCTTGCCGGATTCGTTCGTCGGGAAGTTGGCAGGCTTGATGTTCTCCGCGCCCGCCGCACAGTCTACGCTTCCGCCGGCATCCCAGACACCGTTGAAGAGCATAGCGGTCTTGCCGTCAAAGAAGTCATTGCGGTACTGCTCGTCGTCGTCACCGCCGGGGCCAAAGTTCGCGGAGTCGATCTTCTGCAGAACCTTCTCCTGCATGAACGTCATGACTTCACGGAACGCGGGATCGTCAAACGATGCGACCTCTGCGCCCTGTGCATAGAATGCGCGGGTCGCTTCGTCCGCCTGGAAACGGCCAGCCGTCAGAATGTTGGTGGGCCAGCCTGCGTTCAGGCCGAACGGGGTAATACCTGCGTCAACAAGCTTGTCGACTGCTTCCTCAAAGTCCGCCCATGTGCTCCAGTCGGCGGGGACCTTCGCGCCAGCCTGCGCGAACAGCGCTTCGTTGTACCAGAAGCCAACAGCTTCGATCTGCTCACGAACGGAATAGATTTTCCCATCCGCAGTCAGATTCTGATCGTAGCAGACGCCTGCGCCTGCCTTGAAGCCGGCATCTCCATCCAGATACGGCTTCAGGTCAAGGATCAGACCGGCCGCGCTTGCGACGGGAACGATGTTCCAGCCACCAAAGTCGGCGATGTCATAGAACTTGCCGCCGCTGATGTCGTTGAGCGCTGTGTTGTAGATGCCCTCCGCGCCGGATTCATCGGGGATCGCGACAAAGGTGAACTCATCCTTGTGCATATCCGCAAAATCCTGATAGATCTGACGCATCTGCGCCGCTGCGGGCCATTCGGACTCGTCATGGTAGTAGCCGTGAACGAAGGTGATCGTAGGCTTCTCCGCGTCCATCGGCATCTCATCCGTCTTTTCTCCCATGTTTTCCTTCGCCGTTTCGCCGTTGGCGGCGGGCTGCTCGTCTTTTTTCATGGTGTCCTTGGTCTGCTTCGCGCAGCCTGCAAACAGGCTGATGACCAGAAGCGATGCCAGTAACAATGCAAGAATCTTCTTCATAATACCCTCCGTAATTTTTATTTGTCAGGCCTGTCTTTTGCAGGTCTGACCGGTAAGTTCAGTCTAGCTGCGAAAAAAGAAAAACGCCATAAAACATTTTGCCGAAAGGTTGTGCTTTTTTGACCTCGGGCGAAAAAAGAATCCGCCGCCGGATTGTGCAATTTCAACAATCCGGCGGCGTTTTGCGCTGCAATAGATGTAATATTTTGATTCAGTTGCGATATTTTTACCGTTATTCGCGTTCCTGCTCCAAATCTGCTATGATGGAAATAACAGACCGCTGCACATCCTTTCCCCGCAGCAGCTCTTCCAGCTGCTGCTCCAGCTGGGCACTGGTTTTGGCGGGCAGGACGGAATAAAGCGTCAGGATCTGCAGGTCTGCCTGCTTGCAGACCTGCACGGCATCTGCCAGAACCGGCACCTGCTCGTGGATCCATGTATCCGAGATATTGGGATTGCTCGGCGCCTGATGCGTTTTTGTGACGATCTGCTCCTGCACGTCTTTACTGAGCATATATTTCAGGAATCGAACGCAGGCGTCGATCTGCCTTTTTGAGCCGTCGTTGCTGATAACATAGCCGGTCGCAGGATTGGCGTATGCGATCGTTTCTCCCGAAAAACCGGGAAACGCGGCATAGCGGATCTCCTGCTTTGTCGTCGTCTCCGCAAGCTCTGTATTCGCCCAGACGCCGTCAATATAGATCGCGCTCTTGCCGTCAAAGAAATTCCGGCGGACGTCCGGCGCTGTGCCGCGCTGCGTGTCATAGGCCAGCGCACGCATAAGCTCGGACACCGCAAGCTCTGCATCCGCCTGGCGGCACACAGGCGTCTGCTTTTGCATAAAGGACAGCGCATCCCCGGATGCAGCGGCCAGTCTCGCGCCAAGGAAGAATCCCATCTGGCTGACCTGAAGCTGAAGCGGCACGGCGCCGGTCTGCGGCGAGATCTCCGCCAGCGCATCGCAGGCCGCCCAGAACTCATCCCAGGTCTGCGGAAGCACGACCGTGCCCTCCGGCGTTCCGGTATCCGTGATCCCCGCCTGCTGGAACAAAGACGCATTATACCAGTAGCCGATATACTCCACCGCATCCGGGAGCGTATAGACCGCGCCGTCCGGCTCCTGCAGCGCCTGCAGGATCTGCGGACTGACGTCCGAGGCGAACGTCGCGTCCTCCTGCAAATATGGCGTCAGATCCAGCGCCACGCCCTTCTTTGTGGCATTCGAAACATACTGCACATTTCCGTTTGTGCTGATGATGTTCGGTGTTTTATCGACCGCAAGCATATCCGCGGCCTTTTCCATGACGATCCCAAGATCCGGCGAGGTATCATAGACAATGTGAATGTCCGGGTTTTCTGCCTCGAACGCGGCAAACAGCTCGCGCATACCGACATGGTCGGCCCCGCTTCCGCCCCAACCGTGCATGAAGCTGATGGACACCGGCTCCGTCTCCGCTGCCGCGGAGCAGGCCGTCAGGAAAACGCACAGAAGCACGAGCAGCCCGCACAGCTGCCTTTTTTTCATAACCACACTTCATCTCCTGTTCAGCTTTTCTTTCTTTTATGCTATCATAACAGGAAGAACGGCAAAAAAGCAAGAGAAAGGCAAGGATATTTTTATGCGCGAACGATTTAGAAACTGGATGCGCACACCATCCCTGCGCGGACAGCTCATCTGGCTGAGCGTCAGCTCCGTGCTGGTCACGCTGCTGATCAGCCTGCTGATACTGGTGCTTCTCATCAGCAACGTCATGGGGCCGTTTGTCAACCGCGAGGCCGAGTTTGCCATGCAGACCGTCAGCCGCAGCCTTTCCACAAAAACGCAGCTTCTGGAAGACATCCTGCTGCGCATCTGTAAAAGTCCGCAGATGACCGGCGAGGCCTCGGATGCCAGAGAGGAACAGTTCCGCAGCCTTGTTGATATTTACTCGGATAAAAATATTGTTGCGCCGGGGCTTCCGTTTGTGGAGATGGCATATTTCATGGATATGCACGGCGCGTTCGACGTGGTCAGCTATCACGAGCAGCTCTCAAGCGAGCAGCTTCGGCTGAATGAAGACAATCTGGCGCGCTATTGTGCCTTTCAGGAGAGCGGCACGGACGTACAGTGTACTGCGAGCGAACCATATCTGTACATTATCTTTACTGTTTACGACCGCTGGGCGGACCCGTTCGGCACGGTGATCTTCGTCGTCAACCAGTCCGCGGTCACGTCGATCATGGGCAAGCTCTCCGACTATCAGGATGCGTTCTGGTATCTGTTTGACAAGGACGGCGCGGTCGTCCTGTCGGAGAGCGCGCTGCGGCTGAGCGTGGAGGAGCAGCGCGAGCTGGCCGATGCCGGTCACGACGCCTGCTATACGCGAAAGCTTGACGGAAGCCGGTATCTCCTGTTCAGCGAAGCCTCCGGCATGGGGCTGCACTGTGCTGTCGGCGTTCCGTCGGTGCAAATCCTGCGGCTTCTATATCAGGTCGCCGCGCCGTATGTGATCGCCTGCGTTCTGCTTTTGCTTGCCGTCGCAGCGGTCATGTTCTTCGCTGTGATGCGGCGGCTGCGGCCGCTTCAGGAGATGACACTCCAGCTCCAGCAGGTCGCGCAGCAGAATTTCAGCGTCAAGCTCCCGCAATACGATTGTCAGGAATTTTCCACCATGAGTCAGGCGTTCAACGCCATGACGGACACGATCGACCATCTGATCAACGACGTTTATGAGAAAAAGCTCATCGCCATGGACAGCGAGCTTCGATTCCTGCAAAGTCAGGTCAACCCGCATTTCATGTATAACGTTTTGTGCAGCATCGCGCTCATGGCGCAGATGGATGGAAATACAGACATCCAGAAAATGGCGAGCAACTTTGCAGGGCTGACGCAGGCGCGGCTTTCCAGCGGCGGCGACATCAAAATCCCGCTGGCGCAGGAGCTGCAATACGCGAAATTTTATATAGAACTGCAGCAGATGCGGTTCGGCAATAAAATATCCTATCAGGTGTCCGTCTCGGACGAGGCGCTGCTTTCCTGCCTTGTTCCGAAGCTCACGCTCGAGATGCTGGTGGAAAACGCGGTCGGACACGGCATCGAGCCAAAGGAGGGGCCGGGGACTGTCCGGGTCTCCGTCGGTTGCACCGAAAACGGGGCGCTGGAGCTTGTGGTCACGGACGACGGCGTCGGCTTTGCTGGACAAAACGGGCAGATCCTGCTGCCGCTCGACCTGCCTGCCGCCGGAAGCCGCCACAACAGAGTCGCGCTGAACACCGTCTATCAGATGCTCAAGCACCTGTACGGCCCTGAATATGGGATCCGGATCACCAGCTTTGAAAACAGCGGAACGAAGGTCACAATCCTGCTTCCAAAGGAGGACAGTCAACATGTACAAAATTCTGATCGCGGACGACGAGGCGCTGATGCGCAAGGGCCTTTGCACACTGATTGACTGGGCAAAGCTCGGCTGTCAGATCGTCGGCACCGCCGAAAACGGTCTGCAAGCAAAGCAGGCCGTGCTCGACTATCAGCCGGACATTATCATCGCCGACATCAAAATGCCGGTCATGGACGGGTTGGAGCTTGCGCGGTGGGTCTGCGGCGCACAGCGGCAAATCCAGATCATTCTGCTGACCGCCTTTGCGGATTTTTCCTACGCGCAGCAGGCGATCCAGTACGGCGTCAGCGACTACGTTACAAAAACGGGAAATATGAATGACATCGTTGCCGCCGTCGAACGATGCAAGCAGAAGCTGGATCAGCAGCGGCTGCTCCATGTGGATGTTGGAAGCCGCATTTCGTCCATGCTCAGCGCAGTCCTGAGCGGTACGCTGCACCATGAGGCGGAGATCCGTCAGCAGGCGGCAGCCCTTGGGCTGACCGCCTCCGGCTACGCCGTCGCAGTCGCGGATCTGCGCAGCGCGGAGGCCATGAACCCGTCTCCCATGCTTCGGGCAGGACTGGAAAAACTGTTTTACAGTCTGCTTCCGCCGGAGCAGCTGTATCTCTGCCCGCAGGGGCGGCATGAGCTGTATATGGTGTTTCCGGACTGCTCCGACACGCAGCTTCGCAGCTTCTGCTTCGACTGTGTTTCCACGGCAAGAAAGCTGCTGGGAAAGACGCTGTATCTCGGTGTGAGCGAAAACAGCCGGCCGCTGTGCGAGCTGCAAGACGCGCTTGCGCAGGCACACCGCGCACTGCAGGATCGCTTCTATGATCAGCAGGAGGTTCATTTTTTCCGGCATGTGCAGACCCAGCGCGCACCGACGTACGCCGCGTACTTCACGACGCTCGGCAACGCGCTCAAAAGCGCCGATCTGCCGCAGGCGGAGACGGCTCTTGCGCATATTTTTGACACACAGCGCCGCCAGCATGCGCCCGAAGCGCAGGTCAAGGAGACGGCGATGATGGTCATGCACACCTGCCGCAGTACGCTCGAAGCGTTCGGCGCAGATCTGGACGCTGTGGATCTGGGCAGGGTGGAGTGGAAGCGTCAGCTTCAGCAGATGCAGTTCCATCAGGACTGTATCCGCCACCAGAAGCAGCTTGTGCGCGCAGTCTGTCAGTATCCCGCGCTGCTCTCTACGGAGGGCGGCAATCTTCTGGCGGACGTGCAGAACTACATGGACATGCATTTCTGCGAGGCGCTGACGCTGAGCGAGCTGGCGGCTGCCGTGCACGTCAGCCCCGGCTATCTCAGCCGCTTCTTCCGTCAGAAGACCGGGCGGACGGTCATGGAAACGATCGCCGGAAAGAAGATCGAGTATGCCCGCCAGCTTCTGGACGAGGGAAATCTGAAGGTATTCGAGGTCGCGCAGCGCGTCGGCTTCGAGGACACCACCTATTTCAGCCATGTTTTCAAAAAACACACAGGGATGTCCGCCAAGGAATATCTGACGCAGGCACAGCGCCGCAAGCGCGCGGCGGCGGAAAAAACGCCCTGACATACACCAGCGGGGAGCCAGTCGGCTCCCCGCTTTTTCGCTATTTTGCCAAATCCGCCCCGCGGTTTTTATGCAGTTTATGCAAATAGAACAAAAGTGGTCAAAAAATCACAAGTGGACGTGAAAAAATCCCATGTTATTAGGACTTTATTTCATTTAGTATGGGAAACAGGATACCAGCCATTTTGAAAAAACAGATAAGTAAGGAGGATATGAAATGATAAAAGGAACCCGCTTTTTCAGCAAGAGATTGCTGCCGCTTCTTTTGGCGGCTGTCATGCTGCTTGGAATGCTGCCGGCGCTGACGCTGCCGGTGCTGGCGGAGGACCCGCCTGCATTGACAAATGTTGCACAGGGAAAAAACGTATCCATTCACGGCCCGACCAGTGGCGCGGACCGTCCAGCCAGTTGGTTGACGGACGGCATAACCGAGAGTGGAAAATATGTCGAGATCAGCAAGGATACGGAGCAGAACAGCACAGATCCAAGCTACGCGCAGATCGATCTCGGTACGTCCTATGATATTACAAAGGTGGAGTTTTGGAACTACTGGGATGATGGACGCACGCTCGTCGGACTTGTAATTCTTGCTTCCGAAAAAGGTACGTTTGCTGAAGATGATCGCACAGTCATTTTCAACTCCGACACGGAGAACTTCTTCGGATTCGGTGTTGGGACAGATGCTTCCTATAAATCTGTCTCTGCAGGCTTGAGCGTAGAGAAAGAAGCAAGGGGTCGCTATGTTCGCGTGATGAACAACGGACATGACGGCGGCACGCCAGGGCAGAAAAGCATGGCGGACATTATACGGAGATCAAGGTCTACGGCACGGAGCACACCGGCGGCGCGCCCGAGACTACGCTATATAATGTCGCGGCGGGCTGTAATGTAATTGTAAATAAATGGGGTGGCGGAAGTGACCGTCCGAACAGCTGGCTGACAGATGGCATCAAAGATAACGCAAAATATATCGAGGTCTGCAAGGACAAAGCACAGGACACGAGCGACCCGTCCTATGCGCAGATCGACCTTGGCAACGAATACTCCGTCAGCAAAGTCAATTTCTGGAATTACCGGAGTGACGGCAGAACACTCAGGGATCTGCACATCATCCTCAGCACGACCGAGGACTTCCAGACTGGAACTACAAAAGAGATCTATAACGGAAACTGGCAAGCCACAGAGGCTGGATTGGATGTGTCGGTGACGGATGATCCCTACAATGCGCGTTATGTCCGTATCTGGAATGACGGCCACGACAAGGGCGCGAAAATGGGCGGTCACTATATCGAGGTCGAGGTCTGGTCCACTGAGGAAAAGAAGGATCCGCTTCCCGTACCTTATCAGTTCCGCGATGTGCTGACCATCCCGACCTATGAATATCAGGGCAAGACACCCAATAACGTCACGCACCCGGACGTGCTGGACTTCACGCTGGTGAACGGTGCGGGTGGCACGCCGCTTGGCACATGGGGTGGGCATCGCTTCTGGATGGCAGTCACGCCAAATCAGGAGGGCAATTCGCAGTTTGAGAATCCGTGCCTTGTATGGTCAGATGACGGAAAGATCTGGTCGGCGGAGGGAATTCCCAACCCGTTGAGCGTAGTCGAGAGAGAGCCGGACGGCACGCACAACTGCGACAACGACGTGATCTACGATCCTGTCAGCAACGAGATCTGGGTCTATTACGTCTGGGAGCAGGATGCGCAGAATTATGGTCAAATCGGAACGAGCAATTTCAAGCCCTCTATTCTGCGCCGCATCCGCGTTGCGGCGACGCAGGGCGGCAGTGGTTTTACCTATGCTGTACAAAAGGACGCGGGACAGGAAAATCCTTACACCGATCTGGTGACATCAACCTATCACTACGATATGCAGTCGCCTGCCGTTGTCCGGCGTGATGCGAATACATGGCTGATGTGGTCGAACAACTCCGATCAGGGCGTTGCACCGACCGGATGGAACAATCAGAACGGCTTCGTTGAGCTTCGCCGCTCCACAAACGGTACAGGATGGGGCGAGGCGAAATCGCTCAAGCCCACGCTGGTGCTGCAAAACAGCTGGATTCCGTGGCATCTGGACGTTCAGTGGATCCCGAACGTCGGCGCAGATGGAAGCGGAGAATACTGGGCGTTGATTTGCGCGTATCCGAAAGGCGGCGGCTCCAACCATACAGATCTGTTCTTTGCCAAATCGGCGGACGGCGAACTATGGACGACTTATCCCAACCCCATTCTTTCGCCGCGCAGCGGGCAATGGGATCAGAACTTCATTTATCGCTCCAGCTTTACCTATGATGCGGACGGTAAGCTGAGCGTCTGGTACTCCGGCGGCAAGGAACAGCCCGGAAATCACTGGCGCATTGCCTACACGGAGTTTGAAAATTTCCTGACGGATACGCTCCCGACCTTGGGCGCGCCGTATACGCCGGGTACACCCACGCCTCCTCCCGCCGGCGAAGACGGATGGGTTTCGGTTCCGGCATCTGACGATACAAACATTCACTTTGACGGCGCATGGACCTATGAGGCACCCAACCGCTTTGCTGGTGCAGAGGGATCAACCGCGACGCTGTACTTCTATGGCTCTGGCATCCGCTACTATGCGCAGTATGAAACGAACTTCGGTGAGGTAGAGGTTCAGATCGACGATGGCACGCCTGAAACGTATGATCTGCATCGCAATGCGCCGGGCGCGATGGACAACAAAATTCTCGAGAGAGAGCTTGAGGCAGGCTATCACAGAATCACCATTAAGCGCAAGCACGGCGGTGGTCTTGACAGCGGCGTCATCGACCTGAACAAATTCGAGGTTCGTTATGACACGTCTGCAACCATCAGTAACCATCTCTATGGAGTTTCTCCCACTGAGAAAACACTCTGGGTAGACGATACCCTGCAAATCTCGGCGCTTGTGCCCTTCAACGCGACAGACAAGACCGTTACCTACACCAGCAGCGACACAGGTAAGGCAACTGTGACCGCCACCGGCCTTGTGACTGCACTGACTGCCGGCAATGTCACGATCACGGTAAAAGCCGGTCAGTCAGAGAAGACTGTCGCGCTTACGATCCGTTCGCTGGAGGCGGGTGAACTGCGTATGACGGTCGATAAGGATAATCCTCTGTTCCTGCACGGTCTTTACAAATATGATGGGACAGGCTATCCTGCGAATGGTCTTGCAGGCCCTCTGCAGGGCGGCAAGAGCATTCAGGGTTTCTGGACCGCACTGACCGGAACGGACGAAACAGGCTGGAAGGGCCCGACCGTCCAAGCAGGCAATAAGACCATCCACCATGCGATCCTGATCCATGCCAGCGGAACGGTTGAGGGCAGTGCGGCGAACAAGCAGTGGTATCTTGACCGCATTGCCGAGACGAAGAATGACAACATTCCGTTCTTCCTGATGGTCTCTAACTCCCACACAGGGACGTTCCTGGATCTGGACTGGCTGGACGGCATCTATGAGCAGAATGAGAATATGATGGGTGTTGTCTTCTCGGAAAACCACAATGCCCGTATCAGCGAGAGAGACCGCCGCATCACCTATATGGATGCGCTTGTCAAGCAGGCCGCGAAATGGGGCGGCTATGTCATCAACTGCGACATGAACGACGCCCCGAAGGACTCCGGCGGCAGCGACCATGGCGGCACACTGGAATACTTCCTGAACAACGAAACGCTTTATCAGACGCTGAAAAAGTATTCCCAAAACTACATCCTGCTTGCCAAAACGACCAGTGCTTGGAGCAACGTTTCCTACAATTCGCATGAGAGCGTCGCCCTTGGTGCATGGCTGGACGGTCTGTGCGGCAACTGGGGCAGCCTGATCGACTCCTGGATGTGGTTCATTGAGGGATACGGCCCGCAGTGGGGCGCGAATACCTTCAGCGTTCAGGGCGGCCCGGAGGAATGCCGCGGCCCGGTCAGTATGCCGGAATTGCTGTTTGCCATGCGTATGGTGCAGCAGGCGCGCACAGGCGCAACAGTATTTACCTTTGAGCATCCCGATCATGCCGAAGCCGTCGGCGACAATGAGGGAGCAAAGACTTACTTTACGCCGAACTACAAGTACAGCATCGCCAAGGCAATGGAGTACATGCGCGACTATGCCATCCCGACCCGTGAACAGGTGATGCAGAATACGAAGGTGTTCTACGCATCGAGCGGCGGCACGCTCAATAAGCTTGGCTCAAATGCCGCCAACCGCCTGCTTGACCCGCTTTATGGCGACAGCGGTTCGTCCGGCCCCAACAAGGGTAAAAACAACGGAACGACCATGATGACTTACTCAACCGGCCGCTACAGTACGATCCCGTCTCTGCCCAAGATGGCGCAGGATCCGACCGGCAAGGATATTCTGCGCATGGCAGATGTTCAGGCACTCGGTGGGGCGGCTGGCATTCAGAACTACTTCAACGCCCGCTATCCGCAGCGCTATAACGGCACTGGCTATGCGCACTATGACGAGCTGACAAAGAGCTGGCTGACCTATAACAGCAACTGGTTCTTCGATACCCGTGAAAACAGTGCGCTGCACAGCAAGCAGAATGTGTCGTTCCAGCTTACGCAGAATAGCTTCGGCGCGAATATCGAATTTGAGCCCTACTCCATGCTTCTTGTGGACGAGGCGCAGGCGGGCACACTCCAGTTCCGCTTCAATAACTACTGGGTCGACAAAAACCCGATCTGGGAAGGCTATGTGAAAGGAACGACTCCCACATGGGATTCCGACAACAACCGCCTGATGTATAACTACCTCAAGGACAGCTACGCCCAGAACACCGCGCACGGCGAAAGCACGTGGCGCAAAGCCACGATTACAATCTCCGGTCTTGGCGCGGAACCAACGCTGGCGCTGACAAGCAGCCTTGCAGGACAGTCCAAACAGATTCAGACGGCGTTCGACGCTGCTGCCGGCACATACACCATTACACTTGACGGCAACGGCTATCAGGAGTTCTCGCTGACGAATCTTGTACCGGCGCAGGCTCCTGCCGAGAACTGGGTCTCCGTTCCTTCGCGCGTCAATGGCAACCAGCTTTCTCCGCATATCCAGTTTGAGGAAGGCTGGGTCGTCGACAAGCTCGATCAGGAGGATCCGTCTTCCTATACCAAGGGCGCACAGGCATCTCTGGTGTTCTATGGAACGGGTGTCCGCTATTTCGCCCAGAAGGATACGAACTTTGGCACTGCGATTGTCAGACTCTACCGGCATAATCCGAGCGGCGAGCCCATTTTGGTCGAGACGAGTGAGGTGGATCTGAATGGTGAAGCGGCTCCGGCGGCAAAGGTCTATGAAAAGACAGGCTTGACGCCTGATGTCTATCTGATCAGCGTTGAGCCGAAGGAAGGCTGGAATAACGCCGATAAAAATGTCATTGATCTTCAGAAATTCGAGGTCAATCAAACGGCGATTGAAACCGTGCCTACACGGGTCTGGTCTGTTGAAGCCAATCCGGCAAGCATTACGGTGGGTGGAACTTCGACACTAAAGACACGGCTGAACTTCAACGCCGCCGTCACGGCTGTCAGCTATGCGCCCTCTCCGGACGGGAAAGTCACCATTGACGGCAACACCGTGACTGGCGTAGCCAGAGGAACTGTCACCATTACGGCAACCGCTGCGGGCAGCTCCAAAACGACAACGCTTACCGTAACTGGCGGTACGGCTGGAAACTGGGTATATGTGGACAGCCACAGCGGCCAGATCCAGTACACCGGAAACTGGGTCGATGAAACCAGCACAAATCATTACGAAGGCAGCGCGAAGGAGGCCAATGACGCTCCCGGCGCTACTGCAAGTCTGACCTTTACCGGTACCGGCTTCCGTTGGATTGGTCAGATGGACAGCAATTATGGTCGCGCATGGATCTATGTTGACGACGTGCTGGTCGCGATCGGAAATGCAAACAGCAGCACAAATCCGTATCAGTTCACGATTCTGGAGCTGCACGGACTGGAAAACAAACAGCATACGGTTCGTCTGGAGGCGGAGAGCAATGCCCCGGTCCAGGTCGATGCCTTTGCGTATTACACCGGTACGGATCTGGATGAAACCGTCTCCTCTGTCGCGCTGGAGCCCAGCGGTCTCATTCGCCTTGGAGACGGGGAATCGAAGCGTGTTCTTGCAATGGCAATGAACGCTGAACGTGTTGTAGTTTTCCGCGATGATTTTAGATTTACACTGGAAAACGACACAATTGCCGGTCTTTCCGGCAACGGCAAGACGCAGAAAACTGTCACCGGTAAAATGGCGGGACGCACCAGACTGCACGTTACGCTTCCTGAGCTGAACGACAAGTCTGCTACGGCGGAAATTGTCGTTACCTCTACAGAGCCGGCAACCACGCCGCGTATGCTGGTCGATGCGGAGCATCCGCTGCTGCTTGTGTCGCTGTATGCAAATACAAAGCATCCGGCATGGTGGGATAATTCCGGAATTCCCGGCGTTCCGATGCAGGGCCACAACACAATGGAAGGCGTATGGAGCTTGATCCCAGAGGATCTCAAGCCTTACACGGCAATCCAGCTTCATGCCGACGACTATCTCGGCCACGCATGGGGAGGCACTGGCAATAAGGAAAATCTCCAGAAGTTCTATGAGTACCATGTTGCGATCGCACAGGAGAAGGGCATTAACATTTACCTGACACTGATGACCGGCGGTGTTCCGATCAACACGTTCCGCAATCTGATCGATATGGACTGGCTGAACGATTTGATCGATAACAATTCCTGCATCAAGGGCGTTGTCTTTGCCGAAAACCATCATAATGGAGATACGGATGCCGTCGCACAGCTGACAGCAGAATACCTTGAACTCTTCTCCTCCAAGGGCATCTATCTGGTTCTGACCGACATTGACGATGCAAACCACCGGATGGAAAAATGGTTTGAGAATGATACGCTGTTTAAGGCTGCGCAGAAGCATCATAAGTATCTTGTCATCAACTCTAAGAGTACCTCCAGCAGCGGCTACAATACGGTGCGCAGCTTCGCGCTTGGCACATGGCTGAGTGGCCTTGCAGACAACTGGGGCGCGCTGACCGATGCGTGGGCGTGGTACGAAATCCGCTACCACAAGCTCTTCGAGCCGGTCATGAATACCACCTACGAAGACGTGCGTCGCGTTTATACCTTCCCTGAAACGCTGTTTGCCATGAATATGCTCCAATCCTACGTCAATGGCGGCACGGTATTCAACGCCGAGCATCCCTTCTACTGCACCGGTGTCTATGATGAGGCATCCTGGGTTCTCAAGGAGTCGATCATCCCCACCATGCGCTATATGATCGCAAATCCTGCGGCAACGCGCAAGCAGGTTAAGGATGAAATCAAAGCCGTCTATCATACGGACAGCTATCTCCCGACGAACTTTGCTGAAGGACTGTACGGTACAGCGCAGGACAACAATCTCCTGCAAACGAGCGGCCGGTACCGCACACTGCCCGTTCTGTCCAGTAAACTGTCTGATGCAGAGGCTTCCGCGTTCGGCAGGGTGCTGAAAAGCGCAGATCTGGCAGATAAGATAAATATTCTGAATGCGCAGTATCCAGAACTTTCCACAGGCGACGCCTTTGTGGAGACACTCCTGGGCGGCGGAGCAGGACAGACCGGCAGACGGCTTCTCATTATGAATAGTCTCTTTAATGAAAACAAGAATCAGTCTGCTACGCTCACTCCCACAGACGCGACATTCGCAACCAGTATGGGCTTTACTCTGACGCCACATACCTATTTGATTGCGCATGAGACGGCTGACAGCATTAAGATCGATCTCAACAACTTCCGCACGGACAAGGACGAGCTTTGGGTTCCCGGCGAAAGCGAGAATCCGGACTGGACAAGCTTCGGGAACGACTGGAACGGCGATCATAAGGACTATGTACAGGACTATATGAAATACCATATTTCCAATCCCAAGCTTGATAAGGACCGCGATCTCCGAAGCACGGTGATCACGCTGCACACCGGAGAACGGCCGACCGCAGTTGTCACCAGAAATGGCGGCAGTACAAAACTCGCCGATGACAAATTCTACACGGAAACGTATGAAAACGGCATCTACACACTGACCATCACGCACAACGGGCAGGTCAATGTGACGATCCGAAAGGGCGGCGCGGAGCCAACCCCAACAGTGACCGACTTCCGGCTCACGACAGATCCCTCGCCGCTGACCTCTGCGGGCGGCAAGGCAATGCTGACCCTTACCGGAACGAACCTGCCGGATGGCACGAAGTTCTATTGGGGCACAAACCAGGCTATGCTGACTTCCGTTGATGCGGAAGGCTCGGATGCCTTCCGCAGTGCGGAAGTCAAGCTCCTGGAAAATACCGGAACGGACGCTGTGACCTACTACTTCCGTTACAGTCTGGACGGAACGACGCTCGCGGGAGAGCTGACCGCAACAGTTCCCGGCACGGGCGGCGGCACACAGCCCACTGAGCCGTCGGTGACGGACTATAGCGTAGCGCCCACGGAGCTTCCCTCCAACGGCGGCATGATCACGGTCACGCTCGCCGGCACGAATCTGCAAAATGGCATTCAGATCAAGGTTGGCACGATCACTGCGAAGACGAGTGGCGATGCAGCGGAGCAAACGGCAACCCTGACTCTGCCTGCTAATTACAGCAGCAGCTCCGTCAGCTATACGGTGCAGTACAGTCTGAACGGAACGGACTGGTTTGGCGGCAAAACCGTCCGTGTTTCCGGCCACTATACGCCGCCAGTCGGTCCTGTCACGCCGTCTGTGCCGACCAAACCCGGCGTTCCGGAAAGAGATCCTTTCCCGTTCACCGATGTCTCCAGAAGCAGCTGGTATTATGACAGTGTCCGCGCCGCATGGGAAAAGGATCTGATCGACGGTGTAACGAGAACGCTCTATAAGCCGGATGACACGCTCACCGTTGCACAGGCTATCAAGCTGTCCGCCGCACTGCACCAGATGCTGAACAACAACGGAAAGGTCACACTGCGCAATGGCTCTCCGTACTGGTACAGCAGCTATGTCAGCTACGCGGTAGATAACGGGATCATTGAAAAGATGTATCTGGATTATACGCCTGCGCAGATGAATACCCCTGTCAAGCGCAATGAATTTGTCCACATTTTCTATGGCGCGATGAGCGACTACCGGCAGATCAATACCGTCGCGGACAACAAGATCCCGGACGTCATAACAACGGATACTTACGCATTGGAGATCTATACGTTCTACCGCGCGGGCATTCTGACCGGTTCTGACAAAAACGGCACCTTCTATCCGACGAACGACATCAAGCGGAGCGAGGTCGCGGCAATCCTCAGCCGCATGTATGACAAAACAGCCCGCAAGACTGTCTCACTTCCGTAAAAACGCAAGTTTCCCCCTGCTTTGGCGCATCCGGTTCGACCGGATGCGCCTTCTTTTTCAGTATGCTCCTTGCCTGATTGGGAAATTGGACATACGAAACGCCTTTCTCACGATTTCCTGTTCCCAAAAAGAAGCAATTGTGCGCACATTCAGCATGATTTGCAATATTTTAAGCAGGATATTGCATTGTCGGCGTGCACTCCATGTCATATAATTGAGAACATGTAAGCCAGACATTTGCCGCACGGCAACAGAAAGAAAGGAGATCCTTCATGCACAAAAGCACAACGAGCAAGCGAAAACTGCCGGATACATGGCTGGTCGTTTTTTTCATATTGGTCGTGATCGCGATTCTGACGTGGGTCGTTCCCTCCGGTTCGTTTGACTATGAAACAATAGATATAGACGGCACTGCAAGAAAGGTCGCAATTGCTGGAAGTTACCATGAGATCAGCAAATCTGAAGTATCCGCCACTGGACTTCTCGACCTGTTTGCTTCTTTGTATGAGGGCTGCGTCAGCGCGGCGGACATTATTTTTGTGATCATGACCTGCGCCGCGACATTCGGTGTCATTGTCAAAACCGGCGCTTTCCACGCATTTATCGGTCGCGTGGTGCAAAAAAACGGTAGCCGCTCGCTGATCCTGATCCCTGTTCTGATGCTCGTCTTTGGCCTGGGAGGTTCTCTTTTTGGAATGCTCAGCGAGTTTTACGGGTTCTACCCGTTGATCGTCGGACTGATGATGGCTCTTGGATATGACGCGATGACGGGATTTGCCACGATCGCGCTCGGAGAATATATCGGGTTTATGGCCGCGACGCTGAACCCGTATACCGTAGCCGTTGCGCAGTCCATTGCCGGTGTGCAGCTATATTCTGGCATCGGTTACCGCGCAGTCTGCTTTGTCGTGCTGATGGGAGCAGCAGTGGCATATCTGATGCTGTATGCACGCAAGGTGCGCCGGAAGCCGGAGCTTTCGGTGGTTTATGGAGATTTATGTACGCACTCGTTTGAACGCAGTCAATTAGACTCGTACACATTTACATGGCGACATACGCTGATTCTTCTGGATGTGCTTGCCACATTGGTCATCCTGATGCTGGGAATGATCCGCTGGAAGTGGGGCTATAAAGAACTCTGCGGATTGTTCATTATCATGTCTGCCGTGGCCGCGCTGATCGATAAGTGGTCGCCAAACGACTATTGTCAGGAGATGCTTGCCGGTATCAGGAGCGTCGTGTGGGGCTGCATTCTGACCGGCCTTGCCAAGGGCATCATTGTCATTATGAATCACGCGCAGATCATGGACACCATCATCTATGCACTTGGAAATCTTCTGGAAAAAGCGCCCTCTGCAATTTCAGCACAGCTCATGCTGGTGGCGCACACGTTGATCAACTTCCTGATCCCGTCTGGATCCGGTCAGGCCGCCGCTACCATGCCTATCATGGCGCCATTGGCCGACGTGCTGGGCGTCAGTCGTCAGGTGGCCTGCCTGACGTTCCAATTCGGCGATGGTTTGAGCAACCTGTTATGGCCAACCTGCGGTATTGTGATCATTTGCGGGCTGGGTGATGTACGCTATGACCGCTGGCTGAAATGGTTCGGAAAGCTTTTCCTGATCCTGTTTGCCGCACAGATGGTGTTGGTCGAAATCGCCGTGCTGACAGGTTTTTAACGGGAGAAAACTATGAATTATATTCGAGAAGCCATTACACAGCAACACATCGGGGAAGAGGCCATTGCGTTGCGGCGACACCTGCACGCCCATCCGGATCTATCCGAGCAGGAGTTTCCGACGATGGAATTGGTATGTGAGCATTTAGAGGCGGCGGGCATTCCATACGAGAGGAATGTGGCAGAAAGCGGCGTCGTAGGGCTGATTAAAGGAGCTTTCCCCGGTCCGGTAATTGCGCTGCGGGCGGACATGGATGCGCTTCCGATACAGGAAGATCATCCGGACGCGCCATATTGCTCGAAGACAGCGGGTGTGATGCATGCCTGCGGTCACGACGCACATACGGCGATCCTTTTGGGAACGGCAAAGCTGCTCCAGTCCATGCGCGAATCCCTGCATGGCTCCGTCAAGCTTTTATTCCAGCCGGCAGAGGAGACCATTGGCGGTGCAGCACGCATGATCGCGCAGGGCTGCCTTGAAAGTCCACATGTAGATTCCGTGCTTGGACTGCACGTTGCGGGCGATCTGCCTGCCGGACAGATCGGGCTGAAATACGGGAAAATGTATGCAGCTTCTGATATGCTGACGCTTAAGGTCTATGGAACGTCCTGTCACGGTGCACATCCGAACGAGGGCGTGGACGCAATCCTGATCGCGGCACAGATTCTGACGGCAGTACAGTCGCTGATTAGCCGAAACATCAGTCCCACCGATTCCGCTGTATGTTCTTTCGGGTCCATTCACGGCGGAACTGTGCGAAATCAAATTGCTGATTACGTTGAATTATCCGGCATTATTCGAACACTTACGCCGGAAACACGTCTGTTTGCCAGAAAACGCGTCCGCGAAATTTGTGAGCAGACTGCAAACATGATGGGTGGACGAGCAGAGCTGATTGTCGAGCCGAGCTACTCTCCGCTGATCAACAATGACCGTATGGTTGATTTGGTTCGTAATGTAGCGTGCGCGCAGTTTGGCTCAGACAAGGTGATCCTGCGGGACGTGCCATCGTTGGGGGTGGAGGATTTTGCGTATTTTGCCGCAGAACGTCCAAGTTGCTTCTTCCATCTGGGTTGTGCGCATCCAGAAGAAAAGCGACGCATCGGACACAGCTGTTTCTTTGACATCGATGAGCGATGTATTCCGATCGGGATCGAGTTGTATATTGCCAGCGTCTTGCGCTTTTTACAACACGGCAACAGCGACGTAGCCGGTATCGTGTAGTCAATTAAAAAGCCCCGGCTCAGGTTGATCCTGAGTCGGGGCTGCCGTATGTCCATCAAAAATCCATGTCAAGCCGCTTTCCGAAATCGCAGGCCGGTTGCCCGCACGGACAGCTCCTGCGACAGAAGGCGCAGTGTTTCAAACTCGTCGTCGAGGCCGTCAAGCTCCCGGCGAAGAATTTCTTCATAGTGCTGCTTTTTCTGCTCCAGCATAGCAATTTTGTTCACCCACCGCTCCATAACAGCGGGGCTGCGGCTGCCGCTCTGGATGAGGTAGTCGGCCTTCTCCTGATACAGCGCGATCTCTTTTTTGACCGCGGAATAAAATTCCTCCGTCATTTTGTCGCGCTGCTTGGCATCGTCAATGATGTAAAAGCTGTTGACGCTGAGCGCATTGTCATTCTGGTTCATCGCGCTGAGCTGCTCAATGAACGTTTCAAACGTATCCACTTTCTCCATATGCTGCCTCGGAATAAAGTACAAATGCCCGGTCGTGCTGACCTTGGTAGCCTCCAGCATCCGCAGATAGCTCAGGCAGATCGTCTCGATCTGTCTGCGGTTCGCGCAGATCTGATAAAGCTCGAACAATTCCTCCGCCCGGCGGCAATAGCTGATGGGATCAATGTCGGCGTCGAAGCCAATATTGTCATACCCAAACCGATTATCGCGCCGATCGTAAAAAATATTTGCCAGCTTTTCATACTGATTCGTCCGCTGGTTGAGCGTTTCCTTGACCAGCTCACGGGAATAGACGTCCTCTCTTTAAGCCGTCCTTCGTTTCGTCCAGTCCAGCAGATAATCGTCCACGCCCTTGAAGCGCGGGTTCCAGGTACATTGATAGTATCGGATACCCGGGATCGACTGCACCTCGCGGCGCAGGGTGCCGATCGCCTGCCGGACCTGCGGATTTGTAAACTGATCCATGTCCATCGCCTCCATGACCTCTGTGACGCCGAGCGACTGGAGCGTTTCCCGCAACCCTTTATGGGCGTTCACGCCGCCGAGGCACACAAAGAGCGCGTTATTTGCAAAATAGCTTGCAATATCGCCCTTGAGCGGCCCCTCGGTGAGATAGGCGCGCTTCTGTGTCATGTCGCCGGTGACGTGGATCCATGAGTAGCTGCGGGTGCCGTTTTCCATGCGGCTTGACCGGCTGGACAGCCAGCGGTATTTTCGCGCCGCGTCGTCGTCCAGCCGGATCTTCATGCCCTGAATCAGACCGTCCTTGTTCCGCACCGGAATGAGAAAGCCATTTGCGCCTGCCAGCGTCCATGTCCCGTCTTTTGTGTAAAAGCCGGGCAGCCCGTGCAGTTCATGATCGCACCGGAGAAGCGACGCCAGCAAGCGCCGTTCGGATTCCGTTTCCGGCATGGACTTATAGCCGTTCCGCTCGATGATTTCGTCCGGGAGTCCACGTTCATGGAGGTTTTCTCTGTGCCGGTCAGAGAGTGCTAGATACGACAGCATCTCCGAATACGCCGCATGACGCTGTTCCAGCGCATACGGTTCCCGGCTCGTTGTGTTTGGGGAGCTGGGCTGCAAAGGCAGCTTATACACGTTGCTCTTTGCAGCCAGTTCCAGATAGCATTGAAAAAACAACATATAAGAAAAGTTACGGAAATAAGGTACACGACCTGCACGCCACCCACTCTAATCCCTGATGGAGGAACATTATGCGAGAGAAAACCATAGAACAACACTTAGTCAAGGCCGTGAAAAACAGCGGCGGCATCGCACCGAAACTGGTGAGTCCCGGATTTGACGGAATGCCGGATCGACTGGTGCTGCTGCCCGGAGGCAAGATAGGCTTCGTGGAGGTCAAGGTACCGGGCAAGGAACCGAGACCTTTGCAGGTATCGATCCGGAGACCTTCGAGATGGTACAGACGCTGATGACTACCCGCACCAAGGGCCGGAACCGCAAGAGCTCGGTCAGCATCTTTTCCAGTAAGGTCAAGTGCGGAGACTGCGGCAGTTGGTACGGGCCGAAGGTCTGGCATAGCAACGACGCCTACCGGAAGGTCATCTGGCAGTGTAATCACAAGTTCGACGGCCAGAAATGCGCCACACCGACACTCACCGAGGATGAAATAAAAGAACTGTTCCTCCGGGCCGCCAATCAGGTGATCGACCAGAAGGAACAGTTTATAGCCATATACGATCAGGTCCTTTCAAGAAGCCTCGACACCACGGCACTTGAGAGTGAGCTTTCGGATCTGGAAGCTGAAATCAACATCGCTGCCGAGCTAATCGAGGATTGCATCAAAGAAAACGCTCACGTTGCTCTCGATCAAGCTGAATACCAGAAACGCTACGACGGCCTGACCGAGCGATTCGAGAAGGCCAAGGCCCGACTGGACGCGGTCACAGATGAAATCCATCAGATGCAGACCCAGCGGGCCAGCATTGAGGATTTCCTGAAAGCCTTTGCAGCCATGCCGGATGAGCTGACAGAATTCACGCTAGAGAGCTGGCACGGGCTGGTGGACTACGGCACCGTCTACGCTGCCGACGACATCCGCTTCACCTTCAAAAACGGGCAGGAAGTAAAAGCGTAAACCAATTATGTATATAAACGCCTCACTACTGGTTTTCATATCAGCGGTGAGGCGTTTTCTTATCTATTCAATTTTATGCCAATATTTCATCCAATAATGTCTGATATTTTTTGTGCAGAGACGCCACCATTAGTTTATACCAAATCTCTCTGGAATACGTTCCATTCTCTATACACCAAATCTTATAATGCAATTTCTTTTCGGCATAAAAATCTATCGGTATTTCCG
>OLSN01001005.1_pt1 | contig 27077 bp, 24 predicted proteins | sample 1672411 | NCBI WGS metagenome assembly OLSN01 (sample SAMEA3136683, study PRJEB25190) | human gut metagenome | biome: human gut; feature: human-associated habitat; material: faeces | place: Austria | collected 2013 | reverse complement strand
GACTTCGCGCCGGCGATCGCCGATGACGTCAGGGAGATGGACCCGGCGCTGTTCCAGGAGGAGTGGGACGGCCTCAAGGATGTCCTGGGTTGTTAGAAGCCAGATAAACCCTAATCAAGCCGGGTGGGAATCAATACTCCTGCCCGGCTTTTGTTTTACAGGCAGAGCCGCCCATATACAGCTCAGCAATTATGAACTCGCTTGCGAATCAATGTCTATGGGGGTAAACGAGGGAAATGATGCCATCAGGGACTCTATGAAGATCTTTTCGGATTCATAGATGTGTTTCTCATCGGGATAGGAAACGTAAAGGCTGCAGGGGAAGGGATCTCCCTTAAAAGGTATACGCCGTATGATTCCCTGGGTGATATAGGGGTCATGCGTTGCTATCTTGTTTGGTCGAATGGCGTAGGCATCTTTGATAAGGCTCACCGTGACCATGAGGCTATCTTCGTGGAACATCTGCGAGTGAACCTTGATTCCCACATTCTCGAGCTGCTTTATGTAGGGAAATCGTTTTGCGTTTTGATAGATATACAGCTTGTAATCAAGAAGATCCGAAAGCTCCAGCTCCTCTTTGTCCGCGAGGGGACTCGCGGAATTCACGAATACGGAGAAGGAGTCTTCCTGCAAGAGGGCCACTCTCAAACCATGCCGTCTTGCGAACTCGATGGTGTTGTTCAGATGATTGGGAATCTTATACTGGATTGAAAGGCGTCCGCTGACCTGCGCCTCCAGAGCGTCAGGCTCATGCTTGAATTTGATGTCGATGGATAGGTTGGGTAGCTTTTGCTGTACTTCGCCAATAGCCCTGATGACGTAGAACGATGGTGCTGTGCCAGTCATGGTAATGGTGACGGGATGATAAAGCGAGCTCTCTTCTGCCATGGCAAGCCATCGCTGGTACGTATCGAGAATAATTCCCGCGTCATCGTATAGACGTCTGCCTAGGTCGGTCAGGTTAATCCCGGTGGCACTTCGTTCGATGATGGGATACCCAAGCTCCGTCTCGATACTTCTTATCGCAGACGAGATAGTTGGCTGTGCGCAAAACAGGGCTGCAGAAGCCTTGGTTATAGACTTGTAGTCTGCAACGGCACGGAAGTATTTTAGATGCTCGAATTGCACAAACACCACCCCAGTTCAGTATACAAACACTAATCCCAGAGCGGCACAAAAGAACCCTATGCCCCATAGGAATATCGAATGCCGGCGAGGAGCGTTTCGTACCTATCATAGCCCTAGCTACACAGGTTCATTTGACGTCATTGTGACAGTTCGCGGTCTCAATGTGAAAAAGAAACCGTGTCAGTAAGGATCCCGTCTCGCACCGTCGTGGAATCAGAAGAGATGGGTCTGCCGCTTTGCAGGAAATGCAACATTGGGGAGGTCATGCACGGTGAGTTTAGATGCAAAAGAGCTTGCTCGCTTCCGGCGAACAGCCGACATCAACGAAATTGCCATGATGTTTGGACGCTATGTGACCCTGATGGATGAGATGGATGCCATGTCAATCTATCAGGAGCTGTTCGCAACGGACAAACCGGACATAAGTATCGAATATGACACGTGCGGTACGTACGTAGGCACAGATCACGTGAAGGTCTTCATGGAGGACCTGGCGGCCAAGCTCAATGATTGGAAGACAAAGCGTGGCTGGCTCGACTTTCATGATGCCGCAACGCCTCATGTTGTCTTCAGCGCTGACGGAGATCGCGCGCAGGCCATGTGGAGCCTCATATCGCCCAAGGCAAAGCCGGCCACGCCAGATCCAGGCTTCACTGCCGAACGAAAGCTCACCGCCTTTTGGCAGGCAGGCAAGATGCATTGGGAGCTAATCCGGACCGATGAAGGCTGGAAAATCCTCCACTTCCATTTGCTGACGTATTTCACAGCCCCCTATCACGCAGGCTGGGTCAAGCAGGCCGAATGTTACCGGGAAGCCCCTTTCTGGAGCATGAAACCCGACCGCAAGGCTCGCTTCTACGCCTATCACCCGGATCAGGTGTATGTGCAAGACGGCATTTACAACTGGGGACCCTATCTCCCCGAAGACGGCTCGTTTTAGAAGGAGGGCACGGATACCAATGAGTGAGACAGAGTACATCTTCACGGAAAAGCAGCTCGAGCGCTTGCGCCGTGCCTCCGATATCACCGAAATCCAGATGCTCATGGCAAGATACGTGGATTGCATGAGCAAGATGCACGCCAAAGACGCTTGGGCGCTCTTCGCGCAAGAGAACGAGGACGTCAGCATTGAGCTTGCGGAAAGTGGCGGCTACGACGGCCCCCAGCATGTCCTGCAATTCCTCGAGGCCTATGACGAGTATTTGCATGATCCCTCTGATAAGCGCGGCTGGATGGAGTTGCAGAACATATGCAATCCCACTGTCATCGTTTCCGATGACCACACCAGGGCCATGGGCTATTGGACCATACTTGCGCCTTCCAGCAAATGGGCATTGCCATACCCATGCGACCAAGAGAAACTGACTGCCTTGTGGGGTTGCGGAAAATACATCGTCGAATTCGTTCGAGAAGAGGAAACCTGGAAGATCCTGCGCCTAAAGCTCGTCTGGTTTTTGCGCAGTCCGTTCGAATTTGGATGGATGAAGCAGGCTGATTGTGTGCACATGCCGCCCTTCCAGGGCCTCAAGCCAGACCGTGAGCCCGAATACTACAACATCTACAACGCCGATTACGGCTGTGCATCTGGTGGTATCGAATGGGGCCCGTACTTGCCCAAGTCACTCTAAGGAGATGCTGATATGAACAAGCAGGAAGCAGAACGATTGCTGCGCGGTGCAGATGTCATCGATATTCAGATGATCATGGGCAAGTATCTCAGTTACCTGGATCAAGTCGACTTTAAGGGCATCTACAGTCTCATGGCCCAGGATCACCCCGAGATCACCTATGAGATGGTCGAGGATGGAGCATATGTAGGGCCGGAGAATGTTCGTCAGTACATGCTCGACGAACATGAGCATCTAAATAACAATCCCAACCACATGAAGGGCTGGGTTGGTCTCCAGAACATTCTGACTCCGCGCATTGTGTTTAGCGCCGATGGAACCCGCGCAAAAGCTCAGTTCAACCAGTTAAGCCCGCATGCCATGGCCATTGCGCCATATCCCGGCGATGAGCATATTCCAACGACCTATTGGTTCATCGGCAAATACGACAACGAATTCATCAAAATCGATGAAGAGTGGAAGCTCTTGAAGACGCACATCATCGCCTTCTCCCGAACTCCCTATCAGGAGGGTTGGGTTCGTCAGCCAGATGCAAGGCGCATCTTCCATCCCAACGCGATGCCCCCTCAGGAGAAGGGCCGTATCTACACCTATCACTCCGATGCCGTTTACAGCAAGGACGGGAACTGGACTTGGGGCCCACATCTGCCAAAAGACGGGTCTTTCTAAAGCGTGGCAAAGAGCTTGAGAAAGGACGGTTGAGCAAAATGACTAACATTTCTGAACGGCGTCTGCCTCCTGATCTTGCGGGTTTGCCAAGCATTCGCGCAGAAGTTGCTTTTGAAGTGGCTCCCGGCAGCCTCATGCCAAGCCTGGAAGGGCCGGTTTTTGACAGAGAGGGCAACTTTTACTGTTGTCACACTGCCCCTGGCGATACAACCGTGATGAAGATCACGCCCGAAGGAGAACAAAGCAAGTTCTACCACAATGACGTTGGCATGACAGTCGGGTTGGCATTTCACAGGGATGGTCGCTGCTTCGCTGCTGACATGCTCTCCAGCTGCATCAACATTCTAAGCCCGGATGGGAAGCTGCTCGATACTGTGTCCCTCGAGGCTGGCGGCAGAAGGATGCGTCCGGATTGTATGGTGTTTCGCGAGAACGGCGATCTGTGCTTCACGGACCTGAGCGGGCATCTGCACAATCCTAGTGGTGGGGTTTACGTTCTTCGGGCTGACTCCGGTTACAAGGAGATGGAGCTGTTTCTAGGGGAACTCTGCGCTCCCGATGGCATCACGTTCGCTCCTGACGGTCGTTCCATGTGGATCACAGAGGTTTCGACCAATTCCGTGATTAGGATCCTGCTGGACCCGAAGGGCAATCCCAGAATCGCACAGCATTCTCCGCTCTGCGCCTATCGCAATGCCGGCTCCTCCAATGTCGACACTCATGCCATGGATGAGAACGGATTCATTTACGTGGACATCATGATGGGTGGCCGCGCCCTGGTTCTGGACAAGGACGGCATTCCCGTTGCGAACATTTTGGCTCCAGGTTTTGAGGAAGGAAAGCTAGCCTATACGCCCAACCTCGCGCTCAGGCAAGACGCATGTGAGGGCTATTTGGTGGCTTCAGATGACGAACGAGCTGTCGTTTTGAGGTTCGAGTCTCTGGCACCGGGCCAGAGATTGTACGCGACCGAATAGGCATGCCTGTTCCGCTGCAAGCAATCATGGAACAAGAAGCGGTTCTTGTTCGACGGAACATGCGCTGCAGGGCGTTTCACGGGTGCTCGGTCTGTCCGTTTGTTCAGAGGTGCTGTGAGCTTGTGCTGTATGAGGCTCGCCGAGTTTTGCATGCGAGGTGAGAAACAGTCATGAATATAGAGCAACTTAGGTATTTCCAACTTACGGCAAGCTTTCAGCATATGTCCAAGGCTGCCGATATGCTGAACATCTCCCAGCCTGCCCTCGGGTCGAACATACGCAGGCTGGAAATCGAGCTCGGCGTCCCTCTTTTCGATCGTGTGGGCAGAAACATCGTTCTGAATTCATACGGAGAGGAGTTTCTCAAGAGCGCGAACTCCATCATCGATATCTGGTCAGAGGCAACCATTAAGCTGAAAAGCATGCGTGATGACAACAGCAATACCGTTACGTTTCGCATGCCTTCTCTTTCCAACTTTGATGCGTTGCAGCAAACCATTTACGAAAAGTATCCAAAGTGCATCCTGGTAAATGATGATTTCTATTTCGAAGAGCTCGAATCACTTCTCCTGGACGGAAAACTGGACTTCTGCATCACGGGCCGTGCGATTGAAAGCGAAAAGATAATTCAAAAAAAGATCTCGACGACCAGAAACGCGATGCTTGTCAAGTCAACCAGCCCATATGCAGCATATGAACGAGCGAATATTGCTGATTTCAAAGACGCGCTCTTTTGTGACCTCGCTTCGAATAGGGCATCGGGAATATCCGAATTGCCTCAAGTTTGCGATGCCGCAGGATTCGATGCCGATGTTGTGTTTGTCGGCGCGTGCGTCGCCGACCTGCTCGACGCGGTTAAGTTTCGCGGATTGGTTGCGTGGCTCCCCGAATACATATTGAAGGGCTATCAGCTTGATGGAATTTCCATTGTCGAGCTGGACGAGCCAGGATGCTATTGCAACCTATACATGACTTGGTGCGAGGGGCAGCTTTTGCAAAAGCCGCTTGCCTATGAAATTCGCGAGATCGTCGAAGAGTATTTCATATCACGAGTGAACGAATACGAATCATGAGGCAGGCGAATTTCGCATATACGGAAAGCCGAGTCGAACTAAGTTGGGCCTGCTCTCACGTTATCAGTTCGAAAAAGTTATCAATCTATCGATTTATAGCGTTTCCTTTTCAGTTTGGGCGGCCGCTTCCATATTCAATTTGTTCTTCTACCGGGCATTTCGTACATTTGAGCATGAGGATTCATCGCATTGAGTGCATGCCTTGCGCTGTCGAAATCTAAGCAAATCCACGAAAGGGGAAGTAGTGAGCATCTATCCAAATTTGGTAACGGAGTGGCCGAGCATCCCTGATTTTCCGCTTCCGCCAGATGTCGCAGGATTGCCTACGATGATTGCCGAGCCATGGGTTAAGCTTGAGGATTTTCGGCCGGGCCACGCCACGGAAGGCTCTATCTTCGATGCTGATGGCAATCTGTTGCTCTGCGAGCGCGAACGTCCCTGGTCTCAGATCGTGAAGGTCACCCCCGAAGGGAAGAAGTCGGTAGTCTGGCGCCACGAGAATTCCTGCATGGTTGGACTTGCCGTCCATAAGAACGGTGACATTTTCGCAGCAGATCTCGAGGCAGGGCGAATATTCGTCATCAGTCCTGAAGGTGAGTGCAAGCGGGAGATTCTCCAACCGCACTTCTTTCATCACATTCATCCGAATGACCTTGACTTTGATAAGGATGGAAACCTGTATATCAGCGATTTCGTAGGCGACTTTGGCGACGATAGCGGTGCAATCTGGCGCGCAGATGCAGACAGCGATTACACGCGCTTTCATATGATCTTGGGGAATCTCTACCGCCCCAACGGCGTGGGCCTCTCGCCCGAAGGCGACGTCTTGTGGACTTCCGAATCAGGAAAGAACACGGTCGTTCAGATCAAGCTCGATCCGCAGGGCTTCAAGAAGCCCTTCTGGGCATGCACGAGCGTCGTGTACCAAGGCGCCAGCTACGAGAAATACGACTCTTTGCGCGTTGACTCTGCAGGCAACGTGTACCAGGCGGTTCAGTTCGGCGGGCGCTGTCTCATCCTCAACAAGAATGGCATTCCCGTGGCCAACGTCGTGATCGAAGGGCGCGAGCGTGGCGATTGCAACCACACGCCAAATCTGGCGCTCAAATACGGAACAAGCGAAGGATACATGCTCGGCTGTGGGCCACGCGGCTCCTATGTGTTCAAGTTCGACACCCTCGCCCCTGCGCAAAAGATGTTCTGCAATGAATAGAAATTACCGGTCAGTCGAACAAATGCCTGCAAATGCAGGCGAGTACGAGAAAGGAAGCGCGACGTGGAAAAATTGAAGGCGCTGAGCCCGTGGGCTGAGGTCGATTACGAGGATGCCAGAGGGCTCAATCCTCGCGTTGACACCCTCGACGGCAAGTGCATTGGCCTGTTTGCCCATTTCAAGGGACATTCATTTCTGATTCTCGACGAAATCCAAAAGGAGCTGGCAAAGCGTTATCCCACAGCAACGTTCACCGTACTGCAGTATCCAAAGGACACGTCGGAAATCGAGAACGATCCCGAGTTCCTTCCGAAATTCGAGGAGTGGCTTGATGGCGTTGACACCGTTGTCGCTGCATATGGTGATGCGGGATCATGCGCTATGTATCACGCGTACAACACTGCCTTTGTCGAAAAGCTCGGCAAGCCCGCCGTGTTAGTCGCGAAGGACAGCGTCGTGATGTCGGCGCGCCGCGGGGCCTCCGCGCGCATTTGCCCGGCAATGCGCATTGTCGTCGCTCCCGAGTCTTTGCCTGACATGTCTTTTCACCCTGCGCTCGACCAGGAGCTCATTGATACTGTCATTCATCCAAATGTGGTTGCCATCATGGACGATATCGTCGATGCGCTGCTGTCCCCTCTAACAGAGGAAGAGCAGGCGATACCCCATAGCGTGGCGAATCCCCTTGCAGAAGAGATCGTGGAGGGCACTGCGCAGGAGATTAACGATGTTTTCTACGAGCGCGGCTATACGCAAGGCCTGCCAGTGGCTATTCCTACCGAAGAGGCCGTTTCCGAAATGCTCCGCGGTACCGATCTTCCGCGTGATTATGTCGTTGCAAAGCTTCCCCCCATGCTGGGCAAGGCGACGGTCGAGAAGATCGCGATCAATGCGGTCATGGCAGGCTGCTTGCCCATCCACATGCCGGTTCTCATCGCAGCAGTCGAAGCGATGAATGATCCGATTATCCATCTTGCCGGATGGACTTGTAGCGTTGCTGGTTTTGCGCCCGCCCTATGCGTGAATGGTCCCGTGGCGCGAGCCCTTAACATGAACACCAACGAAGCCATACTGAGCATGTACTTTAAGTCGAATGCTTGCGTTGCCCGTGCGCTTGCCTACATCATTCAAAATATCAGCGGCTCTCGTCCCGGCTTGGAGGACAACGCCTACATGGGTCATGAAGGCAGGTTCTGGACAGTGCTCGCCGAAGATGAGGCAAACAGCCCGTGGGAGCCGCTCCAGACCGAGTATGGCTTCAATGAGGACGATTCGACTGTCTTTCTCTACTGGTACCACGATCGCGCCATCTTCCGGGGCAATCGCAATGTGAACTACCTGCTCGAGAAGATGTGCTCGTATGACAACACATGGGGATTCGATCCGGGCTGCACCTTTGTCATCACCGCGGCATGGCGAAAATTTTGGCCGATGCGGGTTATTCACGGGATGACGTTCGCGAGTACATCTATGAATATGCCCGCAAGAGTTCGGACACCATCAACAAGCGGTGGATGACCGATAACAATCACATGCCCAAATCGGGGTTGCCGCTTCCTGAGAAAGGCTGCTATTCAGCTCGCAAGTATTGGACTAAGGAGCACATCAACATAATCGTCTCGGGCGTTGCGCCCATCGATCGAGGCGTAGCGCAGATTGGCGGCGGTGATCATGGTGGGCCGGCCTGCATCAAGGTAAGGCTTCCGAAGAATTGGGACGAGCTCGTTGCCGAATATGCACCTCAGGTCGCAGACCCGCAGTTCATCCGTTATTGATTCTCTGCCGCGGCCCCTCCTGCGCTGTGAATCCCCTCCTTGATTCACAGCGCCCCCCAAGGGGCGCGAGCAGGGCGTTAGAAGACTAGCAAGGAAAGGAATCGGCTATGGGTAATTACGACAAGTACATCGTCACGACTCCGCGGCCCGAGCACCTGACGCACTATCGGCTGCCGTTGGATATTCGTCGCTCAATAGCATTCATGGACAGTGACGTGGTCGATGGCGCGTGCAATATGGAGTGCGTCTGGTACTACAAGCCCTTCGACGGCCCGCCCCATCACGCCCACGACGACACCGACGAGATACTCGGATTTTTCGGAACAAACCAGGACGATCCCGAGTCGCTTGGCGGCGTAATTGAGTTCCGCTTCGAAGACGAGTGGGTCACGCTCACCAAGAGCTGCTTGATCTACCTCCCCAAGGGGATGAAACATTGCCCGTTCAGGGTTGTTGAGGTGGACACACCCATCTTTCACTTCGCTATTTCGCCTCAGAAATTTCATGCGGCCCCACCGACGTTTGTAGAGGAGGATGAATAAGAAAAAACTTGTTAAGAAATCCTAATCGTAGGTTAAGAGAAATCCCTAGGAGGGAAAATGGGACGGAAAGTCAATGTAAGTGAAGTTATAGGAAAGAGTAAACTCAACGGGTTCATGTACGGCGTCATAGCCATTGGCGTCATCATGATTCTCTTTGATGGCTATGATATGGGCGTATGGGCCGGCACTCTTACCTCCTTGCGCACGGATACGGGAATCGAGGATGTAACCCTTGGCTTCATTACGAGCGCAGGTCAGTTTGGCAGTATGCTCGGTGGCATATTTTTCGGTATGCTCTCGGATAGGATAGGAAGAAAGACTTCCCTTCTTCTTGCTACAGGCATCTATTCCGTATTTACAGGTCTCATCGGTATCGCTTCTTCACCCGAGGCGCTGACCGTGTTTAAGCTGGTATCTGGCTTCGGCCTTGCTGGCTTCACGCCTGTTGTCATGACGTACCTCTCGGAATACACGCCTATCAAGAGCCGTGCGCTTGTCACGACAATGGCGATATCCTGTGTTTCTGTAGGTTCTGTAATCAGCACGGCAGTCTGCATGGGAGTACTCCAGACTTGGGGTTGGAGGCCGCTCTACTTTATCGCCTTCGTGCCAATTATCCTGTTCCCCCTGATTGCACTCAAGATGCCTGATTCTCCTGCTCATTATGTGAAGACCGGCAAGACCGACAAGGTGAGGAATGTTCTTGAAAAGGCAGATCCTAGCTTTACTCCCGAGCCCGATGATGAGTACGTTGTAAGTGATGAGGAGAAGGCTGAGAAGCCGTCTGTTATCGAAGCGCTCAAGGGTATATTTGCCAATGGAATGGGCAAATATACGATTCTGTTCTGGATAGTCTTCATGCTCACGATGTACACCTCGTTTACTATGCAGACCTGGCTTGCACGCCTCATGGTCTATGGAGGATATGGCCTTACCAACAGCTTGTTCTTCTTGCTGCTCTTCAACCTCTGTTCGCTTCCCGCAGCAGCGATCGTTGGATGGATTGCAGATAAGGTTGGCTTCAAGAAGACCATCATCTGCCTGGCAATCTTCATTGCTGTTGTGATCTCAGTCATCGGCTTTGTGCGCTCAGAGATCGTGGTCATCATTCTCTGTGTCATTGCTGGTGCCGGTACCACAGGTGTCTACAATGCAGTTTATTCATGCATTACACTGAGCTATCCTGCAGAGGTTCGTGGTACTGGTGTAGGCTGGGCTAATGCGATTGGTCGTTTTGGCGCTATGGTAGGCCCTGCTGTTGCAGGCGCAATGGTAACTGGAGGACTGCCGGCAACCGTTATCTTCCCGGTGACCGCAGCTGGCTATCTCTTGGTTGGTATCCTGTTCTTCTTTTACAACGACAAGCTGTCAAAGCAGGCTTAAAGAACAGGGTATCGATGTATTGCAAAGTCAGGTAGATGGGTTCTAGCTTTGCAATCGCCCAATATGCATCACCGAATGGTAGGATCCAGCACCCGTGATTCGCATTGATGATGCGAATCACGGGGCGAGGATTGATTCGGATTAATGCTATAGCTGATTCATATGAAAGGACGCATTGATCGCGTCCTTTCATTGCTAAATACAACGTTTCATATGTTCTAGAAGGGACGTATTTTTCATTATGGGCTCAGCTGGGAAATATAGAGAGCCAGGCATTTGGAATATAACGTTCATCATCCTCATGATGATTAGCTTCTTTCAGACAATGGGGCAGATGATGATGAATGTTCTTATACCCTTGTATGTTTATGATATTGGCGCCCCAGCACAGATTGTCGGTATGACTGTTGGAGCTTTCGCTATCTCCGCCATCCTTGTACGGCCTTTCATAGGTCCTGCTTTCGATGCGTTCAACAAGAAGATGATTCTCATCATCTCTCTTCTTGTGATAGCGGTCTCGACATTTTTGTATAGTGTTGCAACAACTGTTACTGCTATTTTCGTGATACGTCTTTTGCATGGTGCAGGACTTGCAACTTCTGCTGCGCTAGCGCAAGCCATGGCTGCAGATGCCCTTCCTATACAAAAGATGAACTCGGGTATCTCCATATTCGGACTAGCGTTGGCAGTGTCTCAGGCAATTGGGCCTATAGTAGGCCTGACCCTGCTGGATTTTGTCGGATTTCAATGGGCATTTCGTATTTCTGCGCTCGTCATCGTGGGTGGACTCATCCTTGCATGCTTGACCAAAGAGCCAGGCAATCATGTGAGAAAACCATACCAACTCAAATTGGATCGCATGTTTTCGAAAGGCGCTGTCATCCCAGCTCTGATGATTGCATTGTTATCAATACCATTCTCATGCATAAATGCATTCATAGTCATCTATGGCAACCTGTTGGGGATTGGGGGAATGGGTGCGTATTTTGCCGTTTATGCTGGTTGTTTGTTGGCTACCCGTCCTCTTTTCGGGTCGCTTTCTGATAAGCACGGAGTTCAAAGGATCATTCCAATAGGTTTGTGCTTCTTCGTCGCTTCGATCCTCGTGCTCACGCTCGCGTCGAATCTTCCCCTTTTTCTGTTGGCTGCAGCCGTAGGCGCTTGCGGGTATGGAGCGGTTATCCCGCTTTTGCAATCGTTGGGATTCCTGTGCTCTCCTTATGATTCCCGTGGTGCTGCGAGTAATACAACTTTTCTCGGGCTCGATGCTGGCAATCTTGTGGGACCGACGATTGGTGGGATGATAGTAAGTCTGTTTATTGCTTCTGGCTTATCAGAGGCTCAATCATATAACAGGATGTTTTTTGTTCTCATCGTGCCGGTTCTCATCGCGTTCATAGTCTTTCTCATGGCACGAAAGAGCGTCATGAGACCAGCTAAATAATTCGATGGCGAGAAAGAGCATATGGTGATGTTCGCTATAGACGGCCAACGCAGGAACTCAAACGAATGGCTCTGAAACTTTATCAATCTTTACTGAAAGGACTCAGAAGAAGTGGCCAATAAAAAGAAAAACAAGCTCACCAATGAGTTGAGATCTCTCCAACTTCAAAGGAAAAGAGCACTCAGCATATGTTTGATTGGTGTAGCGGGAATAGCGGTGATATTGGTCGTCAGGCGAGCATTGGTATTATCAGGTATCTTGTCGGTTGGCGAAACGATATCTGACATTATCGTGTTCGCGCTGTGCTTGGCTATCTGCTTTATCATCGGCCGCCAGATCTCGCTTTGTCTTAGCGTTAGAAGAAGGATTAAAGAGATAAAAGCCGCATTAGCTAACTGAGCATTTGCGGATAAGCGCCGCTCGGGCATTCAGCTTTCCTCCCTCATCAATACGGGTTTGCTCGAAGATGCCGTAGGCCATTTCGGTATCGGCATGGGACCGCCTCTATATCATTTGGCAAATCTGTCCGGGAAGCATTCGGGATGAAATGAGATTGCTACCCCAGGGGCATGTCCAGCTTTTTCACAAAGTCGACGAACATGCGCAAGGCAGCGGAATCATTTTCCATGTCGTATAGAAGCTGCAGCTTGAAATGGTAGTAGTCCTTGCTGAATTGCTTTACCTCTATGTCATGTCGAGTGGTACGAGGCCTGTACATCAGCGGCGCGACATACTTGCCCGATGCGATAAGGCCAAGGAGCAAAGACCCCCTGCCCTCGGTGAATTTAATATTTGGCTCGAAACCTTCTGCTCTGCACGCCTCAACGAAGCGCATGACCTTCGGATCTGCTCTCATATCGTCTCGGTAGGTTCTGAACAGGAAGCAGTCGTTTTTGAAGTCGCTCAGCGTAAGGCCCTCTCTGTTTGCAAGGCGATGCTTTTTCGGAATTGCGATTTTCAGACGAAACTCCTGAACGTCGATCTTCCTCCATGTTTTCAAGATCAAATCAGAATATTCCGTGTCGTCGACCCGGGCAATGAATCCCGCATCGATTTGACGATCCTTGAGCATTTGGAAAATTCGCATGTTTGTTTCTGCAAACTGCTCGATTTTGATGGAAGGATGGGCAGCGGCGAATCTCAGAACGATTTCGTCTTCTCCCAGTGTGCTTAGCCCATGAGGACACGAAAACCGCAAAAGCAGGTCGTTGCTTTCTCTGATTGCCGCCGATTTACTCGTCAGTCTCCTCGTCGCCTGCTGTACTTCCTCGAAAAAGGGCACGAGCTGCTCCCCTTCGGGCGTGAGCTCGATTTGCGCGCGCGTCTTGCGATTGAAGAGCTTGATGCGCAGTTCCTTTTCGAGCGAGTCAATGTGCTTGGATATGGTTGGCTGAGAATACGAAAGCTCCTGGGCAGCGAGAGAGAAGCTCTTGTTGCGAATAACCGAGAGGACCATATCGATTTCCTCGAGATTCATTCTCACCACCTTTCTGGAGGGGCGGCAGGCACATGTGGGAAAGCAGACGAAAACTGCGTACATGCCACATTCTAGCCTGTGCAAATTGGCATTGTCTGTCGGTATTCGATTGTCGAATCAATATGCGAAAAGAGGAATTATTCGAATGTTGAATAAAGGGGCGATGAAAGCGAATTATTTCCATACGCGCATGCAGGTAGCCTGTAATCAGAAGAGGCTCTCATCCGCAGTGGGGGAGCGTGGGTACCACCAAACAAAGGGGGATATATCGTGGGTGATGTATGCAAGACGCTGCACTGTGACGTTGCGGTCATAGGCGGCGGCGTCGGAGGATGTGCCGCGGCAATTGCCGCAGCACGAAAGGGCATGCGAACGATTCTGTTCGAGAAGGGAGTAACGCTTGGTGGTCTCGCAACGAATGGCTATGTTCCGCAGGTTGCTGGTGGCATAGAGGGCATTTGCCTCGAGTTCACCGAGCGGCTCGATAAAATAGGCCAGCTTCGCAAGATCGATCCGAGCAAGGACTACTATCGCAATCCCAGCTTCGAGCCTGAGTATGGAAAGATCGTCCTCGAAGACATGCTGTTTGAGGCCGGGGCGCGTGTCATCTACGACTCGACTCTAGTTGACGTCGAGATGAGCGACCAGAAAATCGATTCCGCCATGTTCTTCACTAAAGGCGGGATGATGCGCGTGAAGGCTCGAATCTACATCGATAGCACCGGAGACGGCGATCTTGCCGCACTGGCTGGTGCGCCGTTTGAGGTCGGTGGCCAGGATTTTGCCGGATTGAACATGTCGACTACGCAAGGGTCCCGCTGGGCAGGGGCGAATCTCAAGGCCTACGAGGCTGCCGAGGAGGCGTTTCGCAAGGAGCAAATCGAGCAGGGTATCGAAAACCCCCTGCCCTTGGTCTATGTATTGGAGGAGGAAGCCATCGAGCGCGGCGAGATGGCTAGGCACGTGTGTAACAAGAGCAAAGGCTTCTTCCGCGTGCTCATTCCTAACACACCTGATGAAAACGCGGAGTTCGTCACCTTCTCCTTCCATAGCTACTATTGCCATAACACCGATGCGGAGGATATCTCGCGCCAAATTCTCGAGCAGCATCAGCTCATGAAGCAGTTCCACGCATTTCTGAAGAACAACGTTCCGGGTTTCGAAAACCTTCGCCTCATTGGCATGGGCTCCCTGCCCGGAGTGCGTGACAGCCGGCGCATCTTTGGCGAGTATATGCTCAGGGCGAGTGACGTCGCATGTGGCACGAAGTTCGATGACGGCATCGCACGTTTTCCCGAGATGTTCGACACACATCATCCGACGAGCTCGGAATGGGTCTTCATGCGCCATATTCACATTGGGGAGCAAGAGGGAAGTGCGGTGTGTGAAGAAGAGCATGTGGGTGTGGACTGTGATGCACGGATGCATCCGTTTGGCGTACCCGCTGGCGTACCCGCTCGTTCTAATCCCAAAGATTGGTGCGAGATTCCCTATCGATGCCTACTTCCGCAAAACGTCGACAACCTGCTGACCGCCGGTCGTTGCTGTTCGGCCGAATTTCACGCCAATGGGGCCATGCGCATCATTGGTCCCGCGATGGGGACCGGTCATGCCGCAGGAGTTGCGGCAAGCGTCGCAATCAAGGAAGACATTTTGCCGAGAGATATCGAAGGTACGCGCATTCGCGCCATGCTTCTCAAAGACGGTGTCGATCTCGACCAGCCATGCGACGGCTACTGGAAGGAGCTGCGCGACTCGGATTGCGACATGGTGATTAATGGGGGAGATTTCCTCGCGCTCGTTCCCAAAAACGGCTAGCCGTATATCGAGGAACATTCGTCAATTAAGGCAAGAAGAGAAAAATGAGTGCAGAAATTGCGGCGAAGCCCGCAGCCGCCGCTCCGGCCAAGAAAGAAAAGAATCCGGTTGTGTACTGGGTCGGAGTGGTCGCCGGCTTGTTTTTGATGTTCGTTTTCGGCAGGGTGTGTCCTGCATGGGGAGCTGTTACGCCCATGGGCGTAAACATGATAGGAATCTTTATCGGCCTCTTGCTTCTCATCACGGTTACCGGTGAGTTGATATGGCCCGCATTGGCCGCCCTTGTCGCGACTGTCTTATGCGGCTACATGACGGGTGGGGATATCATCGCCAAGTTCATGGGTACGACGACCATCCTTCAGGTTATCGCCATCTTGGTCATTTGCGCGGCCCTAAGATCGACAGGGGCGGGCGCTGTCATTGCCAAGAAAATAGTGACGGCAAAGTTCGTTCAGGGCCGCCCGCTGGTCTTCACCATGTTCTTCCTGATAGCCTTCCTGTTCGCCGATATCTTTTTGGATACCTTCGGCGGCATCCTGTTTTCATTCACGGTGTTTGAGAGCGTGCGAGAGACGTTGGGCTACGAGAAGAACGATCGCTACGTTCAGGCGATGACGCTTGGCCTATACCTATGCGGCATGCTAGGTGCGGCGCTTATCCCGTTTACTCCCATGACCTTGGCAATCACGGGTGCGTTCAGCGCATCGGCGGCGAGCTACGGCTTCGCCTTCAATCCTGCGGTGTACATCGTCGCCGCGATTATCGTCGGAACCGTGTTTATGGTCTGCTATTCGCTGCTTATGAAGTACGTTTTCCGCTGCGACATGTCCCGTCTCAAGACCCTCAACGTTCATGAGATCGAGGCGCTCAAGGAGACAAGTGACAAGTTCAATCTGACGCAGGTGATTTATCTTGTGGCGTTCCTTATTGGCATCGCCTATTCTTTCGTTCTGCATTTCCTCCCGCAGGACAGTTCGGCATATGCCTTCCTTTCTCCCATTACACAGGCCATTTGGTTCGTTTTGGTCATCGTCGTTCTCTCCATCGTAAAGATCAACGGCAAGCCCCTCATGGATTGCAAGAAGTTCTTCAAGGAGGGCGCAAATTGGGGATTCATTTGCACCATCGGCATGTTCATGATCATCGGCGGCGCGCTCAGCGCTCCTGACTTGGGAGTACGTACGTGGTTGACCGATGTTCTCACGCCGCTTTTCTCCAACATGAGCTTTCCGGTGTTCATGTTCGTCATCATCTTAATCTGCGCCATCGTCACCAACTTCTTCTCCAATATGGCGACGGGTATTATCGTCTCCTCGATAACAATGCCCTTCATAGCCGTTTTCGCGAGCCAGGGAATTAATCCCAGCGTCATTGCGACTGCAATTGCCTACACGAGCATGTGTGCTTACATGACAATGGCAGCTGCCGGCCCTGCCCCGTTACTGCTTGGAAGAGAGGGAATCGAGACCAAGTTCATTTGGACGCGAGGCCTCATCACGCTTGGCGCTTATGTGATTGTTGCCGTTGTGTTCTTCTCTATTCTCGGCCTCGTCATGTAAAGAGCAATGCTTTAGCCCCGGGTTGCCCTAGGCAACTCGGGGCTTCTGTTAGGCAAATAAAATGCGGTCTTAAGCTCATGCATCAGCTCTAAGCTCTGTCCGAAATCACTCCGATTTCGTTTAGGTTCCCGGGGTGGTTGTCTCGGTGCTGTCCGTCATATGCTTCGCTTCCGTTCGTTTTGCCCACGAGAGGAGCGTACGATGATGGGCCTTGAAAAGGACGTGCCCCGAAGGGCAAAAACTCAGTTCGAACTCGACCGAGAGGGGCTCGTATTCGCATCCGCCTATACGTTTGCAAAGGTCATGGCAGATAACCCCAATCTCGCACGTCGATTTGCGGAGCGACTTTTAGGTATCAAGATAGGAGCACTTGAGTTCTTCGAAGTCGAGATGGATATTCCGGCGGCTTTGCGCAAGTCGGTGCGGATGGACGCCATTCTTGCAGGCAGCGGAGAGGTCGTCGAGATCGAGATGCAAAGCGAGCGAGACGGCAGTCTCGAGCGCAGGCTTCGGTACTATCAGGCGATGATAGACTCACGCTCTCTGGGCAAGGGGCAGATGTATAGAGACCTGCCGGAACTCTACATGCTGGCAATTTGCCGATACGATCATTTCGGCACCAATCGCGCGCTGCATCGATTCGAGATGCGATGCGAAGACGGGATGTCCCTCGGGCTCGATAACGGCGTGCATGTCATCATAGCGAACACCTCCGCAAGCATGCTGGATGTTCCGCCTGAGGTCCGTTCCTTGTTACAATATGTGGAGACGAATGAGCCGGTGGAGGGAGATGATCTGACCATGGAACTTGCAGACGCCACGCGTGAAGCCTACGCCGACGAGGGCTGGGTCGGAAGCATCATGACCGTCGACATGATGATGAGGGTCAAAGAAGCCGAAGCAATCGAAAGAGGGGAGAAAGAGGGTCTTGAACGAGGCCTGAAGCGAGGTCTCGAGCAGGGCATCGAGCAGGGCATCGAGCAGGGGGAGGCTCGTTCTGCCGCCCTCATCGCTGCAATGCAGAGGGCCGGCATTTCTGCTGAGGACATTCTCGCCGCGTTTATGGGCGATGATCGGGAGGCTCTCTACAAGCAATACGGGGTGCGGTAATCCATCTTTCTCTTGCGTCCACCCGCCCATTGCTCTATCATTCCATTTCGCATTTGTAGTTTTACCCGCTACCAAAGACAGCCGGTGTCCCATCCGGGACTTAAGGGAAGGCAAGCCTTCCGCCCGCCGAGGTGGTCGAACATGAATGATGCTTTAGGCATGCACTCTCGTCGGCCTCCGCTGTCACGCAGCGGGGGTCGATTTGTATGAAGGGAGGTGCGCATGCCTACACAGCAAAAAGTCGAGCAGGTCGAGGAGCTCACCGAGCTCTTCAAGAACAGCGAGGGTTGCTGGTTCGTCGACGCTCGTGGCCTTACCGTTAAGGAATCCCAGGAGCTTCGTCGCAACATTCGCGAGGGCAATGGACATATGCATGTCTACAAGAACAACCTCGCCGCCATCGCGCTCAAGAACCTCGACCTTCCCGAAATCCCCGAGATTCTGGCTGGTCCCACGGCCTTCGTGTTCTGCGATGGCGACGTGGCCGCTCCGGCCAAGGCTCTCAAGAACTTCGCGAAGGATCACGAGGCTTTGGAGATCAAGGGCGGTATCGTCGACGGCAAGGTTTATTCCGTCGAGGAGGCGCTCAAGGTTGCCGATCTGCCCAGCAAGGAGCAGCTCGTCGCCATGCTTCTGTCCACCATGCTCGCACCGGTCACGGGCCTTGCCCGTGTCTGCGCGGCGCCGGCAGAAGGGTTGGCTCGCACGGTTCAGGCTATCGCAGACCAGAAGGCTGCATAGCGCCACGTTTGTTATGTATATGCAAGGTGGCGTGAATGCCGCCGCAATTGAAAGGTTTTAGTTATGACTAAGGAAGAAATTCTCGAAGGTATCAAGGGCCTGACCGCTCTCGAGCTCTCTGAGCTCGTCCATGACCTGGAGGAGGCCTTTGGCGTCTCCGCTGCCGCTCCTGTTGCCGTCGCCGCTGTTGGTGGCGCTGTTGCCGGTGGCGACGCTGGTGCTGCCGAGGAGAAGAGCGACTTCGACGTCGTGCTCGAGTCCTTCGGCGACAACAAGATCGCTGTCATCAAGGTTGTCCGCGAGGTCACCGATCAGGGCCTCAAGGAGGCCAAGGCTCTCGTCGAGAGCGCTCCTGCCACCATCAAGGAGGGCGTGAAGAAGGACGAGGCCGAGGAGATGAAGGAGAAGTTTGAGGCTGCTGGCGCCGTCGTCACCCTCAAGTAACTTCTCGCGTGTTTACACGCAACCTTGGCTTTACCTGATCTTAGAAAAGGTCATACAAAGGAACCCGGACCCTTTAAAGGATCCGGGTTCCTTTTCGTTGCGGTTTTCACTACACGAATCTATTTTCACAATTGTGATACTAAGGAATAAGCACCACTTTGGGTTCGCTTGAGTTGCTGTCGAAATACGCAGAATCAATGTCCAGATAGAATGTCGTGACAGTGTCATCTCCGGACAAATAGCGCTCGCGCAATCTCGGATAGTTCTCCAAAAGGGCCTCTAGCGCCTCGACACGGTCATCTTCATGAGCGTGAGCTGCTATGCGTAACCAGCGATTTCCGTCATATGCGCAAATCTCCACTCGCGGACTAGCTTTGAGTTGCTTGTACATGTCCTTATCACGGCTTGTCTGAAAATACAGTTTATTTTCGAATAGATTACTAGTCCCGATAGGCCGCACGCGTGCCTGATAGCCATCTATTGTCGCTAGGTAGTATGGTCTGTTTTCTTTGAGGAACGCGAGAATTTCTTCCATGTCATATCCTTTCAGTTGGTTTGCATGCTTGGCTCATTCCAAACACTCGATATTTCATGCTCACAGGAAAAAGAGCAGAGTATCGATTATGAAAACGGGGATCAGGAAGCATAGCGACCAGCCAATATAGCCAAAGAAGCTGGGCATTTTCACGCCGTTTCCCTCGGCAATGCTCTTCACCATAAAGTTTGGCGCATTACCGATATAGGTGATCGCACCCATGAAGACCGCACCGGCAGAGATGGCAAGCAGGATTGATGGGTCGACGGATCCGACCGTGGTGATAACCGCATCGGCTGCAGAGCTTCCCAGAGCACCAGCGGTTGTCAGGAAGACGACATAGGTAGGAGAGTTGTCGAGGAAAGACGAGAGCGCGCCTGTTGACCAGAAGAATGTCAGCGGTGAGTCGATCCCGAGAGTGCCGCCATATGCGCGAAGTAGCGCAAGAGCCGGAATCATCGTGATGAAGATGCCAATAAAGAGCTTCGCAACTTCGGCTATGGGTCCCCATTCAAAATTATTGTGACGGCGAAGATTCTTGCTCGTTGTAATCCATGAGAGGAGCATGGCCACAAGAATGAATCCTAGCTGAATAATGTATTCGGTTCCCACATGAGTGCCGAAGACATCAAAGCCATAGGTCTTTCCGGTGTCTACGCTTATAAACGCTTCGCTTTGAGGAATGAGACCATTGAGTATGACACCCGCGATGATGAGTCCGATGAAAATGAAATTATGCCAACCACTGATGGTGAGGGGCACACGCTTCTCTGCCCTGAGCTCCTGCTCCAGGCTTTGCCGATCTTCGAGTTTTACGAAATGGCGATCGAGCAGAATAAATACAAGGATCAGGATGCATACATTGAGGAGCATGGTTGGCAGGATGTGCTGAAGAGTCCAGAAGAACGGAACTCCACGCAGGTATCCGAGAAAAAGCGGCGGGTCACCTAGCGGTGTAAGGCACCCACCAATATTTGCGACAAGGAAAATGAAGAAAACGATTATGTGCGCTTTGTGCTTACGCCACTGGTTCGCTCGCAGTAGAGGGCGTATGAGAAGCATGGCTGCGCCCGTTGTTCCAATCCAGCTTGCAAGGAAAGCTCCTACTAGCAAGAAATACGTGTTGTACTTGGTTGTTCCGACAATGGTTCCGCCAATGTGAATACCGCCAGAGACAACAAAAAGGCCGAGCAGGAGAACTATGAAGGGGATGTAGTCACCGACGATGGTCTCTGCTAGCTGTTCGGCGGTAATCTCAAACCCATATACGATGATAAAGGGAACGAGAAATATCAGGGACCATATGACAGCAACGAGAAGTTGATGCTTTTCCCACCACTCGCCTTTCACAAGCGGGAAGATCGCTATCGAAAGAAGCATTCCAACAAACGGAATAATGCTCCATATCGGAAGGGTAAGGCCAAGTTCCATACTCACTGCTCCCTTGCGTCTGCCCAGCTGAGAGAGCCTGGCTTGGGCTGATTCCGGCTATATGCCGTTCGTGAATTACAATCTAACTTGCAAGTCAAACATTAAACTGTGCAGTATATTCAGTCAATACTTGCGAGTTTAGAAAAAGACTTAACGGTCTGATTGAACGTTCTACAAGCCCGAAAAAGCAGACAGGCTGACTGAAGCGCCGCTTGTCAATCTGAAATGACCATTAAGTATAATTTCATACTCAAAAGTATTGATTTAAAGAAACTTATGAGTTTAATAGTTGACTCATAAGTAGTACTCAAAAGTCTAGTAATGAACTATGAAGTTTGTTCGTTGTGTACATGTCGAATCAGGGACATCCGGAATCACTGAGACGACAACAGTTATTCACTAAAGGGAAAGGAGCAGCGAGAAGGACCTTGTGGTCAAAGTCAAGCTCTCTTATCACTTGCGCAATCCAAAAACGCACAAGAGGTTGTCAAGGAGCTTTGACGATAGGCGTGCAGGATTTTGCCCAACGTCATGTGCGCTTAAGTCAGGTGCGTGGTTGCAATTTGGCAAGAGAGCATTTGGAGGGAAAGAATGAGTAGTAAAGAGCAAACACTTGTAGCATGCGGAGATATTCTCATCGAATGCGATAGCGATGCCGAGACTATTTCCAAGATGTGGGATGGCGTCAGGGACGAGATTCAAGGTGCGACCGTTGCACTTGGGCATGGTGAGCTCCCGTTTTCCGAGAGGGGCTACAAAACCTATGTCGACATGTTTGTCGGCGCTCCCAAAGCGTGTCCGCCACACAATGTCAAAACCATCAAAGAGGCCGGATTTGACGCACTCACTCTCTGCACGAATCACATCTTTGATCTGGGTCCTGACCCGATTGAAGACACGATTGCCTTATGTGAGGAGAATGAGCTTGCGCATACGGGCGCTGGCATGAACCTCGAAGAGGCTAGTGAGCCGGCTATTGTCGAGAAAGACGGCGTGAAGTACGGCTTCCTAGCCTACAACTGCACTGGTCCTATTGGTTCTTGGGCAAAACCGGACAAAGCCGGTTGCAATTACGTCCACTCTGTTGCCCATTATGTGAACGAGCTGCCCACGATTGGCGGCCCGACGCCTTGCTATAGCTTCCCCATGCCGCAAGACGTGGAGCGAATGCAGAAGCAGATTGCCGACTTGCGCGATAAGGTCGATGTTCTGGCCGTAAGCTTGCATAAGGGCGTGGGATTCGTTCCCGCATATGTCGGCATGCACGAGTCGACGATTGCAAAGGCGGCTATTGATGCCGGCGCAGACGTCATCTTTGGTCACCATGGACACATGCTCAAGGGCATCGAGGTTTACAAAGGCAAGGTAATCTTCCACGACATGGGCAATTTGCAAGCTCTCGCAGATTTGCCCGACGGTACGCCTTTCTTCCGCTATGGAACTCTCAAGGTGCAACGTGTGCGTGGTGATCTTACCGAAGAGCAGAAGATTGCTCGTCAAAGGGAATTTGATCGTCGCGTCGGCGCTCCGTTTGTATGGGGCCCGAATGGAACTGCCTGCGAAGTGCCCCCCATGGATCAGATGTACCACTCCATGCTCGGCAAGATCTATGTTGAGGATGGAAAGGTCACTAAGGTCAACTTTGTTCCCCTGCGCTTCCATGACGAGGGTGCGCCCTACGTTCTCAAGCGCGAAGACCCCGAGGCGCAGCAGCTGTTCGAGTACATGCAGAACATTACCGAGAACGCATGGTTTGATACGCAGTTCGAGTGGGATGGCGACGAGATTCACGTAATCACTGAATAGGACACGATGCCTCAGGACACTGGTTTTGAGGCGCTTGTCCCAGAATCCTTTGGACGATGTTATGAATGGAACAACTTTTAACATATTGAGATATACGGTTGACGATGGCCCCGGAGTACGCAGCACGGTGTTCATGAAAGGATGCCCCTTGCGCTGCCCCTGGTGCGCCAATCCGGAATCCCAGAGCTTTCATCCCGAAGTAAGCTTTCGAGCGGTGTCTTGCATTGGCTGTGGAAGATGCAAGGAAAATTGCCCCGAGGGCGCCATCGAGATAGTTGACGGACTTGCCGTCATTGATCGCGAGAAATGCGCGCACTGCATGACGTGTGTGGACATGTGTCTGAATACGGCCATGAAGCGCATGGGCGATGAGCAAAGCGTTGAGGATGTTCTCAAGGTTGTAGCACGCGATAAGGATTACTACGAGGAAAGCGGCGGGGGAGTCACGGTGTCGGGCGGAGAGCCCATGATGCACCCGGAGTTCGTGAAGGAGCTGTTCGAGCGTCTGCATGGCGAGGGAATCCACACATGTCTGGACACAACGGGGCATTGCGATACAAACGTGCTTCTGGATGTGCTCGAGTCTACCGACCTCGTTCTGTTTGATCTCAAGCATATGGACTCGGCCAAGCATGAAGAGGTTGTCGGTGTGCCAACAGATCTCATTCACAAGAACCTCAGGACCATTGTTGATTCGGGAACGGATGTGATTATTCGCATCCCGTATATTCCCGGCTTCAACGATGATGATGAGAACATGAAGGCGACGGCGGAGTTCGTAAAGGAGGTTTCTCCGAATTCGCACGTGGATATCCTTCCATACCATGAGCTTGGTGCGAACAAGTACGAGAGCATCGGAATGGAATATTCTATGGCGTCCACGGAAAAGCCGACTCCCGAGCAGCTTTCCCACAGCAAGGAGATTTTTACAGAGCTTGGCATTGACTGTCAGGTTCGCGACTAATCGTTTGCCGTCATGGCTCTACGCTTTGACGGTGGTGTTCGTAAGAGGAGAAAACAATGGAAATCGCACAAATTGCGGTCCTCATAGCGCTAGCTTGGATGATTATCGCCCTTGTTAGCAACAAGGTGCCGTTTGGAGCAATCGGCCTAGGCATACCCTTTATCCTTATTATCGGTGGCGTTTTCGAGAGCCCGATCAAGGCAATGGGTGATCTGGCGGGTCCCACGACGCTTCTGGTTGCCTCAATCATGATTTTGGCTCAGGGCATATTCAAAAGCGGCCTTGCAGAGGTCATAGGCAATTTTGCCCTTAAGCTTACCGGCGGTCGTAATAGTACGAAGCTCGTGCTTCTGGTTATTATCGTCATCTCGGCCGCACTCAGTATGTTCCTTCCCAATACCGGCTGCGTCACGATTCTATTGCCGGTTATCATCGCAATCAGCATGTCCACCGGCATCAGCCGTTCCCAGACGCTGTTCGTGATGAACATGGCCGTTGGCATTGGCGGCTGCATGACCGCAATCGGCACGACCATTAACACTGCTGCTCGAGGCATGATTCAGGATAATGGATTCGGCATTATCGGCTTCTTCGATTTGGGCGCAGCGGCCATACCTGCTGCCATTCTCGGCACCGTGTTCATGCTGACGATCGGCTATCGCCTGCTTCCCACTCGTGTCAAGGAAGACCCTGCATTGGCGGCCGAAGAGTCCGTGCTTACCAAGGAGCTTTCGCCCGAGGAGAGCCGCAAGAGGAGAACTGCCATGATCGTGGCCGGCATCTCCTTCCTCTTGGTTGTCATTGGCGTTCTTACCGAGACCCTGACCGGCATTCAAGCCTGGGTCTGGGGTATGGCCGGCGTTCTCGTTCTCATGTGCAGCCGCACCATTTCCGAGAAGGACGCTTTTGCGATTCCCTGGGGCATCCTGATGTTCGTGTTTGGCTGCTCCGTCCTGGCGGCAGGCTTCAAGAACAGCGGCATCGCCGAGCTTGCAGTTGGCCCCATCACTGCCATTCTGGGCGATAGCCCCAGCCCGCTCGTGCTTACCGCTGTGATGTTCCTTGTCGGCGCGCTCTTCACGCAGTTCATGTCGAACTTCGGTACCTTTGGCATCTTCTCCGGTGTGGCCATTACGCTTGCAACGGCTGTTGGCGCCAATCCGGCCGCAATGCTGATTGCACTGGCCATGGGCTGCAACGCTTCGTATGCTACCCCGATGGCAACCACAGCCAACGCGCTTATTCTTGGCGAGGGCGACATCAGGTTCAGCGACTGGCTCAAGAACGGCATTCCCCAGATTCTCATTCTGGGCATATGCTCGATTATATTCCTACCCCTGTTCTTCCCGTTCTACTAAGTCCTACAGCCCGCTCTGGGATGCGCTCGTATACCCCCAGAGCGGGTACGGCAGGCGCTGCAGCGCAACAAGTACGCATGAATTTGCTTGGATCTGCAGCGCTTCCTTCACATTAAGGTCAAGCCGCAAATCCCCAAGGCGGTTTTGCCCCCTCCTTATGGTGATGGACAGTCGTCCCAGATTTCGGGCTGTCCATCATTAGGAGGTGGGGCGTATACCTAAGTCCAGACTCGGGCAACTTCGGCTGAATTGATGCGGTGTGCAAATCTACGATGGGATCGACGAAGCCATGACCTACACCGAAGATTGCCAAACTGCAAAAAAGTGCGCACAGCAGGATTAGATATAGGAGACCAGCCATGAGCGCTACGGATGCGATATATCCCGAGCACTCCATCATGCGTTTGATGCAAGATGCATGCGATGTGTGTGGCGAGCGTCCACTTCTGATTACGCCTGACGAGCGCTACTCATACGTTGACGTCTGTCATTGGATGCAAAATCTTGCCGGATACTTTCAGTCCGTACTCGGCCTAACCCCAGACTCGACGATAGTCATATCGGCGATGAACTCGATTCATATTCCGGTTGTGTTGGCGGCAGCGCAACTCGTTGGTGCACGTGTCGCGCTATTCTCCAATACGGTGGGCGACGAGGAGCTTTCCAGGAAGATCAGTCTCGTCAAACCCAATCTTGTCATTTCATCCGATTCCGCCCAAATCGAGAGTCTCAAGCTCATAGTGCCTGATGCAACCCCCATGCTCGTTTCTCAATCCGAAATGGACATGATGAGTGTCGATGCGGTCATGCGCGAGGATGCGCATGACCGCGACTCCTCCTTTGTGCATGCGAGTGCGGACGCTCATATTATCGTGTTCTCGTCTGGTAGCACTGGTGCGCCCAAGGCAATCGTAAATCGCGGAACATCATTTGCGCTCAATGGCATTGCGCAATGCAAATGGCTTGAACTGACAAGTGATGATGTGCTGTATTTACCCGTCCCGCTTATACACGTGTTTGGGATAGCGGGTCTATACGCTACCCTGACAGCCCAGGCGAGCTTTGCGACTTCATCTCGCTATAACGCCCAGCAGGCTTGTGAGCTGATTCAGAATGCCGGCGTGACTGTACATCTTGGGGTGCCAACCAATTTCATACGTGAATTGCGTGAAAACGAAGACGGCGCATGGGATTTTGGCACTTTGAGAGCCGGACTTGTCGGAGGAGCAGATTGCCCTGCGGCTGTTTTGGAGGACTTCGAGAAGCTCTATGGCTGCAGAATCATGCAGTCCTATGGCATGAGCGAGACGGCTGCAACTCTCACTGTTACTCCACTCGAGTATGACGTGGAGGAGCGCGTTGCAACGGTTGGCTTTTGCGTTAAAGGCGCTCAGATTAAAGTCGATTCCGCGACGCACGAAATCATGTGCAAGAGCGCGTCGATGATGCTAGGTGTACTGCAGGAGGATGACTCGGTCGTCCTCGATCTCGATGATGGCTGGTATCGCACGGGCGATGTGGGGCGTATTGACGAAAGAGGGATGCTCGCCGTAACGGGACGCCTAAAGGACGTAATTGTTCGTGGAGGCGTCAATGTGTTTCCTTCCGAAGTCGAGGCCGCGTATGCGCATAACGATGACGTTGCAGAATGCTGCGCGTTTGCAATTGAAGACGAAGAGCTTGGCGAGCGCATCGGCATTGCAGTTGTACTCCAGGAGGGCTCGAAAGTAACGGCAAGCGGGCTTCGTATCTATGCGAAAGAGCGCATCGATAAATGCAAGGTCCCCGATGTCGTGATTGAACTCGAGGCGCTCCCTTGTCTGGGAAACGGAAAGATCGACAGGACGGCCCTCCGAGGGCTCGCGAGGGAAATGAGCGCGGCCTAGATGCACATGCCGTGCTGAGAGAAGAAAACATAGATTGAAGATTCAAGAAAGAGAGGCAACGATGGCACAATTCATCACGGCGCAGGAGGCGGCAAGGCTCATCCCCGACGGGGCCA
>OLSN01000999.1_pt1 | contig 27251 bp, 21 predicted proteins | sample 1672411 | NCBI WGS metagenome assembly OLSN01 (sample SAMEA3136683, study PRJEB25190) | human gut metagenome | biome: human gut; feature: human-associated habitat; material: faeces | place: Austria | collected 2013 | reverse complement strand
TGAGCTGCGCAAGCTCACGCCCGATGCGCTCGCCGACGCGGTCTATGACTGCCGCTGTCTGGCAGGGGCGCTGTTTGACGCGCAGCCGGAGCAGGTCGTATTCACCATGAATGCGACCCATGCGCTGAATCTGGCGATCAAAACGCTCGTAAAGCCTGGCGGACGTGCGGTTATTTCCGGTTTTGAGCATAACGCGGTCCTGCGGCCGCTGCACCATCTTGGCGCAGAGATCATCGTCGCCGGACGGCGGCTGTTTGACCCGGCGGATACGATTTCCGCGTTCGACCGCGCCATCACGCCGGGCACAAGCGCCGTGATCTGCACGCACGTGTCCAACGTGTTCGGGTATATCCTGCCTGTCGAAGAAATTGCGGCCCTGTGCCGTGCGCGCGGCGTTCCGTTCGTGCTCGACGCGTCGCAGTCGGCGGGGCTGCTGCCCGTGCGCCTTGCGGAGCTGGGCGCGGATTTTATCGGTATGCCGGGCCATAAAGCGCTCTACGGCCCGCAGGGCACGGGGCTGCTCCTGTGCGCCCGTATGCCGGATACGCTTCTGGAGGGCGGCAGCGGCAGCGCCTCGCGCCTGCCGGATATGCCGCCGGAGCTGCCGGATCACGCGGAGGCCGGGACGCAGAACGTCTGCGGCATCTGCGGCCTTGCCGCCGGGCTGCGCTTTGTGCGGCAGCAGACCCCGCAGCGCCTGCTTGCGCACGAAATCCGCCTTAGAAGGCTGCTTGCATCCATGTTGGAGGATATTCCGGGTATTCGTCTGTTTACAGGCGCCGCGCAGAGCGGGACGCTCAGCCTCTGCGCGGCGCAGACGGACTGCGAGACGCTTGCCGCGCGGCTTGCATCCGAGGGGATCTGTGTGCGCGCGGGCCTACACTGCGCGCCGCTTGCGCACGAGTCCGCAGGAACGCTCGAAACCGGGACCGTCCGCTTCAGCCTCTCCGCGTTTAACACCGAGCGTGAGATCCTGGAAATCGCAAAGCACATCAGAAGCTGCCTCAAATAATGCCGCCCGGCACGCGCCCGCATCGGCTCCCCTTGTGCGCAAGGGAAGCCGGCGGCGCACGCTGCTTTTTTCGACAGGCCCATTTTTTCTCTTTCTTTTTTCTGCGCAATCGTGTATGATATATTATATATTATATATATGATCGTATGGGAGGCCGCGATATGGACGAGCTGGAAAAAAAGCCGGACGCGCCGCAGAAGTCTGCGGAAAAGAAGCCGGAACGAAAAAACGACTTTGACAACCGGCGGAAGCTGATGTATGTGCTCTGCGGCGGATATCTGATCTATCTCGCCATCAAGATGGGACGGGATTATCCGGGCCTTGCCGCCAGCGGCGTCTGGTCCAGTGACCGTATCATCGCGCTGTGCGGAGCGATCGCGTTTTCCATCATCGGCGCGGCCCTGCTGGTGATCACCGCAGTCCGGAGCGTGCGCGAGTGGAAGCAGGACGCGCAGAACGAACAGGAGGAACACACGGATGAATGATATGACATTATTTCTCGACCTGATCCTGATAGCCAGCGGCGCGTACTGTATGTATACGTTCCTGCGTCTTGCCGTCACGAAGCGGCTGTTCAAAAACGGTCTGCTGGTGCCGAAGGAGAAAAAAATCTCCGACTGCGCGGACGAGCAGATGTACATCGGCTATATGATGCCGCCGCTCGCGGTCATGGCCGTCATGACCATGGGGTACGGCGTCTGTATGCTGCTCAACGACCTGCGCGAAACGCCCTTCCTCCCGTATCCGTGGCCGCTGGTGATCCTGGGTGCCGTTCTGGCCTCGCTCGTCTGGTATGCCGTTCGTAATTCCCGTGCCAACCGGGAGTATTTCGGCATGTAAACGAAAATGACAGCGCCGCCTCCTGCCGTAACAGCAGGAGGCGGCTTTTCGCATATTTGGAGGTCAGGGCAGCAGGCCCTTGTTGGTCTTTCTGACGTTCCTGAAGACCTCTTCAAAGCGGTTCAGCGCCTCGTCGATGATCTCCGGCGTGTCGGCCATGGAGGTGTACAGGCGGCTGCCGGCCAGCGTGACGATGCCGTTTGCCATATAGGCCGCGCCCATGCGCTCCATCGAATCCTTGCGGACATACATCATATCCTTGTGCTTGAGCAGACCGACCGCGGACTTTGCAAACGACATGGACGAGAAATCAAAGCTCATCGCGCCCGTGCACTCGAGATGCACGATGGAGCCCTGGTTATAGGCCACGAACGGCAGGCCGTACCGGTCAAGCAGCCCCTTGAGGCCGTCACACAGGCGGTCGCCCATTTTTCCCGCGATCTCGCAGGCGTTCGTGCGCTCGATCTCACGGATGGCCGTGTACCCGGCGAGGCAGGACAGAGGATTGGCCGCCAGCGTGCCGCCGACATACGCCCGGTGCTTGCCCGTGGCAAGACCGGCCGCCATGAGCTGCGCGTATTCCTTCTTGCCGCCGACGCCGCCCGCCGACGGGTACCCGCCTGCGACGATCTTGCCGAAGACCGTCAGATCCGGCACGACGCCGAAATAGCCCTGCGCGCCCGAAAGCGCGACGCGGAAGCCCGTGACGACCTCATCGAAGATCATCAGCGCGCCGTATTTATCGCACAGCGTCCGCACGCCCGCGTTATAGTCGTGCGCAACGGGCCGCGTGCCGCTCTCGGGGCCGACCGGCTCGACAATGACGCCCGCTGTGCCGCCAAGCAGCACGTTGCGCTTGAGCATATCCTCCAGCATGGTCAGATCGTTCGGCCGCACCTCGTCCGTCGCCTCATAGCAGCCGCCGGGAATGCCGTGCGATTCCAGAAGTGCCCGGCTGCCGGGGATTTTCAGACCGTAGACCATCTGGTCGGACCAGCCGTGGTACGCGCCGCCGACCTTGATGATGCGCTTTTTGCCCGTGGCAATGCGCGCGATGCGAAGCGCCGCCATGACGGACTCCGTGCCGCTGCCGAGCATACGGAACATCTCGACGTTCGGCATATGCCGGTTGATCTCTTTCGCGATCATCAGCTCGGATTCGTGCAGCAGACCTGTCACCGGGCCGCATTCGTTCAGCAGTTCAATCACCTTTTCCCGGATGACGGGATAGTTGCTGCCGAGAATTGTCGGGCCGCCGGCCTGCAGGAAGTCAATGTACTGGTTGCCGTCCTTGTCGTAGAGATACGCGCCGTCGGCCCGCGCCATGCACATGGGAAACGGCTTGTTGAAGGCCAGATTGTGCTGGACGCCGCCGGGGATATACTCCTTCGACTCCTCATACACAGCCTTGGAGGCTTTGCACTTTTCATCGAAATACTTGAGGATTACATTGTTGTAATAGTCGTCCGTGACCTCCCATATGGGCTGACTGGTCAGCGCCTTGAGCCTCGCGTTGATCTCGTTGGGATCGTCCCAACGGCTGATGCCGCAGTTGTTCATTTTATGGGTTCCTCCTTTTTCGCAAGGTCATTGGTGTCCATGCTGCCCCGGAACACGACGAATGTGTCAAACAGGTATTCCGTGACAAAATTCAAAAGCATATTCATAACGGTGACCAGATATTCGTTCCAGCCGCAGGTTTCAACCAGCCAGTTGCCGAGAAGGGTTGACAGGGGTGTGAACACGGCGTAATAGCACAAAACCAGCGCCATGGCCTTCGGCACATTGTTGGCGCTTTTGAACGTGAATTTCCGGTTGAGCGTGAAGTTCCACACCACAGACGCCACCAGCGCAATCAGATAGCACGGCCAGTAGCTCCATTTACACAGCTCATTGAGCAGCGTAAACAATCCGATCTGGATGATGCCTGCCGAGGCCGAAAACAGCACAAATTTGACAACCCGCCAAATTTCTTTCTTTTTTTCTCCGGTCATTTTCCGGCCTCCTTCTGCTTTGCGTATTTCTGCTGATAGACCAAATGCTGCAGGGCAATATCCGCGCGGGAAAGCTGTGCGCGCTGTCCGAGCGCCGCCGTATGCAGCGCACAGACGGCAGCCTTGTCCGCGAGAACTGCCAGCGCCTGCGTATCATCCTCGTCCTTCCCGCAGACGACCGCACCCACACCCGGAACCAGCACCGCGCAGCGCTTATCCAGCGCGGCGGAAATCTCACCCGCCGCAGCGCTCTGCGTGACCGGGATCACCGGGCCGATCATCTGTGCCATGTCGTCCAACTGGGCGCGGATGGGCCGATTCAGCGCCGCCATAGTCAGAAGTGCGTCCGTCCGCGCGGCACAGGCCAGCGGATGTGCGTGGCGAACCTTGGCAAGCACGGAATCCAGCCGCTTCTGCTCCATGACCGGCGCGGCTTCCTCCAGCACGCCCTGCCAGCAGCGGCGGCAGAGCCGTTCGAGCAGCTGCGCACGCATCAGCGCTTCGTCGTGGCTGCGCGCGCAGATCAGAACGCCGTGGTGCGCCATGAAAATCGTTCTGGCCCCGCGCGACATGGCCTCGCGCATCGCGCTTTGCAGCGTCTTTGTGCCCGGCAGGCCGTAGCCTGCCACGGTCACGCCGCCGAGCTGCTGCCGCTCCTCGCCGGTAAAGCAGCCGGGCTTGTATCCGCACAGGCCCAGCGCCGAGGCGTAGGTCTGGTGCGTGTGAATGACAAAATTGACGTCCTCAAACATCGAATAGGCGAGCGCGTGCACCGCCCGTTCGCCGGACGGCCTGCGCGGGCCGGTCCATTTGCCGGTCGCCAGATCGCACAGCGCGATATCCTCCGGCGCGATGCTGCCGTAGTCCGTGCCGCTGGGCGTGACGAGGTAATGTCTGCCGTCCGCGCGGGCCGAAACATTGCCCCACGTCCGGGCGACAAGCCCGTTTTCCAGCAGCTCGCGGCCCGTTTCACAGATACACGTCCGTAAAGCCTGATCGTCCATTGCTTACCCCTCCTTCAGTTTGTTCAGCAGTGCAAAATTCTTCTTATTCGACGCGTACAGCTGCCGGAATACGCGGTAATTGCGGTCATAGACCGGCTTTAAGGCCGTGTTCGGCGTGTAGCGCCCGTTGACCTTCACGTGCGAAGCAGCCTGCGCCAGATCCGGAAACAGCCCGCTTCCGACCGCCGCCAGCATCGCCGCGCCGATAGCCCCGACGTCCTTCGTGTTTTCAACTGTCTCGACCGTCCGGCCTGTAATGTCGGCCAGCATCTGACACGTCACCTTTGAAAGCGCCCCGCCGCCGACGAACCGGATGACCGGGGCCGTCTTTGTTTTCCGTTCCTCGCATTCGAGCATCCAGCGCTGGTGGAAGCAGATGCCCTCCAGAACCGCCCGCAGCATCTGCGCCTTGCCCGTCTCCAGCTGAATGTTGAAGAATATCCCGGCTGCCGCCGGGTCTTCAAACGGACAGCGGTTGCCGTGCAGCCACGGTGTAAAGATCACGCCTCCAGAACCGGGTGCAACCCGCGCGACGGTATCGGACATGTAATCGTACAAACTCTCATAAACCGTTTCCTGACTCTCGGCCACGTCGGTCTTGGACAGATAGATATTGACCTCATCCAGCACCAGATGATCCTTGACCCATTCGAAGCACTTGCCTGCCGTCTCCATTTCGGCGAAATAATTGTATTTTCCCTTTTCCGCGCCGACAATGCCCGCGATCATCGACACGAGATCGACCGCCTGATGATCCATCACCGTCCCGACCCAGCCGGACGTGCCGGAATAGATATGCGTGCTGCCGACGGCGGTGCAGCCCGCGCCCACGCCGATGAGCGTCGCGTCGCCGCCGCCTCCGTAGACCCTTGTGCCGGGGCAGAGGCCCAGCTCCCGCGCGGCCTGCTCCGTCAGAAGCCCCGCCACGTCGGTGCATTCAATGATCTTCGCCAGATGGCGCGTCTCGACGCCGTACATCCGGCAAAGCCCTTCGTTCCAGCCCTCACGACCGGGCCGCGTATCGTAAAGGAACGTCGAATAGGCCGAATCGCGCGTCATGACAAATTCGCCGGTCGCCCGCGCGATCAGAGATTCCTTCACGTCCAGCCATTTGTGGGCTTCTTGGAAGATCTCCGGCTCGTGCGCCTGTACCCATTTGTATTTCCAGAGCGGGTCCTTGACGCTTGTGGACGCGGCGTGTGTCGCGCGCAAAGAGCGCAGCAGCATCCCGATGTTCACGCCGGAAACGCACGGCCCGTGCGTCTGGCAGGCTTTGAATTCTGCCGAAGCCCGCTGATCCATATAGCTCATCGGGCGGCGCAGCGCGCGGCCATACTCGTCCACGAGCACCATGCCCTGCATCTGGGAGCAGAACGAAATGCCGGTCACCTGTGCAGGCGTTACGTCGGTCTTTTCGAACACGGCCTTCGTGGTGCGGCACATGGCGTCCCACCATTCGTCCGCGTCCTGCTCCGCGCCGCCGTCCGCAGAATGTAAAGCCCATAGCCCGCGTATGCGCTCGCGATCAGCCGGATATCCTGTTCGGCTCCGAACAGGCAGGTCTTGACTCCGGTCGTTCCGAAGTCGTAAGCGATGAGATACTGCATACGTCTCCTTTCATCGCGCCCAGCAAAAAGCGCGTCAGCCTGTCGGCCATTTTTGTATCCTCCAAAGCGGCCTCGCCGCAGAAGATCCGCATCCGCTCCTGATAATATTCGCAGCTGTAGGAAAACTGCAGCATCATCAGCAGATTGTCAAAGAAAAACGCAAACAGCTGCGGCTCGATCCGCTCTGTAAGCTGGCCGCCCTGCTGCGCGCCGTCAAACAGGCGCGTATAAAGCGCCGCCGTGCGCGATTCGATCTCGCGGGCAAGCGCCCCGGCATACTTCCGGCAGCTGCCGGAGGTGATCTCGTTGTACATCGCGTTATAGCTCGCGTGGCTGCGCGACTGGCGGATGAGTGCAAGAATGAGCCTCTGCATCCTCACCTCCAGCGGCCCGCCGCCCGCGGCGGCCTCCTGCAAGGTCGCGTCCAGCAGCTCAAGCGAATGCCGCACGCAGGCGAGGAAGAACGCGTCCTTGTCTCCAAAGTATTTATAAATCACGCCGACGCTTACACCCGCATTCTTCGCGACCGACGCGACCGACGCGGGCTGAAAGCCGCAGCGGGCAAATTCCGCAATGCCCGCCTCCAGAATCGTGCCCAGCGCCGCTTCGTCCAGCTTCCGATACATAAAACACCTCAATATGACGTGAATGACTGTTCACGTCATATTATAATTCTGATAAAAATATCTGTCAATCCACAAAATAATTCAGCACATCAAACAAAAATTTGCAGCAGCCGAACGGTGTTCCTGTTTTGCTGTGTATTTCATGGAAACAAAAATCTTTTGCTGTTTTTCAGAAGCGCGCACCAAGCTTTTGACATTTTCCGTTCCCCGTGCTACACTGAAAGAAAAAACAGGAGGACGTTTATGTCTCTCATTCCTTACTATCTGCAATACGTATCCGAGATCTGCGAGGGCACGCGCAAGGCGCCTGCGGGCATTGTGCTCACGGAGCAGGAGGATCTGAAAAAGGCGCTGCAATTGCAGGCCGAGATCACGAAGCTGGGCATTCCCGCCTTCGTCAAAGCCTGCGCCGAGGCTGACGGGACGGAAATTCCGCAGGAGGAATATGACAGCTTCGACCCGGCTGAGCTGAACACGGCCATCGCGCAGCTTGCCGCAGCCTCCCAGCCGCAGGAGCCGGCGGAGGAAGCGCCGCAGGAGCCGGTCAGGACCGAAACGCGCGATATCTTCGAAATTTTCCTCGACAGCGTGTGTCTGGACGATGCTCTGCTGACATATCTGATCGACATTTTAAAGCGCCGCTCCGAGCCGGAATTTGCCAAGCTGTCCCACGCGGCGGCCCGCACCGAGCTGAAGCTGGACGATTTTCTTGCCTGGCTCGGCAATATGGAGCTGCTGGCAGGCGAGGATGAGCAGGCGTGCGCGGCCATTATGGACAAATGCCTGTACCGGCTGGAGCAGGAGGGCGAGATGGAGCTGATCGCGGCGCTGCTTTCCGGCGACGAGACGACCTTCAAGCTCTTCCGCACGCAGGCGCCGGAGCTGGTGCACCTGCCGGATGCAACCTATGAATGGTATTGCAGGCACTATCTGGACCGCTATTATCCCGTCCGCTTCATTCTGCATCATCAGGGGATCGAGTTTCCCCGCGCATAAGGAGGCTTCTCATGGAACCCATCTATGTCACCGGCCACCGCAATCCCGATACCGATTCCATTGTTTCCGCCATGGCCTATGCCGCGCTGCGAAACGCGCTGGGCGATCGGGAATTTGTTCCCGCGCGTCTGGGGCATATCTCCGATGAGACGCGGCTCGTGCTCGACCGCTTCGGCTTCGAGCCGCCTGTGCGCATCCAGACCATGCGCACGCAGGTGCGCGATCTGGACTATGACACGCCCCCGGCCCTGTCCGGCGCAGTCACGGTCAGCCGGGCCTGGGCGGCACTGCAGACCAACAAGGCAAAATCCATCCCCGCTATCCCCGTGACGAACGAAAACGGCGAGCTGTACGGCATGCTCTCACCCAGCGAGATCGCAAGCTATGATATGCGCACGCTTTCCGATTCCCGCGTCGACAGGATCCCGGTTTTTAATCTCCTGAGCGTTCTGGACGGAAAGATCCTGAACGAGTCCGGCTATCTGACCGACACCATCAGCGGCGAGGTGTCCATCGCCCTGCCGCAGAACAATGAAAACCTGCTCTTTAAAGGCCCGGACGCCATCGTCATCGTCGGCGAACAGCCGGAAATGGCGCGCCGCGCCATCGAGCAGCAGGTCAGCTGCCTGATCGTGTGCCAGGCCGAGCTGCCGGAGCAGCTGCGGCAGATGCAGACAAACACCTGCATCATCGCCACGCCCTTCGACGCGTACAAGGCTGCCCGCATGGTCTATTATGCCATTGAGGTCGCGCGCGTGTGCCGCACGGAGGATCTTGAGGCGTTCCACCTGACCGATTTCGTGGACGACGTGCGCGAGGTCGTGCTCAAAAGCCGCCACCGCAGCTACCCGATCCTCGATGAAAACGACAAGGTCGTCGGCACGCTCTCCCGCTATCATCTGATCAAACCGCGCCGCAAGCGCGTTGTGCTGGTCGATCATAACGAGGCGGCGCAGTCCGTCCCGGGTCTTGAACAGGCGGAGATCGTCGAGATCATCGACCACCACCGGCTGGCCGATATCCAGACCGGCGGCCCCATTTACTTCCGGAACGAGCCGGTCGGCTCGACTGCGACGATCATCTCCGAAATGTATCAGGAGCGCGGCCTCATGCCGCCCGCAAAGCTGGCCGGTCTGATCGCGGCGGCCATCGTCGCCGACACGGTCATGTTCAAATCCCCGACGTCCACTGCCGTCGACCGCCGCATGGCCGACCGCATGGCGCGCATCGCCAATATCTCGCTCGACGAGCTGGGCAAGACCATCTTCTCTGCGTCCATCTCTGACGACAAGCCCGCCGACACGCTGCTGTTCACGGATTTTAAGGATTTCCATATCGCCGATCACGATTTCGGCGTCAGCCAGATCACCTGCGTCGACTCCGAGCGCATGATGCAGCGCAAGGACGAGTTCCTGGCCGTCATGCAGAAGACGATGGCGGAGCGCGGCTATACGCTCATGATCCTCATGCTGACGGACGTGCTGCTGGAGGGCACGCACCTTCTGTATCTCGGCGACGAGGATATCATCACGCAGGCCTTCGGTGTCCAGCTCAAGGATCACACCTGCTTCCTGCCGGGCGTTGTGTCCCGGAAAAAGCAGGTCATCCCAATGCTGACCGCCCTGTGGGGATAACAAAGGAGTTTTTTTATGCGTCTTATTTTCATCCGCCACGGCGAACCCGATTACGAGCACGATTCGCTCACCGAAAAGGGCTGGCGCGAGGCAAAGCTGTTGGCAGCCCGCACAAAGGACTGGCATGTCGATGATTTCTACGTTTCCCCGCTTGGCCGTGCGCAGGATACTGCGTCCTTTACGCTCAAAGCGCACGGAAAGACGGCAGAGATCATGGATTGGCTGCATGAATTTCTGGGCAAGGTGCCGGACGGGGCCGGCGGAACGCGCCTCTGCTGGGATCTGATGCCCGCCGACTGGACGGCGCAGCCGGAGCTGCTGCAGCCCACCGGCTGGGAGGCCGCGCCGCTCTTACAGGGTACGAACGTCAAGGCCGAATACGACCGCGTGACCGCCGGACTGGACGCGCTGCTCGCGTCATACGGCTACACCCGGCACGGCGGATATTATACCTGCCGCGAGACCTGTGAAAAAACCATCGTCTGCTTCTGTCATTTCGGCATCACGGCTGTTCTGCTGGCTCACCTGTGGAACGTCAGCCCGTTTGCCGTGCTGCACGGGGCATTCCTCGCGCCGACGTCCGTAACGGTTCTGAACACGGAGGAGCGCCAGCCCGGCATTGCATACTTCCGCTGCCAGATGATGGGCGATACCTCGCACCTTCTGATAGGCGGAGAACCAGTATCCTATTACGCATCCTACGCAGAGCCGTTTCAGGGCTGAACCGGCTCTGCAGGACCAAAATACCCCCGGCCGTCCGCTTGTAAAGCGGCTGGCCGGGGGCTTGTCTGTTATTCGGCTTTCGGCGGCTGGCCCTCGCCCGACGGCTTTCTGGGGCCTCCGCTGCGGCGTCTGCGGCGGCGGGGCTTGGATTGGCCGTCGGCTGCTTCCGCTTTTTCCGGACGCTCCTGCTTCTGCGGGGCGGGCTTGCGGTCGGGCTTGTCCTGCTGGGGCGGGCGCTCCTTCTTGGGGCGGTCCCTGCGGGGGGCGTCGGTGCGCGGCTGATCCTTTGGCGCGGGCGCGGGTTTTTCCGGGGCGGCAGTCTCCTGCGGGCGTTCGCCTGCGGGCTTCGTGCGGCGGCCGCCGCGCCGGCGGCGGCGATTCGCGCTCTTTCCGGCTTCTTCGCCGGCTGCCTCCGCTGTGTCCAGCGCTTCCGGCTCGATCACGGCGACGGCATCCGGATAGATGACCTCCGGCAGCTCCTCGAAAAACGCCTCCGTCTTCTGCACCGGACGCGGTTTGGAGGAAATGGGCGCAAAATCGCGCGGGATCGGCGGGTCGTTTTTGCGGGCCTTTCCGCTGCGCAGGATGTAGATATCCGTATTTTTATAGCTGCCGATCGTCTCCGGGTGGTCTTCCATGCGGACTCTGACGCTCTGGCGCAGGAGATTGACCTCGACGACCGTCCCGCGTCCGTCGGGCGTGTCGACAAAGGATTCCATCTTCGGCGCGGTCTTGATGAGGTCCTCATAGGCCTCCTGCTCGTATTTCAGGCAGCACATGAGCCTGCCGCACGTGCCGGAGATCTTCGTCGGGTTCAGGCTGAGGTTCTGCGTCTTGGCCATTTTGATGGAAACGGGCTGGAAATCATCGAGGAATTCCTTGCAGCAGAAGGGCCTGCCGCATACGCCGAGTCCGCCGACCATCTTGGCCTTGTCGCGCACGCCGATCTGCCGCAGCTCGATGCGCGTGCGGAAGACGGAGGCCAGATCCTTGACCAGCTCGCGGAAATCGACGCGGCCGTCCGCCGTGAAGAAAAACAGAAGCTTGCTGCCGTCAAAGGCGCATTCCGCCGAGACAAGCTGCATTTCCAGCCCGTGCGCGGCGATCTTCTGCTGGCAGAGCTCAAAGGCCTTCTTTTCCTTTTCCTGGTTCTCTGCGTTCGCGCGCTCGTCCTGCTGCGTCGCTACGCGCAGCACCCTGCGCAGCGGCAGCACCAGCTCACGCGGCTTGACCGGGTGGTTGCCGGCAGCGCAGAGGCCGAATTCGTCTCCGCGCGCCGTGTCGATGATGACGTGCGCACCGGCCTGCAGCGTCAGTCCGGCAGGGTCGAAATAATAGGATTTTGCATTATTGCGGAAGCGGATGTCCACCACGGTAACGGCGGCAGGCTCCGCCGGTTGGGCGGGCGCTTCCTCCTTTGCAGGCGCGGCGGCCTGTGCAGGCTGCTGTATATCAGCCGCTGGCTCCTGCACCTGATCTTCCGGTTCTGATGCAGCTGTCTGCTGCTCCAGAACGGTATCGGGGGTCTGTTCTTGCATGGTTCTCTCCAATCTGCCGCAGAGCCTGCGGCAAGGTAAAATTTCAGATTCGGCGCTCAGCGCAGCTTCATCGCAAGATAGCCGGTGACCGCGCCTGCCGACGCATTGGCGGCCAGCGCGTCAATGGCAGCCTGAATGCTGTCGGACGCCTGCAAAAGCTCTGAGCCGGAGCGGCTGGCGACGATCTGCGCGGCGCTTTCCGACGCGGTGTCCAGTCCGCCTCTTTGCGTCAGCGCACCGCAGATGCACGCGCGCAGCTGCTGCAGCGCGGGAAGCAGCTGCTCCCGCTTCGCCTTTTCCATGGGCAGCAGCACGCGCAGCAGCGCCATCCGGTCATGCGCGGCATAGGCCGCGGCAAACTGCCGGACGAACGGCTCGTCCTCCGCATCCTGCAAAAGCGTCAGCGCCTGACCCAGAAAGCCGCCCGCGCGCAGATAGGCCGCGCGCAGAACGCCGTCAGGCTTGTCCGGCGCATTCTGCCGCAGAAACGGCAGCGCCTCATCCTGCGCCACCGGGCCGAGCTGCAGCTCCGCGCAGCGGCTGCGGATGGTCGGCAGCAGCCGCTCCGCGTTGGTCGACAGGATCAGGAACACGCCGTAATCCGGCGGCTCCTCCAGAATCTTCAGCAGCGCGTTCTGCGCGGATTCGTTCATATCCTGCCCGCGCGGGATGATGTAGATCTTGCGCTTTCCCTCGTTCGGGCGGATGAACATATCGCTTCTGGCTGCGCGGATGGGGTCGACGGTCATGGCCTTGTGGTCGGGATCGTCGACGGTGATGATATCCGGGTGGACACCCTCAAGCGCCTTGCGGCAGCCGGAGCAGACGCCGCAGGGGATCTCTCCGCTGCGCCCCTCGCACTGCATTGCCGCCGATAAGATCCGCGTGAGCATATGCTTGCCAGAACCGGCAGGCCCGCAGAGCAGATAGCTGTGCGCCACGCGTCCGCTGGCGAATGCGCCGCTCAGACGCGCCTTGACGGCGTCATTTCCCAGAAAGCCGGTAAAGTCCATGTTCGGTGTTCCTTTCTCGGCCTATACTTCGCCTTATATCATAGTAGTATAACAGATTTTCCGCCGCTTTGCTACTGTTTTTTCTCCACCCGCAAAAACAGGCAGGGAACCGAATCCCTGCCTGCTTGTTCAGCTCTCCATCTGCCGTCCGAGAAAGCCCGCGACGGTCTGCACGAGCCGCTGCTCCGCCTCGCCGAGCGCAGGCGCGCCGTCCTCGCTCAGAAGCAGGACGCAGCCCATTAAGTCGCCCTCTGTCACAATGGGGGCTGCGGCGCCGACGCGGTAGCGGTCGGATGCGTCCGTCGGCCGGACGGGCAGATCACCGTCCTGATAGCGGTAGCTGCGCCGCAGCTCCATGAGCTGCTCCAGCTCCTGCGAGCAGCGCTTGTCCAGAAGCTCCCGCTTCTGCACGCCATGCACCGCAATGATCGCGTCCCGGTCGCAGACCGCCGCGATATATCCGGTGTTCTTCCCAATCGCTTCACAGATCTGTCCCGCAAATTCCCCCAGATCGCCCATCGGCGAGTATTTCTTAAAGATCACCTCGCCGTCCTTCTCCGTATAAATCTCCAGCGGGTCGCCGCTGCTGATAACACTGACACGGAAAACCTTGTCCTTTCGGTGCGCCGCACCTTGGACAATTTCAGTTTCGTAGGGGTCGATGCCCACATCGACCCGCAGGCGGACAGAGTCGTCCGCCCCTACAAGCTTGGATTCGCTATTTTCCGTGTCCCAATTAAAATTTACGGCGTCCTCCGGGAGCGCGCCGGTCTTGAGCAGGCTGTCGATGTCCGCCTTGAGCTGTACCTCGATGTGATCTTCAAACACCCGAATTTTTTCGATCATCAGATTCAGGTCATTACGGTCAAGTGACGGCTTTTCCAGAATGTCGTGAAATACATCCATTGCCGTTTTCGCCACGCGGTTGATGCGGATGATGGTATTGCGCTTGTCGCTGGCAAATTCGATCTGGTGCTGGATGCCCGCGATACGCTGCGTCAGCTCCGCTTCCAGCTCGTCGTAGGTTTCCTCCAAAAGTGCTTCCTGCTCCGGGTGCTTCATGATGTCGCGGATGCGCTGGCGCTTCGTGGCCTTCAGCTCCTCCTGCTTGTCAAGCAGTAAGGCTTCCAGATTTTCTTCCGTGCGCTTCGTCTCTGCAATGTCGGTCTGTTCTTTCTCCAGATCGGCGTTCAGCCGCTCGAGCATGGTGCTGGAATTGTCACGGACTTTCCGCACATAGTCCTTGACCAGCGCATCGAGCGTTTCCACGCGGATATGGTGGCTCGTGCACCCCTTGAGTCCACGCCTGTGATACGTTCCGCAGGTATAGGCGGGCGCCAGATCGCTCCGGCTCATCGCGAACATCGGACTGCCGCAGTCGCCGCAGACGAGAAGGCCGGAGTACACGTTGTCGTTGACCTTGACCCCGCGATAGTTGTTCGTTGAGCGGCTTTCGCGCAGAGAGCGCACGGTTGCAAACGTGCGGTAGTCGATGATCTCCTGATGGTGGCGCTCAAAGACGCGGTGCTCGCGCTCGTCCAGCTTTCGGTCGCTGCCGTTGATTTTCACGCGTGTGAATTTTCCCTGCCGCAGCGTGCCGATATAAAAATCGTTATCTAAGATTCCCTGCACCGTGACGATGGCCCACGCCGCCCTCGCCCTGCGGCGGACGGGCTCTCCCGCGGCGGCGCGGCGCTCACATTCGGACATCCGCGGCGTGGGCACGTTGTTGTCCGTCAGATAGTTGGCAATTTTCTTGTAGCCCCAGCCGTCCAGATATAATTTGAAAATCGTCCGGATGACCTCGGCTTCCGTCGGCACGACCTCAAAGATCTGCTGCTTGTTCAGAATATAGCCATACGGCGCGGCGCAGAGCCAGCGCCCCTCCTCCTGCCGCCGCCTGACAACGCTGCGCACCTTTTTCGACGTGTCCGTGACCGGCATTTCGTTGATCAGAAACTGGAACTGGATCTTCAGCCAGTCGTCGTCATTCGGGAAGTCGATGTTATCGCCAATCGAAATGATCCGCACGCCCGCATCGCGCAGATCTTCCAGCTCTACCAGTCCGCGCGAGTTGCGGCGGGAAAAGCGGGAGAAATCCTTGACGATGAGAATGTCGTACTTGTGGCTCATCAGCCCCCGACGCATCTCCTGATACCCCTCGCGCTGCTCGAACGTGTAGCCGGAACGGTCGCGGTCTTCAAAAAACGTCAGTGTGCTGTTTGGAAAGTGCGTCGTTACAAAATCTTCGATGATGGATTTCTGATTTTCGATCGACACATTGTCGCGGTCAAGCTCTTCATCGACCGAAATGCGGGCATACCCCGCAATGTCAAAGCGTTCTATCATTCGCATTCACCCTTGAGATACTGTTCCGTCTGCCGCCAGCTGCCGAGGATTCCTCGGTAGTTGCTTTTCGGTTCATTTCCCATTTGCGTTCTCCTCCGTCTGCTCCGGCAGCTGTGCCGCGTCCGTTACTATGTCCGTGACGAGTTGGCGGAAGCTCTCGACGTTCTGTGCGGTAACGACAGGCTTGCCGGTTTCGGCTTCCAACGCTTTTCTTGCCACACCCGCGACATTGCCGCCGCGCCGGGCGACCTTCTGGTTTTCGTCAAAGCCCTGCGGCTGTTCCGCTTTCGCAATATCGGTCGTGGACGCTTCTGCCAGCATGGTCAGCACCAACTCCAGATCGCTCATATTATCGCGGAGATTTTCCTTTTTCAGCCCCTTGAGATTCTTATACTGCCGCGTGTTCATGCCAGCCCACGCGCGGGTGATCTCGTCCGTCAGAATCGCGTATTCTTTGCCCTTCTGCACGCCGCGCTTTTTCCACTCGTCCATCAGCTCGTTGCGAATGCGGATGGCAAGCAGCCGCTGATGTACCCATTCCTCGGAATAGCCCTTTTTCAGATAGGTTTCCAGCGCACGGTCAATCGCCTGCTCGGGGTCGATGGTTTCCTCAATGCGCTCCCGGCCGACCATCGCCAGCCACGCCTTGAACGGCTCGGCTTTCTTGGAGGGAATGGACTGGATGATGCGCAGAAGCTGCTCGGTGTCGGCAACGTCCGTGAGGCGGTTTTTACCGTCCGCCGCCCGCATTTTCAACTGGTGACAATTCGTCACCAGTTCACTGCCCTCGTCTTTCAGCCGCTGCTTCAGCTTGTTCCAGTATTTCCGCCCGGTATTATAGTCGGGGCTGTCTGTCAGCACGCCGACAACATCCACAATGGAAAAATACCATTCCTCCCGTTCTGCGTCCCACGCCACGCGGATCTTCTGGTCTTCAAATAGCTGAATCTCGTTTTTCATTGGTTCGTCCATTCTCGTCCTCCCCAATCAGCCGCGCTCTTATCACAAATATCTACGGTTTCGTTTTGATATCGTAGATAATATTGTACATCATCAAAATAGAGATTGCAAGACAAAAATGCGCTGTATATCGGGAGGTGCATAAAAAGAAAACGGGGGCGAAGAGAAAATTTCTCTTCGCCCCCAATGTATCCGGCGCTACATGGTCATCTGCTGCGCCTTTTCACGCTGGACTTCCTGCTCCGCCAATCTCTGGCGGTTATAAAGCAGCAGATCCCGCGTCTGTTCATAAAGGTCGCCGTTGCCCGATTCAAATACGGCCACCAGATACTTTTTCTTTTTGTATGTGTCATAGACGCTCTGCAAGCCGGCGCGCAGGACCGGGTCTGACTTTTCTGCATTCGTCAGCCAAATCTCAACCAGCTTCCACTCGTCCTTGACGGTCATTTCCATAGCCTCACACTCCTTGCGGATATGATTTCCGCATTTTCCCTGTTTTTATACTAAGCTGACCTCCTGAACGCAAAAAAGCCGGGACTTCTAAAATCCCGGCTTCCTGCGAATATTACATTGTCTGTTCCATTGTGAACCCCTGCTCCTGTTCCGGCTGCGGCAAAAGCAGCGCGATCTGCTCCTGTACACTGATAAAAAGCGTCCGCAGGCTCTGAGCCAACGGACGCTTGAATTTTATCTCGTTGAAAAAGAGCAGTTTCCCGAAATCAGGAAACTGCTCAAGCTATGGATGTGGGCTGCAAAACCCTGTGGATCACAAAGAAAACGATCGTGGCTGGAAGAGTCCCGGTCCTTCCGTATAGAAGATATAGGCAGGACGATGCAAGCTGCGGGAATATACCTGCGATTCAGCAAGCGATACCCATCGTAGGTGTGGAGTTGGTCTTCTCTCACAGCAAGTATCACAGCCGCCGGCGGATGGTGTGTCCATCCACCGGCGGCTGTGTGTAGCCCCCTTTGTTGGGGGCTGTTTTTGCGCATTTCCCAAAAAGTGCTTGCTTTTTTCTTGGAAATACGATAGACTGAAAAAGTAGATAAGATACGCAGATGAACAAAAGCGATTTTCGTCAGAATGTACAAATTCAGACAACTGAATTCAGCCGGATGAACGAATCAGGAGAGGGCATACCCGTATGCCGCCGAAGGGGAACGCGCAACGAACTCTCAGGCAAAAAAACTGATTCCGGACGGAACTCTGGAAAGCTGCATCCGCAGCACCGAAGAAGCAATCCCGGTCAGCCGGGAGAATCTTTCAGGTTTACGAACAGAGCGCGCCTTCTTTTGGCGCGCTCTGTTTTCTGTTTTTTAAGGAGAAGCATATGATCGTAACAAGAAAAAAGCCCGTGGAGCAGGTGCTTGCGATGCTGCGCGGTGTCCGCCGCGTCGCGCTGGTCGGCTGCGCCAGCTGCGCCGCAGCCTGTCAGACCGGCGGAGAAAAGGAGCTGGAGCAGATGCGCCAGCTGCTGCAGGAGCAGGGGATCGAGACAGTCGGTACGGTCTTGCCGGACGAGTGCTGCCATATGCTGCTCGTCAAGCGCGATCTCAAGCCCCTGCGCGACAGCGGCGCGGAGGCCATCGTCTGTCTGGCCTGCGGCGACGGCACACAGACTGTCGCGGCCAATACTGCGGTTCCGGTTTTCCCCGCGAACGACACGCTGTTTCTCGGGCAGATTGAACGTGCTGGCGTTTTCCGTGAGGCCTGCCGGATGTGCGGCGACTGTATGCTCGGCCAGACCGGCGGCATCTGTCCCGTGACGCAGTGCGCAAAATCGCTCGTCCACGGGCCGTGCGGCGGACAGCGGAACGGCCGCTGCGAGGTCAACCCCGAAAACGAATGCGCATGGCTGCGCATTTACCGCAAACTCAAGGAACTGGACCGGCTGGATCTGCTGGAGGCGGACCGGGCGGATAAGGATTATCGAAGCACCGCATACCCGCAGGCGCACAGCCTGCGCGAGATCAGGAAAAAGGGAGGAACACCATGAGCGAACTGAAACGAACCGTACTCTATCAGGCCCATCTGGACGCCGGGGCCACGATGGTCGACTTCGGCGGCTGGGATATGCCCATCCAGTACCCGGACGGCATCGTCGCCGAACATCTCTACTGCCGCAGCCGCTGCGCCATCTTCGACGTGTCCCATATGGGCCGTATCGACGTCGAAGGGCCGGACATGGTCCGGTTTTTGCAGCACGTCCTGTCCAGCAACGTGCAGGCGCTGGATCTCAATCAGGCGCAGTACTGCATCATCCCCGACCAGAACGGCTGCGCCATCGACGACGCATATCTCTACCGCTTTGAGGCGGAAAAGTATTTCCTTGTCATCAACGCGGGCAACATCGACAAGGACCTCGCCCACCTGATGCGCGAGGCCGAGCGTTATAACGTCACGCTTACCAACGTCTCCGACCGCTATGCCGCCATCGCCGTGCAGGGCCCGGAGGCCAAAAAGCTGCTCATGACCCTGTCGGGCGGCAAGGCGCTTACGCGGGAAAACGTCAAGAACGCGCTGGGGACGCTCACCATGGAGGGCCGTCCCGTCCGCGTTGCCAAGACCGGCTATACCGGAGAACCCATCGGCTATGAACTCTATTGCGAATCAAGGGACGCCCGGTATTTTTGGGACCGTCTGATCGAACTCGGGGCAAGACCCACCGCGCTCGGCGCGCGCGATACGCTGCGAATGGAAGCTTCTCTGCCGCTCTACGGCCATGAAATGGGGGAGTGCGAGTTTGGCGGCGAGATCCCGGTCTATGCTGTGCCGCTGGCCAAATTCGCCGTCTCGTTCGCAGAGGAAAAGGGCGATTTCATTGGCCGCGCCGCGCTGAAGCGACAGTTCGAGGCGTTCCAGAAGATCATGAACCGCGATTATTCCGCAATTGCGGATCTTCCATACCGCATCCAGCCGGTCTATCTTGCAGGCAAGGGCGTTCTGCGCAAGGGCTTCCCGGTCTACAGCAGGGACGCATGGGCAGAGGGAAAGCCCGTCGGCTATGTGACCTCCGGCACGATGATCCCCTATTTCAAGACGGAGGGCGAGGGACTGGAAACGGTCATCACCTCCGAGACGGGCAAGCGCTCCATCGGCCTTGCGTATCTCGATTCGCGCATCTGCCAGGACTTTGATCTTGAGATCGACATCCGCGGCAAGCGGCAGCCGGCCAAGGTCGTCGCGTGGCACATCCGGCAGGACGCCGCGCCCTATGTCCGTCCCATCCTGCCCGATCATCCCGCCCCGGCTGCGCCGCACTGCGACGCGCCGTATGCCGAAAAGGCTGCCGCGCTCCTGAAAAAAGCGCAGGAGAACCATCTCTGGCGGCAGCACCGGTGCATCAATCTCATCCCGTCCGAAAACACGCAGTCGCGCGCCGTGCGCCTGCTTTCGGCCTCCGATCCGTCGAACCGCTATGCCGAGCATAAAAAGCAGAAGGCGTTCTATGACGCGGAGATCTTCTATTATCAGGGCACAAACTTCATCGGCGAGGTCGAGGCACTGCTCGTTGAGGAGATGAAGAAGTTCCTCGGCGCGTCGCAGGTCGAAACGCGCGTGACCTCCGGCCAGATGTCCAATACCGCCGTCTTCTCCGCGCTCATGGACTTCAAGAACCGCGTCGACCGCAAGCGCACGCCGCAGCGGCTCGGCTGGGTCATGAACAACCATATCGTCCGCGGCGGCCATCTGTCCGCACAGCCCATGGGTGCGCTGCATGACTATATCGCCGTCGATCCCGTCACCGAAAAGCAGATGGTCGTCAATTTCCCCGTCTGCGCCGACGACCCGTACCGCATCGACACGGAGGCGGCAAAGCTGCTGCTTGCGCAGTACCGGCCGGAATTCGTGATCTTCGGCAAGTCCATGGTGCTGTACAAGGAGCCGGTCGCGGAGCTTGTAAGATTCATTCGCGAGCAGGGCATCCGCACGACCGTCATGTACGACATGGCCCATGTGCTGGGCCTGATCGGCGACCACTTCCAGAAGCCGTTTGAAGAGGGCGCGGAGATCGTCACCGGCTCGACGCACAAGACCTTCTTCGGCCCGCAGCGCGGCGTGATCGGCGTGAATTACAAGCCGGAGGACCTCAAATGGGGCCTCTGGGAGACGATCGAAACGCGCGCCTTCCCCGGCAGCGTCTCCAACCATCACCTCGGAACGCTGCTCGGCCAGCTGATGGCCGCGTATGAAATGAACGCCTTCAAGGACGAATACCAGAGGGCCGTGATCGAGAACGCGAAGAGCTTCGCCGCCAGCCTGAAGGCCGAGGGGCTTGACGTGGCGGGCGACCCGGCCGTGGGCTACACCGAGACGCATCAGGTCATCGTCCGCGTCGGCTACGCCAGAGGCCCGGAGATCGCGAAGCGGCTCGAGGAGAACAACATCATCTGCAACTATCAGGCCACGCCCGACGAGGAGGGCTTCACTGCCTCCGGCGCGCTGCGCATGGGCGTAAACGAAATGACCCGCTTCGGCTTCGGCAGGGAGCAGTTTGCGCACCTTGCGCACCTGATCGCCGACTGCATCCTGCGCAATGCGGACGTCCGGGAAGAAGCCGCTCGCCTGCGCGAGGGCTTCACCGATATGCGCTACTGCTTCTCCGACGCGGAGACGGAAAAGCTCATTTCCGCCCTGGCCGAGGCTACGGGCATCTGAGCGGATAGAGTACACTTTATCAGAAATTTGCCCGCTCAGTGTAGGGGCCGATGCCGGTCACAGCCGTTCGCGACGAAGGAGCGTTACGGATGTGGGTCTGCCGCTTGCCGGTACACATCGGCCCGGCAGATTGCACCGCGTTTTACGAAAATCTTCGGCGAATTCGCAGCTTCCCAACGGGCCGATGTGGGCATCGGCCCCTACTATACTGTGCGAATCCGCACTGCCTGCAAATATGGCGAAGCATATCCAGCGCCCCTTTTCTCCCCCCACCAACTCAACCAATCAACCCCACAAAACAGAATTGGAGGAACAAATTATGAATTTTCCCGCTGAACTGAAGTATTCCCGCGACCACGAATGGGTCAAGATGCTCGACGACACGACCGCTCTTGTCGGCATCACGGACTTTGCCCAGAGCGAGCTGGGCGATCTGGTCTACGTCAATCTGCCTGAGCCCGGCGACGAGGTGCTTGCGGGCGAAACGGCCTGCGACGTCGAATCCGTCAAGGCCGTGTCCGACGTTATGAGCCCCGTGACCGGTGTGATCGCCGAGGTCAACGAGGAGCTGGACGATTCTCCCGAGCTTCTGAACTCCGACCCCTATGAGGCGTGGATCATGAAGATCGAGCATATCACGGACTTCTCCGAGCTTCTGAGCGCGGAGGAATATGAGGCGTTCACGAAGGAGGAGCACTGATGGGCACCTTTGTCCCGACGACAGCTGCGGAGCGGGAGCAGATGCTGCGGACGATCGGCGTATCGTCCGTAGAAGATCTGTTCCGGGACGTGCCGCAGCAGATGTATCTGGACGGATACTTGGATCTGCCGCCCGGAAGGAGCGAGCTGGAAACGCTTGAGGCCGTCTCGGCGCTGGCAGAGCGGAACCGCGTGTTCAAAACCTGTCTGCGCGGCGCGGGCAGCTACCGGCATTATATCCCCGCGGCGGTCAAGGCCGTCGTGACCCGCGAGGAATTTGTGACGGCCTATACGCCCTATCAGGCCGAGATCAGCCAGGGCATTTTACAGGGAATTTTCGAGTACCAGACCATGCTCTGTGAGCTGACCGGCATGGACGTGTCCAATGCGGGCGTTTATGACGGCGGAACTGCCGCCGCAGAGGCCATCCCCATGTGCCGCGACCGCAAACGCACAAAGGCCTATGTCTCCGCAGCGGTCGACCCGAACGTCCTCGGCGTTATGAAGACCTACTGCTTCGGTTCCGGGACAGAGTTAACTGTCGTCCCGATGAAGGACGGCAGAACAGACCCGGACGCGCTGCGCACCATGCTCGGCGCGGATGCCGCCTGCTTCTATGTCCAGCAGCCGAATTTCTTCGGCCTGCTGGAGGACGCGGAGCTGCTCGGCGAGATCACGCACGCAGCCGGGGCCAAATACATCATGGGCGTGAACCCCATTTCGCTGGCAGTTTTGAAAACGCCCGGCGAGTGCGGCGCGGACATCGCCGTCGGCGAAGGTCAGCCCCTTGGCCTCGACACGGCCTTCGGCGGCCCGTACCTCGGCTTTATGACCGCGACGAGCGCCATGATGCGTAAGCTCCCCGGCCGCATCGTCGGTCAGACGCACGACACGGAGGGGAAGACCGGCTATGTCCTCACGCTTTCCGCGCGGGAGCAGCACATCCGCCGGGAAAAGGCCTCGTCCAACATCTGCTCGAACGAACAGCTCTGCGCGCTGACTGCCGCCGTCTATCTTGCCGCCATGGGCGAAGCCGGACTGCGGCAGGCCGCGACGCTCTGCACGTCCCGCGCGCATTATTTTGCGCAGCGGCTCGAAGAGGTACTTGGCTGGAAGCGCGTCTATCCCGGTGAATTCTTCCATGAGTTTGTCACTGCCTGCCCGTGCCCCGAGCGGACGCTGGAAGTGCTGGACGCGCACGGGATTCTAGGCGGCCTGCCGGTGGAGGGCGGAATTCTCTGGTGCGTGACGGAGCTGACAGATAAGAAAACGCTCGACCATGTGATCGGGCTTTTGCAGGAGGTGAGCGGCCAATGAAGACGATCTTTGAACAGGGCGCGCCCGGCCATGGCTTGTCGCTGCTTCCCGCGTGCGATGTGCCCGTCGTGACGCTGGCGCCGGCGCGCAAAAAGCCGCTGCGCCTGCCGCAGGTGAGCGAAAATGAGCTTATCCGGCACTATACCGCGCTGTCGCACCGCGTCCACGGCATGAACGACGGCTTCTATCCGCTGGGCTCGTGCACGATGAAGTACAACCCCAAGGTCAATGAAGCCCTTGCGGCGCTGCCGGGCTTTGCGCGGCTCCATCCGCTCCAGCCGGAGCAGACGGCGCAGGGCGCGCTGGAGCTGCTGTATGAAACCGGAAAGCTGCTCGGAGAAGTGACCGGCATGGACGCGTTCACGCTCCAGCCCGCCGCAGGCGCGCACGGCGAGTTTACCGGCCTGCTGCTCATCAAGGCGTATCACCTTGCACGCGGCGATGCGGCCCGGACAGAGATCATCGTCCCGGACTCCGCCCACGGCACGAATCCGGCCTCGTCCGTCATGGCGGGCTTCCGCGTGGTCAATATCCCGTCCGGTGCAGACGGCTGCGTCGATCTCGCGGCGCTCCGCGCCGCCGTCGGGCCGCAGACGGCGGGGCTGATGCTCACGAACCCCAATACGGTCGGCATCTTCGACAAGAATATCCTTGAAATCACGAAAATCATCCACGACGCGGGCGGTCTGTGCTATTATGACGGCGCGAATCTGAACGCCGTCATGGGCGTCGTTCGTCCGGGCGACATGGGCTTTGACTGCATCCACCTGAATCTGCATAAGTCCTTTGCCACGCCGCACGGCGGCGGCGGGCCGGGTTCCGGCCCCGTTGGCTGCAAGGCGTTCCTCGCGCCGTTCCTGCCCGGCCCCATCCCGGAAAAGACCGAAAGCGGCTTCCGCTTTACGCAGCCTGCGCAGTCCGTCGGCCGGGTGCGGGATTTCTACGGGAATTTCCTCGTCGTCGTCAAGGCGTTCGCCTATCTGACCATGCTTGGCCGGGAGGGCGTGCATGAAGTGGGCCGCAACGCGGTTCTAAATGCGAATTATATGATGGCCGCGCTGCAGGATGTCTACGATATGGCCTACCCCGGCCCCTGTATGCACGAGTTCGTCATGACGCTGGATCGGCTGCACAAGGAAACCGGCGTTTCCGCGCTCGATATCGCCAAGGGGCTGCTTGACAACGGCATTCATCCGCCCACAATGTATTTCCCGCTGATCGTCCACGAGGCGCTCATGGTCGAGCCGACGGAAACGGAATCCAAGGCCACCATGGACGAGGCGATCGAGGTCTTCCGTGCGCTTGCCCGCCTCGCGCATGAGGACCCCGAAGCGCTCCACACCGCGCCGCACAATACCCCTGTCCGCCGCCTCGACGAGGTGCAGGCGGCAAGAAACCCCGTTCTGCGCGCCGCGCTTGCGGAATAAGAAAAAACGGTCTGCCGCCCGGCTGTGCATCTGCATAGCCGGGCGGTACTGCGCTGTCAGGGGGAGGATGGCGTGCGGTTTAGCAGGCTGGTCATGCCTCCGGCGGCCCCATCTTTTCCGCCTTGCCGGAAAAGAAGGGGGAGAAAAGGGGCGCTTGGGGACGCGGGGTGCATCCTGCGGTGCGATTCAGGCAGGAATCTGATTTACAGATATTACGAACACACATACTCACCTTACGAGTGCTTTGGTACGCGCCGCCTGTTACGGGACATCAGATTTACAAGTAGCTGCCTTTGAATGGCTGCTGTAAATCAGCCTTGCGTTTAAAATTTGTGAGGCAGTACGGATTCGCCGCAGATCCCAAAAGCCGGAGGGGATATGCTGCAAGGTTCAGAGTGCTCCGGAATTTACGGCATTCGAATCCCCTCAGGCCCTTCGGGTCAGCTCCCGTGCCAGTGCTGTAAAACAAAAAGCAGTGTTGACAAATGCAGATGCATATTATAAAATTGGAATATAGAACAATTAGATGATACAGGAGGGCCGCAATGGGATTACAGCATGGGATCCTTGGATTTTTGAATTATGGCCCGTGCAGCGGGTATGAGCTGACAAAGGCGTTTCATTCCTCCGTGCAGTTTTTCTGGCCTGCGCAGACCAGTCAGATCTATCTGACGCTGGGCAAGCTGGAAAATGCCGGCCTTGTCACGCATGAGACGGTCATTCAGAACGGAAAGCCGAATAAGAACGTCTATTCCATCCTGCCCGCCGGACGCGCGGAGCTGCAGCGCTGGCTGTCGGAGCAGGGAAAGACGGCAGACGGCTATAAGAGCGAATTTCTGATGAAGGTCTTCTTCGCTGAAAATCTTCCGCCGCAGCAGGCCATCGCGATGCTGCGCGCGTATGCGGACGGCTGCCGCGCGTGGCTGCGGAGCATGGACAGCGTACCGCAGAGCATTGAGGATTACGGCAAGCTGACCGACGCCAGCGCGCCTGTATATTGGGCCTTTACGGCGCAGTTCGGCAGAAATTATGCGCAGATGTGCATCGCCTGGGCCGAGGACTGCATCAAACGGCTGGAGGAAATGGTATGAGAGTTCTGGTCCTGAACGGAAGTCCCAAGGGGGACAAAAGCAATACATACCGGCTCACAAGCGCGTTTCTGGACGGCCTGCGGCAGACGCAGCCGGTGAAGGCTGAAACCATCGAGGTCGGAAAGCTGCATCTGCTGCCGTGCCGCGGCTGCTTCGCCTGCTGGAGCAAAACGCCGGGCAAATGCGTTTTGCAGGACGATATGGGCGGTGTGATCGAAAAAATTCTTGCCGCCGACGTGCTGATCTGGAGCTTTCCGCTCTATTATTTCAGTATTCCAGGCCAGCTCAAGCTGCTCATCGACCGGCAGCTGCCGATGTCGCTGCCGTTTATGACCGACACGGACTCCGGCGGCCACCCGAGCCGGTACGACCGCTCCGGCCAGCGGCAGGTCGTGATCTCGACCTGCGGCTTCTATACCGCCGAGGGCAATTATGACGCGGTGGACGCACAGGTTTCCCGGCTTTGCGGCAAGGATGGATATACGTCCGTCTACTGCGGACAGGGCGAGCTGTTCCGCGTCCCGGCGCTGCGGCAGCGCACGGACGCCTATCTTGCGCTCGTGAAGCAGGCGGGCGCGGAATTCGCGCGCGGCGCGATCCTGCCGGAAACGGCCCGCGCCTTGCGCCAGCCGCTGTTCCCGCGCGCGGTATTTGAGCAGATGGCGGACGCCAGCTGGGGCGTCAGCCGGGAGGATACTGCCGCAGCAAAGACCCCGGAGGCCGGGAGGCTGTCTCCGGCGCAGGCCTTTACGCGGCAGATGGCTGCGCTCTATGATCCGGCGTCGTGGGATGGAAAAGACCGCGTTCTGGAATTTTTCTATACGGACACCGGCGAAACCTGCCAAATCGTGCTCGGAAAGGACGGCCAGCGCGTGCTGCAATCGGACTTCCTGCCCTGCACGACGCGCATCGAAACGCCACTTTCCGTCTGGCAAAAAATCGGCAGCGGGGAGCTTGACGGCAAGCAGGCGATGATGGAGCACCAGTACCGCGTGACCGGCGACTTTTCGGTCATGCTCCATTGGGACGAGATCTTCGGCCTTGGAGCTGCCGCGCCGCAGCCGTCCGCCGAGCCCCGGAAGAAGACGAACATGACGCTCATGCTGCTGCCGTGGATGGCGATCTGGATCGCGCTGTCTATCCACGCGCAGCTTGGCGCGTGCATCGGCCTCGCGGTCTGTGCGCTGCTGCCGTTCACGTTTCTGAAATACCGTCTGACCATCTTCGAACCGTGTTCGATTCTGGCGGTCGGCACGATCTGCGTGCTGACGCTTCTGGACGCGCTGCCGCTCACGCTGCTGCTGCCCGCGTCGTATCTTCTGTTCGGCCTGATGTGGGGTGTGACGGTGTTCCTGCCCATGCCGCTGACGGCGTATTATTCCATGAACGGCTATGGCGGCGAAACGGCGCTTCAAAATCCGCTGTTCATGCACACGAACCGCATTCTGACAGCCTGCTGGGCAGTCTTGTATCTGCTCACGCCGGTCTGGACGTGGTATCTGCTGCAAACGCCCGTTTCATACCTGACCGGCGCAATCAACTCCGTGCTGCCCATGCTCCTCGGTGCGTTCACAGCCTGGTTCCAGCGCTGGTACCCGGCGCATTACGCCGCAAGCAAAAAATAATGACACCCATGCAGTCCCCCCTGTTATGCCGATCGAAGCGCATGACAGGGGGGCTTTTCTGCATAGTCGGGAGCGGGTCAAGCCTCCGGCGGCCCCTTCTTTTCCGCCTTGCCGGAAAAGAAGGGGGAGAAAAGGG
>OLSN01000996.1_pt1 | contig 27297 bp, 22 predicted proteins | sample 1672411 | NCBI WGS metagenome assembly OLSN01 (sample SAMEA3136683, study PRJEB25190) | human gut metagenome | biome: human gut; feature: human-associated habitat; material: faeces | place: Austria | collected 2013 | reverse complement strand
AGTGATGCGCTCGCATGTCGATAACGATACAATCTCATGGATATACGCTTACACAGCATTAAACTACGATGTCTTGAAACAGTTTGCCATTGATGCGGAGCCGACGGGCGAATTTAATGAATTATTGAAACCCGTGAACCGTTTCATTTACGGAAACCAAATATATGAAGATACGGACTTTGACTTTTCGCAAAGTCTCAATGGATTTAATTCAGCAACTTTTTTAACGCCTTTTGTGAAAGAGCTCGGACCCTATTCGATATTAAGCATCGCGTTGCTCGGCTTTATTATTCGGCTTCTAATATATTTCAGCGCGACCTGTAATGCTCGAGGGGTTTACACAATGCTGGTTTCAAATGCGGGGCTGGCTTTTTTTGGAAATAGTTTTTCGACACCAACCGTTGCGTATGCAATTGTCGCTGCTTTGGCAATATGTTGTGTGGAGTCACTGCTTGCTTCTCCTGCACGAAGTAGTCATTCGAATTGCATGAAGGTATTGAAAGGACGTTAGGGAATGAGCAGGGACAAGATCATTATTGATGCTCCAGTTATAATTTCATGCGGGGATAAATGTAGGTTGCAGTCTAATATTGGGTATCTAGACGAAACGTACAATATCTACTATGAATATGACAAGAAGTACTCGGATTACATCTGCGACGAAACATGCGATCCTTTCTTACTCATCATGTACGCAACTGCAATCTATATCGATGCGGATATCATTTGCAAGGGGCCCATTACCAAGCAGCTGTACTATCAGATCACCCATTATCATATGCCGCTATTGGCTGCGAGTATTGATGCCTATCATGTGGTGGATATCTCTGCCGAGCTCGTCTCCGAAGTCCCGAGCGACAACCTGACGAACACGGCGGCTCTGTTCTCTGCTGGTGTCGATTCCTTCTACACCTTGCTGGGGCGCTTGGGCAAGGACGATGATGCCTACAATCCCATTACTCACTTGGTATTCAATAACCTAGGTGCGCTCACCAAGGAGCTTGATACTGCCAACGTGCTGTTCGAGGAAAAAGTGCGGCGCATAGCCGCCATCGCCGATGGATTCCAGCTGGAACTCGTTGCGGTCAATTCCAACATACTCGAGATTACCTCCGACTTACCCGGAGCCGTGAGTTCCCCGGATTTCTATAAGAACGCAGGTGCAGTGTATGGCCTCAAGAGGCTCTTCGGCACATGCTATTGGTCCTCGGCAGGGGGGATCGCCCCAGGCGCTTTTGCCACCCTCGACGATATGGCTCCGTTCGATTTCTACAATACCTCCCTGATTTCTGTTCGTGATCTGCGGTTTTATCTCATGGACTTGACGGCATCGCGCCTTGATAAGGTCAAAGCCATCGCCGATGACTCCATCGTGCAGAAGCACCTGCAGACCTGCCATGGCGATAATGACAGCAAGTGTTTTAAGTGCTCACGCACTCTGGCTGAGCTCTATGCTCTCGACAGGCTTGATGACTATTATGACGTCTTCGATATCGACTGGTATAAAGCCCATCTCAACGATCGACTCGGCTATACTTTGGGTGATAAGAACGAGTGGTATCATGGCTATTGCCAGGAGATTCTCGAGGCTGCTAAAGATAACGGCGTATCGATTCCTATCGGAGCATGGTTCATGGCCATATTTAAGTGGCGCCCCACGCTCTTTCTGAAAAGGACGCTCAAAAATAGCTCCTTCTTTCGGTCGATATATGAGCGCTTTGACATCAGGCACAAGTTGAATTTCGAGTAAAGAGACCTAGCTCTATATCCATGAAGAAGAGTTTCATTGCAAGTGTTGCTAGTTTTAGCGTTCCTACGCTCGTTTCCGCATTCGTAGCAGTCTTTTGTATTCCGCTCGTGTCCTATCTCGTGCCCGCGGGGGATTTTGCCGTAATCAATCTCTTTTTTGATTACGGCGTTCTTTTTGCGCTGTTGTGCCAGCTTGGGTCTGGCGAGGCCTTCATAAGGTTTTATAACGAAGCAGACGATAGGGGTAAACGACGCCTGTTCTCTCTCTCTCTCTTGATTGGTTTGGTCCTGGTCGTGGCGTTGGGTGCCATCGTCATCGTTTTCTTTCCCGAAGAAGCCTCTCGCGTTTTATTTGGTCAAGAAGATTCGAGGTTCCTGGTACTGTTGGTGCTGTATGTGATTGGGGTTTTGCTCTATAAGTTCACAAGCTACCGTTGCAGAATGGATGAGGATGCGAGGCAATACAATGCCGAACAAATCCTCTATATCGTGATTAACCGGGTTGCTTACGTCATTCCGCTGCTGCTGGTGGGCGGTGCGTTGTCCGCGGTCTTTTTCATGACGGGCTTCACTCTTGCTGTGGGCGTGGCCGCTCTGCTGAAGGAGCCTCGTCCAATCCTTACGCTAGGGGGCGCGGACTGCAGTGAGATGCTTTCGCGTCTGATTCGCTACGGTTTGCCCATGACCTTCCTGGCAGCTTCGACCAATGCCCTGATTACGCTGAATAAGGTCTTGCTGGGCAACATGGCTTCCTTTGACGATGCAGGCGTCTTCGCCCTTTCGTTGACCATAGCCAATTGCTTTTCCCTGATTCCGGCAGCTTTTAACGTGTACTGGGCAACCTATGTTTATAAAAATCACGACAAGAAACGAAATGAGATCTGCAAGATGCACGATTGCGTGATGGCGTTAACCCTCCTGATCGTCGCGATTATCTTTTTGCTCCAGAACGTCATATTCTTTTTCGTAGGCAGCCAGTACGAAGCTTCGCAAAAATACTTCATGCTTGTCATGATGTTGCCAATTCAATCGTTTATAGCCGAGACCACTTCCTATGGGATAAACCTATCGACAAAAACCTATATAAATGCCCTGGTTATTATCGTGGCTTTAGTAATTGACGTCTTGTTATGTATATTGCTCATTCCCCATATGCAGGCAATGGGTGCGGCTATAGCGCTTGCGGCGGGATCGATTGCCATGCTGGTTTTGCGTAGCGTATTCGCTCAGCGTTTCTACAGGACAATTATCCATCCTGGTAAGTCTGTTGTCGGAATGGTTCTAATCATCGTGCTGTGTGCGGCTAATTGCTTCTGGAGCTGGGGAATGCCCGAAAGACTTTTCATTACGACGGCATTTATCGTCATTACCTTCATCCTATACAGAGGAGACTTTGGCTTCATGATGGGATACTTGAGGAATATCGCAGGGCGCAAGAGGGTAAAATAGCCAATACCCTATTCTCAGATTGCCACCGTTTCCAGATTATGTGGGATGATGGTGAGGTACGTGTTGATCAACGAAGGGCATAGGAAAAACTAGTGGTTAATATCGCAGTGATACCGGCGCGGTCGGGTTCGAAGGGGCTCCAGGATAAGAATATCATGCCGTTTTTGGGAAAGCCCCTTATGACCCACACGATTGATGCCGCCTTGGAAAGTGATCTGTTCGATCGGGTACTTGTTTCTACGGACTCGGAAGAGTATGCACGTATTGCGAGGGAATCTGGTGCTTTTATACCAAGTTTGCGTTCACCTGGGCTTTCGGGGGACGAGACCGGATCGTGGGATGTGGTTCGCGAGGCGGTGTCGTGGGTTGAGCACGACGAGTCTCAGGGAATCATTGATACCGTATGCTTGCTTCAGCCAACATCGCCGGCAAGAACTGCTCAGGATATCGTTAATGCCTATGCGTTGTATGCCGATAAGGCTGCTCAATGCATCGTGTCTGTATGTGAGGAGGACCATCCCATCGAATGGTCAAGGCATCTTGGCGCCGACGGCGAGATGACTGCGTTTGCTAATCCAGAGAGCATGATGAGGAGGCAGGATTTGCCGCCGTCTTGTCGTGTGAATGGAGCGATATATATCCTGGCAAGGGACAGGCTCGATGAGACGGAGAATCTTTACGCATCGAATTGTTATGGCTACAGAATGCCAAAAGAGCGCTCGATTGATATTGACGACATATATGATTTTGTTGCTGCCGAAGCCATCTGTCTGCGTTTGCGTTCGCAGTGTTCCTGGGAGGGATAATGAAGCTAATTTTTATGGGAAGGAAAAAATATGCGGCAGACATGCTTGAATGGACTGTAGATCAGGGGATTGAGGTGCCGCTTGTCTGTACGGACTCCCAATTTGCCAATTCGCCCACCATGCTTAAAGCCCGTAATCTCAACATACCCGTAGTGAGCATGGAGGAAGCAGAAGAATACATCTTGACTCATAGTGATGACATAGACCTTGTAGTTTCCTATTTATATTGGCGAAAGATACGGAAACCCTTGATAGAGGGTGCAAAGATTGGATGCATAAACTTTCATCCAGCCATTTTGCCTGACTGGCGAGGGACCGCAGGCTATAACATTGCCATATTGAATAAACTGCCTCAATGGGGGGCTAGCGCTCATTATGTTAGCGAGCGTATTGATGAGGGTGACATTATACGTGTCTATAGATTCGATTTTGATTATCGCGTTGAAACGGCTCAGTCTCTTGAGGTAAAAACGCAGAATATTCAGATGGATTTATATAAGAGTGTTATTCTCGATATTTTGGAAAAAGGTCGTCCCGAAGCACTGCCACAATGCGTCGACGAAGGTAGGTATATATCGAAGCAGGATATGCTCGATATGATGAAGATTGACCCCTCGAAGCTCGCGGAGGAAGATCTGGATCTGAAGATAAGGGCGTTTTGGTTCCCGCCTTACGATGGAGCGGGATTCGAAGTGGATGGAAAGTTCTACACACTCGTAAATAGAGAAATTCTGAAAACACTGCAGCCTGTTGAAACCACTGCAATGGTTTAAAAGGAGACGCCATGGGACGCGTTTTGATAATTGCTGAGGCAGGCGTGAATCATAATGGTGATGTGAGAATAGCCAAGAAACTCATCGATGCAGCTGTTCTTTCGGGGGCTGATATCATTAAGTTTCAAACTTTCGATGTCGATGCCATCACATCAAAACACGCGAGAATGGCAGCATACCAGGAAAGAAACATTGGGCATAAGGAAAGTCAAAAAGAGATGCTTGCCAGTTTGGCTCTGACCAATATGGAATACATAGAGTTATCCGAGTATTGCAAAGAGAAGGGTATAGGTTTCCTCTCCACACCGTTTGATATGCCGAGCATTGCTTTTCTTGAGAAGTTAGATATGGATGTATGGAAAGTCCCGTCAGGTGAAATAACTAACTATCCGTATCTGATTGCGCTGGCTCGAACAGGGAGGGACATCATTCTGTCGACGGGGATGAGTCAAATGGAGGAGGTGAGGGCTGCAATAGCTCTGCTGATGCAAAACGGAGCAGGTAATATAACGCTTCTTCATTGTACGACGCAGTACCCCACCCCATATGAGGACGTTAACTTGAGAGCAATGATTACGATGAGAAACGAATTTGGACTTGAAGTGGGCTACTCGGATCATACTCGCGGCATTGAGGTTTCCATTGCTGCGGCGGCTTTAGGAGCTGTCGTGATTGAAAAGCATTTTACTCTAAGCCGTGATATGAAGGGACCGGATCATAAGGCAAGTCTTGAACCTGACGAACTTAATGCCATGGTGGAGGCTATTCGACACATTGAAAGCGCCATGGGGTGCAGCGAGAAAAGGCCAGCCGAATCAGAACTGGAGAACGTGGTCGTTGCACGTAAGAGCATCGTGGCCCAGTGCCCGATACGAGCGGGAGAGATGTTTTCGGAAGACAACCTTACGACGAAGAGACCTGGTGACGGGATTAATCCCATGCGATGGCCAGAAGTGCTCGGCATGAGAGCAAAGCGTGATTTTGAAGAAGACGAGCTAATCGAGTTATGATGAATATATCGATCGTGACCGCCACTCGGGCCGAATACGGCCTGCTCTACCCACTTCTTATAGAGCTTAGAAAATTCGAGTCCGACAGGCTCAAAATTGAACTCATTGTGACTGGCACACATCTTTCTGATGAATACGGCATGACGGTTCATGATATAGAGCGCGATGCGGTTCGAATTGATGAAGTTGTTGAAATACCCGTTGTTTCTGAAACCAGGCTGTCTATTGCACTCAATCAAGCAGAAACCCTGGCCAAGTTTGCAACGCTGTTTGACAAGAAAAAATATGATGCCGTTGTATTGCTCGGCGATCGTTACGAAACGCTGATGTTTGCAACTGCAGCGTATGATTTACATATTCCAATCGTGCATTTGTACGGTGGAGATACTACCGAGGGGGCTTTAGACGAGGGCATTCGCCATTCGATAACGAAAATGAGCTTTCTCCACTTTGCGACAAACGAGATAAGCAGGCAGAGAATAATCCAAATGGGGGAAATGCCTGAAAGAGTGTTTAATTATGGTGCTACCGGCACGGATAATATTGTTAAACTCGAGAAAATGACGAAATTCGAGGCTTTGCAGAGCGTTGGCCTTGAGGATTGTCGTTATGGTCTTTGCACGTATCATCCCGTTACGCTTGAAGACGGTGACATCAGACGAAAAATCCTCGATTTTCTAGATGCTCTTTCGAGATTTCCCGACATTGAATTCATTGTTACTAAATCCAATGCCGACCATGGAGGATCAGCAATAAACGCTCTTCTTGAAGAGAGGGCTAAGGAACAAGAGAATGTTCACATTTACTCTTCGTTAGGTATGAAGAGGTATCTTTCTCTGATGAGCTATGCTGAAGCTGTTGTTGGCAATTCGTCGAGTGGAATTATGGAAGCTCCCTCGTTTGGGGTTCCAACAGTTAATATTGGTAGCCGACAAAAAGGACGTTTGCGCGCTGCGAGCACCATCGACTGCGACGAGGGCACTGATTCTATAGCGCATGCTATTGAATTAGCGCTTTCAACTGAGATGAAAAATCGTTCCAAAGGAGTAGAGAGCCCCTATGGCGACGGGCATGCGGGCGAGAGAATCGCACGCGAGATTATTATGGAGCTTTCTCATCCTGTTGACTTGAGGAAAAGTTTTTACGATCTGAAGTTTGCTTGAGATGGGCTTCCGTTTCTAATATAACGCAGAAAGATCACCCCTTTTTAGCATGGATTGCATCCTTTTCATTTCGTCGAATTGTCCCATGTCAAGCCAGGCCCCCTCGCTAACAGGAAATACGCCCGCTTTTAATCCTGCTTTTTGGCAACGTGCCATGACGTCCGGGAAGCCGATATTCTCATCCTCTTCTATGTAGTCAAGGACAATGGGTTCGACCATATAGCAACCTGTGTTAATCAGGGAGGATATATTTGGCTTCTCCTGCATCCCTTCAATCGTTCCACCTTCGGATATCTCAATTGTCCCGTAGGGAATCGTGAAGTTCTTCAATGAACATATACACGTTATCGCGTTGCCTGCCTTGCGATGAACATTCAGCAGCTCGTTTATGCTGGCATTAACTAAGATGTCGCAATTGGTGAGAATAAAGGTACTGCTGAGATAAGGTTTTGCCAGCCTCAACCCACCACCAGTTCCCAGGAATTCATTTTCGTCAATATACGTGACGTTATAGTCCCGTTCCAAATCATCGAAGTAGGCTTTGATCATTGTCTTCTTGTAATTCAGCACCAAATAGAAGTCATCGCAACCGCTGTCATGAAAACGTCCAATAATACGCTCTGCGATGCTAATTCCGTTCACGGGGATAAGTGGCTTAGGCAAAACAGATGTAAGTGGCAGGAGCCTCGAGCCGACGCCTCCCGCCATCATAACGACAGGAATGCTTTCTGGGAGCTGCTTCCGAATAATCTTTTGACCATTGTCCAACACGATATCAACAATAGTCCCTTCGGACGTAACGACGGGAGCAATAGGCACCTTGCGTTCAACCATGATGTCTGAAGCATTCGCGCGTTCGTCTTCTGATATGCAAACCGGATGATCGTTCATAGCCTCGCCGACATTACCAACCAGAGAGCCTGTTCTCAGAATGAGACGACGCACATCCCCGTCAGTCAATGAGCCGATGAGATGCTTTTCCTCATCGGCAACAAACAGACAGCCATGGGCAGTCTCATCCAGACGCTGAAGAGCATCAATAATGCTCATCAGGGGATTTACAATTAGCTCTTCGACATTCACTGCTGCTCCTCCGCGATAATCGCGTCAACGACCGTTCTAACTTCTTCTTCAGCCAGATTAGTGCTGCAAGGAATATTCACTATGTGCTTTCGATACCAGCCCGCGCGGGACACCTCGTATTCGCACGATCCCCTGTAGGGGACCTGCTCATTGATGAGTCCCCATATCGGACGCGTTTGAATTCCTTTCGCAGAAAGACCCGCAATGATTTTATCGCGGTCATATTTCTCGCCATCACAAACCAGCGAGTAGAACCAGTAGTTTGGCCTAGTCCCTTTGCGGAAGGGAAGAATCTCCAAACCCTCGACGCGAGAAAAGAGTTCCCGATAAAATTCATAATTTGATCTCTTCGTCTTGACGAACGATTCAAGCTGCTCCATTTGCGCTAGGCCCAGGGCTGCTTGCAAGTTCGTAAGGCGATAGTTGTATCCAACCTCATCATGCTCAAAGTACACGGTGTCACTTTTTGCCTGCGTGGTCAGATGCTTCGCATGGCGGGCAAGGTCGTTATCCTTAGACACAATCATGCCACCGCCGCCTGTGGTGATAATCTTGTTCCCGTTAAAGGAAAATACGCCCATATCCCCCATCGTACCCGCGTATTTCCCTCTCAAAGGGCCGTCGGTGTAATAAGTCCCGAGTGCCTCGGTCGCATCCTCCAAGACACGCAAGTTGTAATCCTCAGCAATCTTGAGGAGGGAGGGCATGTCGGCCATATTGCCGAATACGTGCACGATGACAATTGCCTTGATGGGACGTCCAGATGCCTTATGAACAAGTACGTTATCAGCGAAGACGCATTCCGTCTCACAGAACTTACGAACTTTTACGGGATCCATGCAAAGACTTTCGTCGCAATCCATAAAAGCAGGTTCTGCTCCAAGATAGCGAATGGGGTTAACAGCAGCAATAAACGTGAGCGCAGGCGCAATCACCATGTCCCCCGAGCCCACTCCGAGCAATTGAAGCGAGACGTGAAGGCCCGCTGTGCCAGACTGGCAGGCGATGGCTTCATCAACGTTAAGATAGCTAGCAACAGCTTCTTCGAAATCAGCTACATATGAACCCGCCGTTGATATCCATTCTGATTTCACAGCATTTGTTACATATTCAAGTTCGTTACCCCGCAGATTGGGAACTGACAAGGGTATAAAGTCATCTGACATTCTTGCCCCTCTACACAGGTTGCGTTTATTCAGTTCTATATGTTGTAAATATCAACCTTGTACTTGTCCATATTATCTTTCAGAAAAGCAATTGTCTCAGCCAAACCCTGTTCAAACGTATATTGCGGCTGCCAATCCGTCAGACGAAGAATCTTCTTGTTGCTTCCAAGGAGACGATTCACTTCACTTTTGCTCGGTCGAAGCCGTTCCTCATCGCATATGATCTGAGCAGCTGGGTTAATCTGACGAATAAGTTCCTCGGCAAGCTCTCCGATAGATATTTCCTGCTGAGTCGCGATGTTGATTTCCTCGCCAATTGTTTTATCCGATTCGTACATCTTGATAAAACCATTGGCAGTATCTTTCACATAATTGAAATCGCGCGTCGGCGAAAGTGCGCCGAGCTTAATTTCGGTCTTGCCGGCAAGAAGTTGCGTAATGATTGTCGGAATTACCGCACGCGCAGACTGTCTTGGTCCGTACGTGTTAAACGGGCGAACAATGGTCACCGGCAAATCGAAAGATCGGTAGAAGGACTCTGCCAAACGATCAGCTCCGATTTTAGTGGCGGAATAGGGAGACTGTCCCTGGTAGGGATGTTTTTCGTCTATCGGAACATACTGCGCTGTGCCATATACCTCTGACGTAGACGTAACGAGCACCCGATCGAGATCGAGCTTCCGTGCTCCTTGGAGAATGTTTAAGGTGCCTTTGATGTTCGTGTCGACATATGCATCAGGGGAATGATAACTGAAGGGAATTGCAATCAAGGCTGCCAGATGGAAAACGGCGGAACAGCCTTTCATTGCCTCATGGACTCCGTTGGGGTCTCGGACATCACCGGTAAACACCTCGACATGTTCCATCGTTTCTTGTGGCAACGTGTCGAGCCAACCCCACGTGTTAAATGAGTTATAGAGAACAAATGCCTTGACCTCGTATCCTTGTTTTACCAGCTCTTCAACAAGGTGGCTTCCGATAAAGCCCTCTGATCCCGTAACCAGTATCTTACTCATATACCCTCTCCCTGCTATTTGCGGCTGTTGAGCATTTTGACATGCGCGATTCCCTTTCGGGACAGTTTCACATTTTCCTCTACTTGAGAGTTTATTCAAAACACAACCTTATGCAAAGATGCTCCAGGGTCAATGAATCAAAAGCCCCTGTCGCCTCTGGTTCTATTAATGCGTCTCTGTTGCAACTGTGTTCGAACGACGAGCTCTGTGTCGCTATCGTCTCAGAAGCACTGTGTTTAAGTTTGCGCGAACTAGGCAGACGTGCAGTAAGCAAGTGTCATACGTGTGCTCTTTCGTGATGTGTGTCGCATTGACGAGGCCGGCTCGGAAGAATTGCGCAGGCTGCGTTTCGTTGCAGGGAATCCCGGCGGCTTCACAAAAGTCTTTAAATTGCCCGGCATTTGTATATGGCACCTCCGAGGAGATGCCATATACCTACTTGAAGGATTGGTTGATGCAGAATCCGTAATCTTCGTTGAATCGTTGGAAATGCCGGGCTGATTTCAAGGCGGTGTGAAGCGAACGGGGATAATGATAGCCCTAATGAACGCGTGCCTGATTGACGTAGGTCGCGCGTGAGAAGGGCTCGTTATCGTGCTCGAGGACAAGAACGGACTGCCCGTGACGTCCGCAACGCTCTGCCGCATAGAGACCGTAAAGCCCTGCACCAAGGATGATTTTGTCGTAGTGGCGCAAGGACGTCTAACCGAGGCGGAAGGTACGGATGGGAGAATTGTAACGTAGATGCGGGGAGGACGCAGGGGAGGGGGTGAAAGGTGTGCGTATTACTATTACTATCTATTTTTATTGGATTGTACGCTTGCCAATGATAAAGTCATGAACAATGCTCATGATGAGGCCCGGCTTTTGAATGTGCATCGCATTCGCACAATAAGGTTTCCATTCTGCACCAATGGCTCAGCGCGGCGGGCTACGCTATAAGCTGAGCGTTTTGCCATCTCGTGATCGGAGGGGGCCTCATCATGGCAGATAGAGCGATAAAGAAAATCAGTCAAATAGAAAATATGCAAGATCTCGCGGATTATGTTGGCGTAGCGCTGAACCTGCTTACTTTTTTTGCATATGCAAATAGGAATTTCTATTACAGCTTTTCTATTCCAAAGAAAAATGGAGCCGCGAGACTGATTGATGCTCCCAATAAGCCACTAAAGGCAATTCAACGCAAGCTGGCTAGAGGATTTGCTGAGGTGTATAAGCCTGTTAGTTCCGTTTTCGGTTTTGTGGAAGACAGAAGCATCGCCACCAATGCTGCCTGCCATGTAAATAAAAGCTTTGTTGTGAAGGTGGATTTAAAGGATTTCTTTCCTTCCATAACGGCCGGGCGAATACGCGGGCTTCTTAAGTGCAAGTTGTTTGATTTGCCCGACGATGTCGTAAACACGATTACAAATCTCGTATGCCATAATGGCCATCTTCCGCAGGGGGCGCCAACTTCGCCGGTGTTAAGCAATCTCATATGCTATAGCCTGGATAAGGTGTTAATGAGATACGCGAGCAAGAATAAATTGAAATACACAAGGTATGCGGATGATCTTACCTTCTCATCAAAAAGCAGGAAATCCCTGCAAAGCGTTGCCGAATACTCAAGGAACGGCGACATTCAAATTAATCCTGAAGTAATCAAACTAATTGAAGGAAACGGTTTCAGTATTAATCACGACAAAACGGGAATCTTCAATAGCGGTGCTCGCCAAGTTGTCACAGGCGTAGTAGTTAATAAGAAATGCAATTTCAAGAGGGGCGATTACCGCTATTTAAGGTCCTTGTTCCATTATTGGAAGAAGGCAAAGAGAAAAGATGCAGAGAGGGCCGAGGAACGCGCTGCAGAATATTATGTTAGCGACAAAACCAGAAGCAAATATGAGTGTAGGTTCGTCGATGCAAATGGAGAGTATCTTAAAGGGAGCCTTTGTAACCACATACAAGGGTTACTCGCTTACTACACAATGATTGAGAAGGCTAGCGGGACAAAATCTGATCCGCTGCTCAAGCTGTGGACAACTTTCTATGACCTTACGGGGTTGGATGTGCCGGAGATGATTCCAGAGCGGTCTATACTCCAAACGGATCTTGGCTATTCCGATGGCACTCTTGAAGAATGCGGCCCAGGAACAGCATTTATTCTAAAGCAGCATGGCCTTTTGACCGCCAAGCACTGCATCAAGAAAATCTTTGGAAGCGAGCCTGCTTATGAAGACTATTGTCTTGATTTCAGAAATCTCGAAATGGGTATCTGCAAAGGGTTCAATAGCTTTAGTTCATTCGATATTAAACCCCCTGGTGATTTTGCTGTTCTGAGGGAAGGATCGGGGGAGCTGGATGTGTTTTCTGCTTTGCCGGGCTTGTCGCCAGCTAAGAAGTGCTCATTTCAGAAAGGGCAAAAGGTTTTCGCGTATGGCTACGCGAAAGGCGAACCCAAATGCGTGTGCAAAGAGGCGCATATTAGTTATGTTAATGGCAATGAGATAACAGTTGACGAGGCATTTATTTGCGGCATGAGCGGAGGACCGGTATTGAATGCTCAAGGAGAAGTGATCGGATTAATCACTAGAGGCAGTGAGGCTGAAACTTACGATCGCAACGGAGTGTTTCTGGCAATAGATTATGTTTTGAATCCGTATGGCAGGAATAAAGGTTAATTCTAAGAAATGATTTCCGCTTCATGAAGTACGACTAGCTCCTTTCGGCCTTCCCTATCATAGATATAGGTAGCCCGTATTTTGAAAACAGCTGATTATCGGGCGCTATATTGATGGCTTGAATTGCGGGAATTCCGAAGACGAATTGATGTCCCACGACACCATATCCGGACGCATCAAGTAACCGCCGAAGCTGTAAATCTCAAACTAACGAAAACAAGGGACGCGGGCTTAGGTGAGGGCCGACCGCGACGGCCGCAAGAAACCCAGGTTGGCTGGAGCTGGTGAACGACGCCAGAGAGAAAGCTGCGCCGATGGGAGATGACCTTCCGCGCGAAGAACCATGCCGAGCATTGCAGGATGCCTCCGAAGAAGGTGAGATTCGAGGGGCTCATGCCCCAAAAGATGGTGGCAGTCTCTCGGAGCATGCGAACAACTACCCCAGGAGAAGCTTTGGGAACTAGGTGCCCTACGCGTTTGCATCGAGGCTTCTGCTCAACAAGGCGGGAATATCAAAGCTCAGCTTATCGTTCCCAACAGCAAAAACGAAGCATTTGCTTATGTGATGAGCGGATAGGCTATTCTGTAGTGCTTAGCGAGGAAAGGATAAAAGAGTTGCAAACAAATCAAATCGGAATGTTGATAACTATAAGGAAGTGGATATGTCTCTCGTGGAAATGTACGACAAGCGGATTACCAATGATTTACTGCGGAATGTTCTTAAAGCTTATAGAACAATGGACCAGGGGGCTAGTGCGTCTGTTAAAGATGATACATTCGGTCAAGCTGCCGAGAACGGAAATGATTTGATTTGGCGGCTGGATAGGACATCCGATAATGTTGACATTATTCCGAATTATGAAACATTTGAAGTAATTTCTGCCGCTGCTCAAAGCGAAATAGATAGAAGTGAAAACACGTTTAATAACAAAGCATCAATCTATTTTGCAGCCATCTCTATATTGCTGGGTATTATGGCAATCTCTGGTTCAGAGCTGAAGTTGGTTTTCGCGGCTTTCATTGGGCTATTTGTCATCTTGCAATCTATTAACGTTGCTTCAGCTCTCTTGAAAAGACGCTATGTAATTAATCCACTCACAAAGGTAGTTTCGTGGTTGCGGTCGGCAGAAATCAGAAGCAGGGTTGATTCTGATCCTTTGGAAATAATAAAGTTGAAGTTACAGAAATATGGCTCAGCAAAGGATGTTATTGAGAAATCTGGATTAATAAGAGATGGTGATGAGTTTTGTGCCAAAAAGCCCCACGAAGATAAACTAATAAAGATGTTGGTCAGGTTTGGGCCGGATGGTGCATACGAACTGGAAGACAGCGAAACTGGATATAGATATTCAAGCTTTGATCAGGCATATAAAAATACGGTCTGTGGCACTTCTACTAACGCATTTAAAATGTGGCGTCATGATAATAAAACTCTTCAAGAAATACGCTGGGAGTATTTTCTTGCGAATGGATATTTAACGCAGAAAGACATAGATGAATATAATCGCGCTTTAAATGTTTAGGTAAGGGAATTTGCAAGGACGAGGAGCTCGATTGCAATCGAGAGCTGGGCATTACAGGTGCAGACAGACGGCCGTGTGCTATTTTAATGTCGGGTAAACAGTGCGAAAGGGATGACTGCGCCGATTGAGCAGCTGAGCATGCCATAAGTTATGCTCGACTATTTATCGAACATTTGCGGCTATCTCCGCGACTATCCAAAAGTGCGTAGATGATAAAAGCCATTTGCCACTAGATCCATGTTTGCCCCCCATGGTGTTCCTCAGCGAGTCGGGTCTTGTATTTGTGAGAATGGATAAGACTATGTTGAATCAGTCGGTTTTGTCGAGAATCAAGCCGTCGTAAAAAATGCTCATCGTGCTTAGATTATCCCACACTGAGAATATGGAAGGGGAAGATTTCTTTTGGCGAAATAGTCATCAATTAACTTCATGCAATCGACAGTAGCTAGCTTATCTACGAGCTGGGTTGGCACTTAAGACTTCTGATACTATGAGCATTGAGATAGAACAAAGGTTCGATAAATATTTCGATATAAAATACAGACAGGGCGTACGCAGCCATAGAGGATACAGGTATTGGGTTGGTTTCGACGTTTGAATTAGAGCAGCGCTTAATTGAAATCTTGCGAAGCGCTAAAGGTTTCAACGAGAACTCGGTTGTTGATTATAAAGTTGAGCCGCATTCGAAAGATTACGAAACAGAGCTTTTCAAAGACATTCTTGCTCTAGCAAATTCTTACGAAAGGCCCAACGAAGACAGATGGCTCATATATGGAGTCAATGAGAAAACGTGCACCTTGGTAGGCGTTGATCAGAATAACCCCAACTTGTTAGATGACGCTAGTTATCAGCAAAAGTTTCAGAAGATTCGACCTGCGCTTCATATTGAGTTTATTAAGGTTCCTGCCCGTCATGTGGATGAATCGCTTGGATTCGAAACAGTATTCGCTGCTTTTTATATTCCCAAGGAATGTATGAACGAGGTGTATGAGCTTGGAGAATTGGTTTGTGACAAGGAGGAAAAGAAAGGGAAGCATAGAATGCTTCACCCGTCGGTCTCTTTTGTTCGTGTTGGTAGCTCCACGGACCCACTTTATGAGCATCATCGATTAAAGATAAGAGAACTTGCGGAAAGCCATGCCATGCAGCCGTTTCCCGCTCATAAGGGACATGAGAGTGAGGGGCTTACAAAAAGCGTAGATGTTCTTATGCTGTTGGGTTCATGGGATGAGGCCAGCGAAGCTGACCAAGAGCTTCTAGCTGATGTTAGTGGCGAATCGTATTCCAAAGCGATCAAGGAACTTCAGCCTTTGCTTGATGATGGCTTCTTTAATATGCGAGGCTCGCGCTGGATTATTGCCGATAGAGTTGAAGGAATCAAAAGAGCTGGGAAGCACCTAACAAAATCCATGCTGCTTGATCTCGCAGAACCTCTGGGTGCAATATTGTCGAGCATAGATAGGGCTTTCGATCTTCAGCCGGATGAAAGAATTATGGCTGACGTGAGAAAGACAAGCAGGGGTTGCTCGCGAGCTTTGCGCGAGAGTGTAGCGATTTTCTGCGCTCAGATTGGAAACAATCCCGACCTTTTACCGCAATGCGAACAAAACGATATAGATCGCTTCCTCTCTGAAGTTATGGGTGCTGTTTTCCGGGCGGATGATTGGCAAGTTCTTGCTTCTGCGGAAGATTATATGCCTCTACTTGCGGAGGCTTCGCCATCTATGTACCTAAGGTTTGTTGAGCATGGCTCGGACACCGATGCTCTTAAGAGATTTCTGCAAGAAAAGACCGGTGGTTTAACGTCGATGAGTCTGGGCTGGGGCCTTGTTCACGGAATCAAGATTGCTGCGATGGCGCACGATATGCTTTCTCAGGCAATAAGGGTGCTGGTGAAGATTTCTGATGAAACCGACTTGGCCAAGAATGCGATTGTCGACTTGTTGCTTCCTTGGTATCCCAGCACGGCCGCCTCGGTAGAAAGCAAGATAGGAATGGGAAGGTATCTTTCCAAGCAATCGAGTGAAATGGCATGGCAGGCATTGATGGCTTTGCTGCCAGGAAAAACCACATCGACTTTTGGAGTTGTTGAGCCAACATATATGCCCCATCCCGAAAAACCCGAGAGCATTCTTATGAGTGAGTATTGGGAAGTTAGTTGTGCTTATTGTCGCCAAGCTCTGGAAGCTGCTCGTGGGAATGTTGCGAGGTTGCTTGATGTTATAAGTGATATTGGTTGCTACGAAACAGCGGGTTTGGTCGATGAACTTTGCGAAACTGTTTCCGCAGAAGCTCAAACGCTTTCTGCGGATGACTGCTATAAGATATGGGATCAGCTCTCTTCATACGTGGAGCAGTGTGAGAAGTTCAGTGATGCCGAATGGGCTCCTTCTGACGATATCCTGCAAAAGGTTAAGAGTCTTACGGACCAGCTTAAACCGAGCGATCCATTTTATTTTGCATTAAGGCTTTGCTCTGTATACGATTGGGATCTTGTTAGAGATGATGAGAGTCTAACCGAGGGACAAAAAAGAGTTGCGCAACTGCGGGCAGATGCGATTCGTGGTTTGTATGAACAGCGGGGAGTTCGCATTGCGCAGGACTTGGTTGAAAAGGGCGCAAAGGGGAATTCGCTCGGTGTCGCGTTTTCTCTTCTGGACATTTCAGCAGAAGATGAGCGGGTCATATGCACTTTCGTTGATAGCAGCGATGCTGAGATGTTGAGCTTTGCGCGTTCTTATGTGGGTAATAGTTTTGCCAGAAATGGATGGGCGTGGGTCGATTCGCTCGAGATGGATGGTTGGTCAAAAGAGAGAATGGCGACTTTTTATTCGTTCTTGCCCTTGTCGAGGGACGCGTGGAGCAGAGCTGAAAGGCTATTGGGCGATGATGATGCGCTGTATTGGAGCTGCGCTCCCACGTACGGTTTCGTCAAGAATCTGTCTGATTTGTCGTATTGTGCCGAGCGCTTGCTCGAGGTTGGGCGAGCAGCGGACGTTCTCGAATGGCTTTCGAGAGAAGTGAGAGAGGGCGTTAACGTCAGTGCGGATTTAATCAAGAAGGCTCTGGGGACTCTGCGCATTAAGGTCATCGACTCGATGCTTTCGTATTATATCCAGCAGTTGTTTGAGTATTTAGAGACGGTTTCTTATGATGACGAGCTGTTTGCATTGGAGTTGCAATATTCGGTATTGTTGCAGGATAGACAAGATTCGTATCTTTATAAAAGAATGGCCGAAGATTCTGAGGCGTTTTTGCTCGTGGTTTCCATTGCTTATAATCTAGGTTTAGCTGAGGAAAAAGATACACGGATTCCTGATGATGTTCGGGCTGCATTCATCGTTCGCATTTTAAACAACTTTAAGCTTGTTCCTGGTTATGCTGCGAACGGAGTTTTTGACGAGCATGTTTTCTGTGAATGGATTGAAGGCGCTAGAGGCGCAACTGAAGATTTGCATGCACTCGATTGTATCGATCGAGAAATAGGTCGCGTTTTGTTTTACGCCAAACCCGAAAATGATTTCATGCTGCCTGAAGCAGTTGCTGAGTTTTTGGAGAGTCATAAGGCCGCCCTGCGAGGGTACGAATTAGAAGCATTCAATTCGAGGGGGGTACATACGGTCGATCCGACCGGTGCCCCCGAAGATGAACTTGCAGATGGATATGAGCAGAAGGCTGTTTCAGCGGAAGCATTGGGGTATTTGAGCATCGCAGTTGTAATGCGCTCTATAGCGCGTTCATATAGAGACGAAGCGGAACGTAATCGCAAAGAGAGGCTGTGAAATTAAACTCGCGGTTTCAGTGGAAGTGGTTTTGCGAAAACCCCTGTGCCTAGGTCAGATGATTGTGGATATTCCAAAAGCGAAGTGAATCGAGCTGGAGACACGCTGCGCTCAAATCCCGCAGGTGGCTCAAGATTTGATTACGCGATTGGTATCGTTTGATTGTCGACAACGGATTCATCTCGAACCCCTTCGAAAGATGATGGAGATCATCTATGGCTATTCAGAGGGGAAGAGCTTTGTTCCAATCTCGAGTTGCCTGGATGATGTCCCGAAAATTGGCGTAATCGCCTAGAATCCCTGCCTCATTCTGGCCTATCTCTCAAGCCGCCTTTCTGCCAATCGGGTTGTCCGCCATCACTAATCTCATAATTCGCCTGCATGCTCGGATGCCACGCCTTCGCGGGAGAGCGCTGGTGCCGACATCTTCACGGTTCTCGCCGGCAATGCCACGGACGGCTCGGAGAACTCTCTCCGGGATGCCCAATTCTCGCCCATCCCGGAGAAGCCGGCGCCCGAGCTCTCCTCGGACACGTCGGGGACCGTTGACGCTGTCGTGCATGCGTGTGACGAGCTTCTCTTGTTGGGGAGACGCTACGACGTCCTCGTTCTGCTCTAGGCGACGAGCCCGCTTTGCACGGTCGAAGATATCGACGCCGCCCTGGAGATGTTCGTGCGGAAGGGCAGGGCCTCCCTCGTCGCCGTCACGCCCGCGACGGAGCACCCCATCCACATGTGCACGATAGACGGCGACGGCGTGCGCCACGCGCTGCTTCCGGGCGTCAACGGCACCGTGAGGCGCCAGGACATGCCGCCGGTCTACCGGGTGAACGGCGCGATCTACATCAACGACGCGAACGAGATCACCCTCGACACGAGCTTCAACGACAACGAGGTCGGGTTCGTCATGTCGGCCGGGCATTCCGTCGACGTCGACGACCTGGAGGACTTCGCCCGCGTAGAGCGGGCGCTGGAGGGCGAGGTAAGGGGTCGCCAAGATGCACGCAGCCATGCCTGTGGATGCATATGTTGAGCTTGCGGCCCTTGGGGATGTGCGGGTATCGGTTGTACCTCACCTCCCTGGACATGGTCGACGTGATGACGCCTATCCTTCTTGCAATCGAGGAGAGGCTCTTCTTTGGGGCGATGCCCTTTTCTATCGATCCTGTCGCGGATCATGAGGTGCTTGCTCCTTTCCCTTCGACATGATGCACTTCCCTTCCTGCACCCGAAGGCCACAGGAAAAGGATACAAGTGCCTAGCCAAAGTGAACGCAACGCGCGTGGCGTTCACGATGTCAATTTAGGAATCAAGGTCATCATACACAGGTATTACGCCTAATTAAGATCGTGTCTCACCAACAATGTATAGAAGCAGAATTACGCTATATTAATACGCGATGTGCAATATCGCATGCTCATGGTCATTGCCAGGGGGGGGTACGTATGGAGATCATGTCAATAATCAAAGAGGTTCTTAAAGAGGCAGATGCATCAAAATTACAGAATAATGGCTGCGGTCAGTTTAACTTGGAAAGCGCTGCAAGCGATCCCTTGCGTAAATATTTAATGGGGCTAGATAAAGAAGTTCTTCTTGAACTGTTGATCTGCATGTATATTGGGCGTGATATTGCGACAAAGCAATACGATTCGACCAATATGAATATGATGAAAGACGGCATTATTCACATCATCAAAACATTCAGGGACGAAAGCAAAAGCGTTATCGCGGGTCAAATTGCCGAAAAACGAATGCGACTGCATGAGTATTTCAATATCTGCAGTTCGCACATGGCTGAATATGAGGTCGCGCGAGGCATGATACCCGAGATGCAATGATAGCTAGTTCAACTAGACGCCTTGCCTTGATGCCGACATTTAGCACGCTTGTACATTAAAGCGTGGCTAAAAGCTATTAATAACAGCATTGCCTTCGCGTTTCTTGAGTTCTCCCTTCTCGTATTCACAATCAATCTCTAATGGCTCTTGCGTGGTTTTTCTGCAACTAGCAGTTGCTCGTTAATCTCATTTATATCCCGGCCAACCTTTGATATCTGCAAGTAAGGCGGAGACGCTTTCAAAGGATTCTGCTCTTCAGCTAATGGCGGGTATCAAGCATAATTACGTTAGAGTGATGTTTTTGACAGTGTTATTTAATCCCTGCTGGGTACGTGAAGTAGGAAATGAAGGGATTTATGTTGGGCCTGCGAAAAAATAATCGCACAGGACTGCTTCCTGCACAGGTAGATTGCACGTGGTTGCTAAGGTGTTTGCGCAAGTACAAAGGCCTGGGCTTCTCATTTGGCTCCGACGAGGAGCTTGTAAGCGCGAAGCGCATCGGTCTATCGAAGGCAATTCAAGAGAAGGCTGATATAGTCAACGAAAGCATCAGGAATGGTGACGAAGCGATTGGTCTAGATACCTTCGTCCATTTTGTATGCGAGATGCTTGAAGACAGCGCTGTCGGCGATGAGGACGTGCTAAAGGTTCTAGAGGAACAGATCGAAGAGATGCGCGGTATGTTTTGGGGATCAGATGCTGCGCGTATCAGATGGTCTCGGGTTTTATTCATGTCAGCCCGAAGAGAAGTTTGCATTTCTGCAGTAATTGTCAGCTCTCTTGGTTATATAGATGCGGGTTGGGAGGCTAGGGATAATCACGACGACCTTATCAGAGCGCTACTTTGTACGAGATTATATTTGGTAGACACATCATATGACGATCAGTTGAATATGGCGTCTTTTGACACAGCTATAGAACAGACTGAAATTAACCGCTCGATGAAACGCATCGCAATTGCCAGTATGGTCATAGCTGTGCTCTCGATTGTGGTTTCAGTAATTGTGGCGGTGAAAACATTGGGGTGGATTTAAGGTTGGCACTAGGTTTCTGTAGCCCTTGGATCTTGATAGACCTCATAATTTTTGCAGAACGCTTTGAGTTTGAAGAGAAGTATTTTGTTCTCCAGAAATTGTTCAGCATCTCGCTCGTTTATTAAGTTGAATTTCTATGTTCTTTTCTTCCCTAAGAAGGCTGACTTGTTGGGCGGGAGATAGTAGCTTCTTATCCACGCTTTCCTTGCATCGAAAAAACGTCAAGTAAGGAGATATATTGAAGCTGGCCATAAACGATTACGACGAGTCGATTGGAAGGAGGAAATAAACAATAGGCACCATGTCGACCTGCGTAGGTGTCAAGGAACACCAGGCTTACCAGCGGAGGAGAGGCATCGTGCTCGGGTGTACCGAATCACTATCGAGGCATTGTGTTTCGAACTTCGATCAACCGAACTCTAGTTTAATGGGGGCTCTCCTGGTCTTATGCAAGCTAAATCGTGCCGTGTTATAATTAAGCGCAAAAGGTTCCCGCCCGCTGATAAGAACCCAGGGGGTTCTTCTTAGGATAGGTGGGATGGGTCGCGGGGGAATCGTCTACTCGATTCCCCCGTTTATATGATGGTGACCTCAGAAACTGCCTGCATCATATTTTCTATTTTTGAGTATGGCCAATCTAGGCCCTTGAGCTCATGTCGTTGGATTGCCCAACATACGTAATCAGCGATTTGCAAATTCTGGTCACTTTCAGATCTACGGTGTAAAAGTGTGTATGAAATGCCTCTCTCTTGGAAGTGTCGCTTCATGCAAGCCTTAAGTGGCTTCTCGATATCCTTTCGCTTCGTTTCATTCGAGAGTCGATCAGTAATAACAATTACCTTGGCAACATTTTCTAGGTTTTCTTTTCTCGATATTTCGCGAATCAACCACGAAAATGCAAGTGCGTAGACTTTTGCAGGATTTCTCATCTCTTCGGGAATGAGAGATTTTCGCACTTTTGCTCCGTATGCATGGCAATTCGTACCATGCAGGGCAATTCTTGAATAAACTTCAGAACGGACGAAATCTGTATCTTCGCTGGCATGAAACCGATCAACTTCAATGCCATTCTCAAGACAATCATACTTAAAAGCTAGGAGGGACAATGCTGCATTAAATGGGCGGCGAAGCACGACGCCTGAAATGATGAACCACTCAGTTCCGTTGTTCGAGAAATCGTAATTTCCTGACTCATCAATATAAAGGAAGATGACGTTCTCGTTCATGGCACTTCCTGTGATAGCTAGGCAATCTGTATGTCAATTGGTGTCTCGTACGTGTCAAAAACAGGAAGTATCGCAGCGACGATATCAGCGACCATTTCTCTTGGAACTGTCAGCCTGATTGTTAGATTGTCATCAGAGCGTGCGCCTGCATCATGATTCAATATGGAGCGCGAATCGATACCATCTGCGGAGATATCAGAATTATAGTGTTGCCGCTTATTCTGATTTATCTCCTCGTTCGCGTTCGAGCTATCTTGCCTACATGCAACATAGTGCCTCGAGTCATCCATAAGCATCTTCAAAAAGCGGATATTTTTTTCAGCCCCTGCGGGGTTCATGCCAGCTTTCGCCGCGTATTGTTTTATAACAGACTTCCTGTTGTTCGCGCGGTTGTCTAATGCTGCGCACGTCTCCGCCGGAAAGCAGTTGTTGATGATATCGGAACACGCTTCGGGATAACGATCTCGCGTTGCCCATTTTTTGCCAAGCTTTGTGAGTTCGCCATCTTCATCGAGCAGTCCTATTGTTCTCATTGACGAAACGAGAGATAAAGCGGAGTCTCTGGAGGCAAGGGCCGAGATGTTTTGAAGCAGCGAATCGGGATAAAAAGCCCGATATCCCTCCTCAGAGCACTTGCGGTGAAGTTCTCTCCATGTGCGTTGCGAGATCAGGATGGTCTTCATTTTCCCTCCAACTCCTCCGTTTCTTTCATGCATACTATCTTAAACCTCCGCCAAGGTCCACCTTACTCCTTTTCTGGACGAAACTCAATAGGAATCCTCCATTTTGGAGGAATACATAAATAGCTGGTCAATGAGGTGATTATTACTCTAAATAGAATTATTTAATCCTCCTTTTGGCAGAAAATTCAAAAAAATATACTCGAATGCTAAGTAGTTACCATTAAATTGGACGTCCATTTTGGAGGAGGTCCTCCGGCAGAACGTCAGAACAGCCAGATTAGCAAGAATGCAGGTGCATAACAGGCCAGATGAGGCCGTCGCGGGAGTAGCGGCCTTTGACGCATTTTTGTCTACTCATTTCTATTGACCAACCCTATGTGCGGGGATATTCCTAAGCTTGTAATCAGGAACAACGCGATTTGCACTTGCTTCTGTGCCGCGTCCTCTTTTATTTGTCAGGATACAGGCACTACACCTATATCGCGTATGCACGAACATAATTCTTTATGATGCGATAGGAGGAGGATGGTCCGTCCAGAATGTGTCTAATATTGAATTGAGGAGGTCTTGCATCCGCGCATATATGCTCTCCTTACCCCACACTCATGCCCAGATAGAACTTGTCCGGCTCTAGCGCATACAGCTTATCGAAGAACTCCCTGCGCGTCGTGTTCCCGCCCTCCAGGTCCGTAATCCACGCATGGGGGAGGCTCGCACAGGAGCGCGTGTCCGCATCGAATTCGTCCGGCATCACCAGATGCGCGATCTCTCGCAGGCTCCCGATTCTCAGCGGATAGGCCGCCATGTCTCTGACTCCCCGGCACAGCGCGATTCGCCATTCCATCTGCGATGCGTACTTCTTGTTCTTGTAGAACACATCATGGGGAAAATCGGGCACGCCATCAGGGAACGCCGCATCTGCGTCCAGCGGCTCGCGATTGATGATCAGGATGCTGGACGCGTTTCTCTCGCGACCGGGCGCAGGCTCGATGTCCCAATACGAGACGGGCGCGCAGTAGTAGTGAAGGCGATGAAGCCTGGCGGCAAGACCGATCCTGTCCACGAACGCCGGGAAATCGTCAATCGCAACGTAATAACCGCCAAGATTGTCTGGCGCGTGAGGCGACTCCATGCAGGTCCCGTCTTGCCCAAGCCGCGCCGTCTGCATGAAGAAGCAGCAGATGTTCGCATAGCTTAAGCCCGCGGGCAGAATGGCGGTCTTGTGGGCTTGAATGCCCCGCAGATCATCAGGTAATGCGGGGATGTTCTCCGGTAGGACAAAGCCGCTTGCCCCTTCGAGTGGGTCGCGTTGGTCGTCCGTCCCGTTCCAGCGAAAATGGGCCAGCGTGTTCATATAGAGCGTCCCGTCGAGGAACTGCTCGGCATACTCGCGTTTCGAGAACGCCTTGAGGATGCGAGTTGCGGTGGGGTGTCTCTCGTGTTTGATTATGCTCGCTCCTCCGTAATACCGATTCCGATTGTCATCATTTGAGTCACTCGTAATGATGTCATGATTGAGGTGCCTGCAGGCGTCTGATTGGTGTATTGAAGACTCGAAATGTGACAACGCTTAGCTCAATAAGCAGAGCTCATTTGAAGTCGAGTTCTCATTTCTGATTATTTTCGCTGCACCAGCCGCGCACTGGTTTGGCTCGCAGGCCGCTTGGCACACTGCCGTTACCCAAACCGCAAGGCAGTGGATGCTATCATGCTCCTGTACTATATGAAGATGCTCGAAAGCCGCTCGGACGCAGCCAGAAGCGCCGGCGGTCGTCATCGCGAGAGCCAGAGGACTGGTGGTGTACGATGATGGGAACGGAAAAGCTCGACAAGCGCTTTGTTGGCACGGCGCTCGTATCCGTGCTGATCAGCCTGCTTCTCGCGTTGACTCCGGTGCTCGCTGTTGCCGAGCCCGTGGATAGAGGAGGGGCACCTGCCGATGCGGTGGAGGAGACGCCTTCCGATTCAGAGGATCCGGAGGCAGCTGGAGACGTTTCCGCCGATGCAGCTGATGATGGCGCGGTGCAGCCCGAGGCGGAGGACATCGCTGCTGACGCAACGGTAACCGTCCGAGAGGAATCCGATCCGACTGCCCCTACAGACACGACGGTAATCGAGCCGGCATCGACAGGTGTAGTGACCGTTCCCGCAACGCAAACGTCCACGGGCACGACATCGCTCAATGCAACGGTTTCCTACGATTCGAACTTCACCAAAGGCTCTACTGTGAGATTCACTTTCAATGTCTTGGGCAATACGAAATCCCTGAGATATAGGCTCTACAGTTTCGATATGAACACGGGGGAGTCTTCTGATTCCTGGTCTTCGATAGTTGATATAACGAAGGTTCCGTCGAGTAGCTATAGCTCGATGAACTATTTCGAAATACCACTCTATCTCGCGGGCACATATAAGCTTGTGTTTAATGCGCAGGAAAGCGGTGGAGGAAATTATGCTCGCTTCGAGGCGACCTTCACCATTCCGGAATCCGCCGACTTCAAGTCGATGAACGATATCATCGATGAGGTCGTCGCGCAATGCGATAGCGAATGCGCGACACAAGGTGATGCGAGTGATTACGCGAAGGCCTTGTGGTTCAACGATTGGGTTGTTGACAATACGAAGTATGACAATTCTTATACATATATAAGCGCCGAAGGTGTTTTTGGTCGAGGCACCGGGGATTGCGAGGCATACCACGATGCCTATGTGCGCCTGCTGAACAGGGTCGGGATCGAAACGAGGCGCGTTGATAGCTTTGGAGATGCGCACGTGTGGACCGGCGTGAAGCTCGACGGCAATTGGTATAACGTCGACACGACGTGGAACGATCCGGGCTACACAGAGACCAGTTTTGACGCAAGGCGTCTCTATTTCGCGTTGCCTTCGGGTGTCATGGGGCTCGTTCACCAACAATGGGATGGCAAATACGCAATCGGATATCAAAATCGCGCGTTGTTTGATGCCGAATCCTACGAGGCCAATTACTTCATAAAGTCTGGGGAGATATCCAAATTCGTCGCTCCATATCTTGAAGCGAGCGGCACATATAGCGTGCAAATGCATCTTTCTGCGCACGAGTCGGACTTCATCATTCCCGTAGCGAACAACGGGTGGCCTGCCGATTACAAAAACGTTATGTATAGCCTAGTTGCCTATCAACTAGGGCAGAAAAACTGGGGAGATGGTGTTGGAGTTGCCGCAGCATACTCTGATGACAGCCTGCATTTTCGAGCGGTATACGATGGGTCGAATCTTCCTGTTTCCGTCGCCGATGCGATAGTGTCGGGCATTGACGACGTTGACTATTCCGGCAAAGAGCAAACGCCGACACCGACGGTAACGGTCAATGGTACCGAGCTCGTCAAGGACAGGGACTATAAGATTACCTATGGGAACAATGTCAATGCCGGGTCTAATGCTTCGGTTACCGTTGAAGGAATAGGTAATTACTTCGCTTCGGCGACGAGGTATTTCACCATCAACAGGCTGTACATACACAACGCGAGCATCGCCTCGATTGCGAATCAACAATATACGGGAAGCGCCCTCGAGCCCAAGCTTCAGGTGAGCTATGGTGGAAGACAGCTTGTCGAGAATGTCGATTACACGGTGAGATATTCCAATAACGTTGAGGTCGGCACGGCGACGGCTACCATAACCGGCAAGGGGAATTATTCGAGCACGAAGAGCACGACTTTTACAATCGAAAAGAAGCCGGACGGCTCTTCGGGGAATACGGGTTCCGGCGGTTCGACCGAGCCAACCAAGACATCGATCGGCAACGCGACGGTGAGTGGCATTGCCAACCAGACCTACACCGGCAAGGCGTTCACGCCGAAGCCGACGGTCAAGGTGGGGTCGACTACCCTCAGGGAGGGCACCGACTACACGCTCTCCTACAAGAACAACGTCAACGCCGGTGTCAACACGGCAAGTGTCATCGTCACCGGCAAGGGCAACTACACGGGGACCGTCACGAGGACGTTCACCATAGTCCAGCGCTCGATCTCCAGCGCTACCGTGGGCGTCGCGACCCAGACCTACACCGGCAAGGCGCTCACGCCCAAGCCGACGGTCACGCTGTCCGGCTACGGCACGCTGAGGGAGGGAACCGACTACAGCCTCTCCTACAAGAACAATACCAATGTTGGGACGGCTACGGTCACCATGACGGGCAAGGGCAATTACACGGGCACGAGGACGGCAACCTTCAAGATCGAGGCTCGGCCGGCCGCGCAGGCGCCGGCGGTGACGGGCTCGTGGGTGAACTCCGGGCGCTGGTGGTTCTCCTACGACGCCAAGACGAGGGCCGCCCAGAAAAAGGCCTACCCGG
>OLSN01000974.1_pt1 | contig 27584 bp, 15 predicted proteins | sample 1672411 | NCBI WGS metagenome assembly OLSN01 (sample SAMEA3136683, study PRJEB25190) | human gut metagenome | biome: human gut; feature: human-associated habitat; material: faeces | place: Austria | collected 2013 | reverse complement strand
CAGCTGCCGGAGCGGTGCTTAAGCCGCAAGGCGGGAATTGTGCGGTGTTGCCTAAAATTATAATCCTGTATCAAAAAGCTCAGGCTGTTCCCTGTTGGGGGCAGCCTGAGTTTTTATACCATGGAAAATCATTCCGCCGTTTTACAGATTCAGCATATACGTTTCCATTTGCATCGTCCTTACCGCCACTCTTCATGATTCTGCCGGAACAAACGGCAATTCAATGTTTTCCTCGTCCACAGGCGGGGTTTGGGTTGCGCTGGGGGGCGGGGTTTCTGTCGGTTCCTTCGTGTTGTCCGCCGGTTCGCCGTCACCATTTTCTGCGGGCGCGGCACTGGCGGTGGGCTGACCGGCGGCGTTCAGCACCGGTGTTTTTTTCGTTGCGGGCTTCTGGGTCGGCTTGGGGGCAGTTGTCTGCTGCGGGACAGTAGTTGCCGTGGGCTGCGGTTCAGCCGTCGCGGCGGGCTGCGGCGTGGGCTCTGCCGGGACGGCATCATTCGTTTCCGCCTGCCGGGTCGGCTCCGGGGTTGGCCGGGTACCTGCCTGCGGCCGGTGCAGTGCAAAGGCAGCGGCAAGCACCACGGCAGCCACCACAACGGCCAGGACTATTTTTTTCTTCATTGCTGTTTTCCTTTTTATATTTGGGGGCGTTGCGGCATCAGCCTGCCACGCTGTAACGCTGTGCGGCGGTGGTCAGGTCATCCAGCGCGCGGAGCAGGTTCAGCAGCGGCAGCTGGCTTTCATCCACCGCTGCCAGCGCGCGGACCATATCGCCATAGCTGAACACCCCATAGCGCAGGATGCACAGGTCCGCCCCGTTTTGCCGCATGGCAACCACCGGCATGGCATCCGCGCGGCGGAACGCAATGGCCGGTGTAACGACATAATATACCTTTTTGCCGTCAAAGCGGGTGTTGGTATCCACGGGCTGCAATTCGATTTCGGGCTCACCCGCGTTCCAGGCAAAAGTAAAAGTGCATTCCGCGCCGTCCGGCACCATAAAATAGTGGCGGATCTGGATAACGGGCTCCAGCAGCAGGCTGCTGCCGTAATAATCATCGGTCTGGGTGCCGCTGCTTTCAAACTGGTAGCTGCCCCAGTTGGCCGTGGAGTTTGGCTCCGCGGTGCCGGCTAACGCATCGGTCCGGTAGCCAAAGTACAGCTGCGCTTTGCCGCCATACACCAGCAGGGTGCCGGCCAGCTCCTTTGCCTGTTGGGGATAATCGTGTTCCAGCAGGTAGTTCAGGTAATCCTTTACGGTGTAAGTATAAACCGGGCCATATTTACCGTTTACCATCATCCGGGCTTCAATATCATCCGTCAGCTGTTTGGCGGCCACCTGGCAAGGGAAAGCGGTGCAGCTTTTGCCGTTTACTTCCACCTGCTTTGCATCTGCCACTGCCACCTGTGTTACGGTGGAATCCGGCAGGGTAAACTGCATGGCGGCATCCTGCGGGGTATCTTCCGGCAGGGTAACGTAAAAATAAATTGTGACTGTCTCCCCCAGGCTCAGGCTGTAGCCTTCCAGATGCTCGCCGGTCTGGGCGGTTTCCGGGGTGGCGGGATCCTGCGGCGGCGGAGTTGGCACGGCAGGGTCAGGCCGGCCGGTTTCGGGGGTGCTCTGCGGCGGATCCGCCCAGGGGATATCCTCATCCGTTTCGCTCACCTGCGTCTGGATGCTGGCCGTATTTTCCTCTGCCAGCGCGGCGGCAGGCAGCGCGGCACACAGCACCACCGCCGCCAGCAAAGCCAGCAGGCGCTGGAGCCAGCTTTTTTGTTTTATATGGTTCAAACTCAAGGTGTTTCCTTCCTGTTTTTTGTTTTATGGCAACACCGCACAATTCCCGCCTTGCGGCTTAAGCACCGCTCCGCCAGCTGCGGCACGGCATCTGCGTTGCCAAAATGCTCGATAAGACATCCAGTATTATCTGCGCTTTTGGCTTGGCATCTGCCGCACCTCGCTCGCCGTATCGGCACTTAGAATTATGCGGTATTGCCTTATCTTCTCTTTTTTATCCCGCTAAAGGCATCATCCCTGGTTTTTGGCCAGCAGCGCTGCTCCAATCACCCCGGCGCGGTAGCCGAGGGTGCAGGTGGTAATGCGGGTGTGCTTTTGGGCGTAAGCATTGCCAAAAACCATTGGTCCCACCGCGGCGCGCAGGGGAGCCAGCAGGTTCTCCCCCTGGTTGGCCACCCCGCCGGACAGACCGATCACTTCCGGGAAGAAGATGTTGATCATGTTGGCAACGCCCACCGCAAGGTAATGAATGTACTGTTCCACCACGGCTTTGCCTGCGGCATCGCCCTGGGCGGCGGCATCAAAGGCGGTGCGGCCATTTACCCCGCCGCTTTGGGCGGCTATACCATGCAGGGCGCTTTCGGGGTGGGCTGCCATGGCTTCTTTGGTCATGCGGATCAGGGCGGTGGCACTGGCCAGGCTTTCCAGGCAGCCGGGGCGGCCACAGGTACAACGCGGGGCATCCGGGGTGTCCAGAATCACCATGTGCCCCGGCTCCGCCGCTGCGCCGGTGTAACCGGTCAGCAGTTTACCGCCCAGCACCACACCGCCGCCCACGCCGGTACCCAGCGTGATGATCACCGCGCTTTCGGCTCCTTTGGCGCAGCCCGCCAGTGCTTCGCCCAAAGCGGCGGCGTTGGCATCATTGGCAAGAGCAACCGGCAGGCCGGTTTTGGCGCGCAGATAATCTCCCATGGCAAAATCATGCCAGCCAAGATTGTTGGAGTAGCGCACGAGGCCGCCATCCACCGTGCCGGGGCAGCCAACACCAATGCCTGCTACCAGCTGGCCCTGTGCCAGCTGATTGCAGAGGGCTGCAATATCATCGCACACGGCCTCGGCCGGGCGCGGCAGTTTGGTGGGGGTGCTCGCTTCCTTTATAATAGCACCGTCTGCATCCACAAGCGCAGCTTTGATATTGGTTCCCCCAAGGTCCACACCCAGATAATACATGATTGCAGCCTCCTGTACATAACATTTTTTTCAGTGTAGCAGATTGCCCGCCCCGGCGCAAGAACTTGTAGACAAAAAAGCATCCAAAAGTAAACCCGGCACTACCCACTGCTCTTTGCCGGGTCGTGCCGGTTGGATTTTATTAGCGGCTGCTCATCCGTTCAGTTTGGCGTACTCTTCGTCGGTAACGGGCTCGCACCATTCGTTGCTGCAATCTTCGCCGGGAACTTCCACAGCAATGTGGCTGAACCAGCTGTCGGCCTTGGCACCGTGCCAGTGCTTGACGTTGGCCGGGATGGTGATCACGGTGCCGGGGGTCAGGCTGACGGCAGGTTTGCCTTCTTCCTGGTACCAGCCTTCGCCTGCGGTACAAACCAGCAGCTGGCCGCCGCCCTTGGCGGCGTGGTGGATGTGCCAGTTGTTGCGGCAGCCGGGCTCAAAGGTAACGTTGGCCAAAAACAGACCGGTTTTAGGGTCGGTCAGCGGGTTCAGGAACGACTGGCCAATGAAAAACTTGGCATAAGCGGTGTTTGCGGCACCGGTTCCAAAAACATTCTGCTGCTCAAATTCATGTTTATCCATGCACTTCATACTTGTTGCCTCCTGTTTTTCTGTGTCCCTGCCCTGTTGTGCTTGACGCTGCGGCGCTGGGATACTATGTGACCGCTATATTTTTTCAAAACCCCTTATCGAAAAAAACTGCCCGCACAACGGCTTATCATACCGTGTACGGGCAGTTGATTTATCATTATCTACTTTTCTCTCAGGTCTGGGTCGATAAACGCAACCCCACCTGGTACCCCAGCAGGGTGCGGGTTTCCACCGGCTGATGGCGGATGAGGGAAAGCAACTGCTGTGCGGTACGGCGGCCCAGCTGTTCGGCATCAAAAGAGACCGCCGTGATCTGTGGCGTACACCCCTGCAGCGCTTCGTCGTCATACAGGGAGGCAAGACGGATATCCTGCGGCACGCGCAGGTTCAGCTGTCTCAGGGTGTTCAAAGCCAGCTGGGCAACCTGGTCATCCATGCACAGGATGCAGTCCGCCCCACGCTGTACCGCGAGCTCCACAGCGCTGGTGCGTAGATCGTCGCTTTCCAGCTCCAAAAACAGCAGGCTCTCATCAATCTTGCAGCAGGCGCGGTCATGCGCCTGCTTATAGCCTTCCAGGCGGGACTGGTTGACGGTGTACAGCATGGATCCGCCCAGCAAAGCAATGCGGTGCAGGCCCTTCATCAGCAGCAGGCTGACCAGCTCGCGGCAGCCGCCCACCTGATCATGGTCCACCGAGATGACATCCTGGTCAGCCGGGCGGCCAATGGCAACAAAGGGGATGCCGCTTTTTTGCAGCATGGGGATCAGGGGATCACGCTCCAGCGTGCGGGCCAGAATCACGCCATCAATCTTGCGGTTGACCAGTAGACGCTGCATCGGGCTTGTTTCCTGCTCGCCCACCATCGTCATCAGCACATCATAATCATTGCGGGTGGCAATATCGTACACGGCGCTGACGGTTTTGCGCAAAAATGGTGCGGCAAGGTTGCCGAACTGGCGCGAGAACACCAGTGAGATATTATAAGACTGCTGGGTTACCAACCCGCGTGCCAGCATATTGGGCACATAGTTTTTCTCTTTGGCGTACTGGACCACGCGGGCGCGGGTCGCTTCGCTGACACGGCCATTGCCCGAAAGGGCACGGGATACCGTGGTCTTGGACACGCCAAGGTCTTCAGCCATCTGGCTGATGTCAATTTTTTTTTCTCCTTCTGTCTGTTTACGGCGCGGCATGGGTTTACTCCTGTTAACGTTTGCTTCTATAAGATCTTCTTTCTGTCCTTGCCGGTTTTCCGCCCCACGGGCAGTTCCCAGGGTACCGTTTCAGAAACCAGTCCCCCACCCCCGGCTATTCCCTACTTGGTCAATGGACTTAACATATTATACCACATTTTTCTGGATCATGGTAGCCCCCTGTGCAAAGAAAGCAAAGAACACGCTACCCCAGTACGGGGTCATTATATCATTCCTGGCTCTGCTTTTCAACCGATTTCTGGCTCTGTTTCCGTTTTCCAGTGTGTTTTATAACCTGGTAAAGTTTTCTCATTTTGTCCGTATCCTGCTCAGTCATCGTACCTGCGCCAAATTGGGCGGCTTGGGCCAATGCCAGCAGAGCTTCGGCATCCTGGGGTTCAAGGGCGGGGACACAACTTTGCAAAAATGCGGCAAACTCCGGCGCATCGGATGGTGTATCCGGCGGCAGGCCGCGACGCACCAAAAGGCGGTAGATGCTGCCAAACACGGCCAGCACCCGCGCGTTGCAGCTGCCCCGGCCATATCCCATGGCATGGCGGCGGGCCAGCACCAGCAGCACCACAGCAGCCAACAGGCACCCCCCCAGCAACGCCGCCAAAACCAGCCTGCTGCGGGGCACGATGGTGGCTGCGGGTTCGTTTGCGCTGCTCTCCCCTGCTGCGGGGGCGGTGTCTTGACCTTGAGTTTCGGGCAGCGGGTCGGTGCGCAGGTCGGCCTGTTGGGCGCTGACCAGCACGCCGGGGGTCATCTCCATGGGGGTCCAGCCCTGGCCGGAAATGTACACCTCCGCCCAGGCGTGGGCGTTATCGTCCTGTAAAATGGCGTGCCAGCTGCCGTCCTCCTGTTGGGTAAACAGGCTTTGCGGCGCGGCATAGCCCACCACATAGCGCGCAGGCAGCCCGAACATGCGGAACATAACCACCGCCGCCGAAGCAAACTGCACACTGTACCCCTGTTTGGATTCCGTTAAAAAGTAACGGATGGGGTCGGCCCCCTCCGGCGGCTGGGGAGCGCTGGCGTTATACTGGTAGTTGGTGTTTAGGTAGGCGCGGATGTAATCGCCAATGTCCACAGCTTCGGTCAGCTTCTGGTCCTTTTTGGCTTCATCGCACAGGGTTTGCAGCTCGTCATAGCCGTCCGGCACGGCGGTGTAGCGGCTGGCGGCGTAAGCGGCATAGGATGCTTCCATCCGGTCCAGCACGCTGGGGTCGGCATCGGCGCGGGCTTCCAGCTGGGTTTGGGCGGTATCCCGCGGGTAATACAGGAACACATCGTCCTGTGCGGTCTGGCCCGCGGCGGCGCCATCGCCCTGGATGGTGTAATAATCACCCCAGTAGGCGTTGTACGGTGCATAGGTGTACTGGGTATCGGCGTGGATGCGCTCCACCGTCAGCGTCTGGGGCTGGGCGGTGCCGTCATAGGCGGTGCGCAAAAACGGCAGGCTTGCAATGGTCAGCCGGGCGTTATCCTCAGTTTTCCAGTTCATAGCGGCGCTGTCAAAGGCATCGGCATCAGGGGCCTGCCAGGTGGTGCCGTCATAACTGCCGCCGATAAATCCCCGCAGGTATACGGTTTCTTCGGGTTTGTCGCTGGCGGTCAGGGCCAGATCCGTCACTCCGCTGACCTGGATACCCCCGCCCTGGTTCAAGGCGCCATCCGCCACACCACCGGCGGCGGCTTCTACCTGAATGTTCAGCCTGCCGCCGCTGACCCGCGGCAGCCAGGTAATGGCGGTGCTCAGCGCGGCGGATTCCACCCGCTGGGCCGCGGGCTGCAGCCAGCCAAGGGGAACCCCCAGCGCCGGGCGCAGCAGCCACCAACAGGGCAGCGCCAGCGCAAGGCAAAGCCCGCCCGCCGCCAGCGCGGCAGACTTTTGGATGTTATAATGGCGGCAAAGGTTCTGGCGGTAGTTTTCGGTATCGCGCCTGCCCCACAAGGCCCGCCGCTGCACCGAGCAGGAAGCCGCCCACGCCCCCATCCAACCGGCCAACAGCAGCAGGCAGGCGGGCACAGCAGGCGCGGCCCCGGCCAGCGCCAGCAGCACAACAACGGGCAGCAGCATTAGATCCAGCAGCAGGGCATCCGCACGGCGCAGGGCCGCAGCGGCCAGCGCCCCGGTAACGGGCAGGGCGGCCAGCAGCAAAAACAGCCCCAGCTGCGCCGCACTGCCGCCCTGGGCCACCGGCAGCGCACTGCCAAGGCGGGCGTTCAGGCTTTGGGCAATGTTCCCGGCGCACTGCTGCGCCCCGGCCAAAAAGTTCCGCTGGCAGATGAACAACACCACAAGATACACAATCACCCCCGCCAGCAGCCCCCAGCGGCGCAGGGCTTGCGGCGCACGCAGGAACAGCGCCCACCCGGCGCAGAAAGCGGCTGCCGCGGGCCACACCCACAACGGCACCGCAATGCCGAACCCGGTGGAAAGCACCAGCAGCAAACCAAAGGTGAGCGCCAGCAGCAGCGCGGCATCTGCCGCCAGCCACAACGCGGGGTGCGCTGCGGGGCGTTGGGTGCTCACCAGCACACGGTCCACAAACTTCAGCCCACTGCCGGGGTCGGCAGCGCCGCGCCGGCTCAGGGCAGTACGTTCTTTTTTGCGCTTGGGCGGGTTTTTGCGGTGCTTCGCCGCCTGTTGGGGAAAATCCCCCCATTCCTCCGCTCCGTCCAGGTCCCCACCGGGGGTCAGGGCAGCGCGCAGGGCGGTCAGCGGTTCGCGCACCATCAGGCGATCCAGCTTGGCGCTCAGCTTCCAGTGTACCTGCTTGATGGTATCCCCGTCCCGGTACTCCCGCAGCTCATAGCTGCCGCCCAGGGCGGCGCGGGTGTCGGCTTCGTCGCCGTCCTCATCGGGGGCGGTTTCCGCTTTGGCTTTGCCAGCCGCGGCAGCGGGCAGCACACAGATGCTCCGGCTTTGCGCGGCAGCCGGGCATGCCGCGGTGAACACCCCCAGGTGATCCCGCAGGGTGATGCCCCGCACCGCAATGCTCCACACGCCGCTTTTGCCTGCGTTTAGGGTAATGCGCTGTTCGGCGCTCTCCTTGCCGCCCAGCATGGCGGCGCAGCGCAGGGTGATCTGCCCGCCGCCCCATTCATCGGCGGCGTTCAGCAGCACCACAAGTGCAGGGATGGGCAACCGGCTGCGGTTGCGCAGCCGAACCGTCAGGGTAAAATCTTCGCCCTGTATCACGGGTTTGTCCGGCACCAGCAGCTCTGCCGTTACCTGCCTGCGCAGATAGGCGGCATCCAGCCGCAGCAGCACCAGAAGCACCAGCGCAAACGCTAACAGGAACACCGCCAGCGGTGCCTGGGTGATGAGCGCCGCGGCCAGCAGCACCAAAAGCACCAGCGCCCGGCCCAGCTTACCTGCCATGGCGGTCAGCCTTTTCGGGGCGGGGGCGCGGCACGGTGCGCAGCAGGTCCTGCATTACGCTGTCCACCGTTTCGCCGCCTGCGCGGGCCTGGTCGTTCAGCACCAGGCGGTGGCGGGCAACCGCATCAAACACAGCGGTCACATCCTGCGGGGCAACAAAATCCCGCCCCGCCAGGTACGCCGCCGCGCGCGTCATGCTGGTCAGCGCCAGGGTGGCACGGGGGCTTAACCCCACGGCCAGGCGCGGGTCCTTGCGGCTGGCCTGGGCCAGCGCCACAATGTAGCGGTACATCAGCTCATGCACAAATACCGTGCTGACCTCCTGCTGCATGGCAAGCAGATCCGCCTGACCGGCAACGGGGCGCACACGGTCCAGCAGGCGGCCTTTGCTCTGCCCGGCCAAAATTGCCAGCTCCGCTTCCTCATCGGGGTAGCCCATTACGGCGCAGACCATGAAACGGTCCAGCTGAGACTGCGGCAGCATCTGCGTGCCGGCGGCGCCGATGGGGTTCTGGGTTGCAATTACGGTAAAGGGTGCGGGCACCGGGCGGGTAACGCCGTCCACCGTCACCGTGCCTTCTTCCATCACTTCCAACAAAGCCGACTGCGTGCGGGAGGAGGTACGGTTGATCTCATCGCCCAAAAACAGGTTGCACATCACCGCACCGGCGTGGTACACAAACTTGCCGGTCTCTTTCTGGTAAACCGAAAATCCCACCAAATCGGACGGCAGAACATCCGGCGTAAACTGCACGCGGCTTTCTTTCAGGTCCAGCGCGCGGGCAAAGGCCAGCGCCAGCGTGGTTTTGCCCACGCCGGGAATATCCTCAATCAGCACATGGCCACCCGCCAGCATGGCCATCCAGATGGTGTTTACCGTTTGCTGTTTGCCCTGCACGGCCTTGTTTACTTCGGCCGTAACGGCGGCGGCCTGCTGTGTGTACTGCATGGTTAATCCTCCCGGTGTTTTTTCCATATCACCATAATGCCAACGGCGGCGGCAATAACCACCAGCCCGGCCCACAGTGCGTTGTTTTCCAGCCAGATCATGGTATTGGAGATCGCGCTTCCCTCGGATTCCGCGCTGCCCTCCCCCGGCAATGGGGTCAGGGCCTGGGGGGCCACTTCGGCAATGGAGCTGCCGCCGGCATCCTCCACGGTCACCTGGCGCGGCGTTTCGTCCCAGGTAGCGGCGCTTTCCTGCAAATCCTCCTCTTTGGTGGTGTCCGCAGCGGCGGTGTCGTGCTCCGCAATTACCAGGTAGCGCTGGCTGTTGCGGGTGTAGGGGTGGCAGGTGGAAAGGGTCAGCAGGTCCCGCCCCGGCTGGATCAGCACGGCGTTGATATCGCTGGGGTCAATAATTTTCAGCTCGCTCACGCGGTAAATCAGCGTTTCCCACGGGGTGGTCAGCTGGATTTTGTCCCCCACCTGGATCTGCTGCACGTTGCGCAGCATTTCCGCGCCATAATAGCCGCGGTGGGCGGCAATCACGGTGTTGGTGTTTTCGCCGCCCAGCGGCATCGAGGTCTGGCCCAGCAGCGCCGCGCCTTTGGCCAGGTTTTCGCGGCTGGCGCCCAGGTAAACGGGCAGCTCCAGGTTCAGGCGCGGGATCCACAGCACAGCCAGCACATCATCGTCATAGCCATAGGCAGCAAGGTCCAGTGGGGCTTCCTCATAGGCGAACGGGTCGGTCAGGCCGCTTTGGCCCCCGGCGTAAATTTCCGCGTTATAGTCCTGCATCGCGGCGTACAGTTCAGGGTAGGCGCGTTCCGGCTCCGGGGGTTCGGCTGTGGTTTCCTCCGCCGCGGGGGCGGTGGGCTGAGCTTCGGCGCGGGCCGCAAACTGCGCAGCGGTTTTGGCGTTGCGGGTGCTGGTCCACCACTGGGCAGCGGTGGGCTGTATCAACAGCGCCAGCCCCAGCAAAATGGCCAGCCAGGCCAGAATTTTAGCAATCAGCCGTCCCATTTAGTCATCCTCCTCGCGCTTTTTGCAGCGGTGCAGCAGCAAAAGCAGCAGCAGCGCTTCGCCGCCGATCACAATGCTGCCCGTTACCGCGATCCACGGCCAGGCATCCACCACGCGCTTGACCACCGTTCCGGTGCGCAGCGCCTGATACTGCACGGCCTGCGGTGTGTTGGTTTCTTCCTCTCCATTATAAGGGATGCGGGTGCCGCGCACAAGCATGCGGTGGGTGTTGATGGCATACGGCGTGCAGGTAACAAGGGTGCAGTAATCCTGCCCCGCGGTGATTTCCAGATCCTCGGTGTGCTCCGGTTCCACCACTTTGATTTGATCCACCTGGTACGCCAGCGTTTCATCCAGAATATGCAGGTAGAAACAGTCGCCCTCTTCCAGCTTGTCCAGGTCGGTGAACAGCACGGCTTCGGGCAGGCCGCGGTGGCCGGTCAGCACGCTGTGGGTGCTTTCGCCGCCAAGGGGGTAGCTGGAGCCTTCCAGATGGCCGACGCCCTTTTGCAGCACATCATCGCTGGTGCCTTCGTAAATCGGCAGGTTGACGTCAATTTTCGGGATGGTGATATACCCCAGGCTTTCGCCCACATCCACAAGGTCCACATAGCTGGTGCCGGTATCCTCCGCTTCGCCTGCGGCATCGCGCTCCACGGCGCTGTCCAGCTGCTGGTTATAGCGGCGGGCGGCCTCCTTGGCGGCGTCCAGTTTTTCGGTATCCATGCTTTTTACGGTATCATCGTAATTTTGGATCGCTTCGCTGGCGTGGCGCTGCGCCACCGCGTTGCTGATAACCGGGTACGATGCCACCCCAATGCCGGACAGGATCATCAAGGCCGCAAAGCCGACTTTTAGTTTTGTTGTGGTATCCATAGCGTCACCGCGAACCTTTCCGTGAGAGGGTTGAAGTTGGGAGCTGATGCAATTAGAAATTAGAAATTAGGAATTGGAAGTAGGCAAAAGAATAAATAATAAAGAATAATGAATAATTGTGGTGGACCGCGGCGCATTGCGCCGCTCAGGAGATATTGGGTTGGGGGTGGTTTTTAGGGTAGTGAATAACAATAAAATAATCTGTAGGGCCTTACGGCGTTGCACACCACAAAATTGTAATAAACCTCGCCCTGCATGTAGGGGGCGGCGTCCCCGACGCCCCGTTTGACGGGCCTAATAATTGCCGCCCATCCACCCCGCGCCGCAAACATTGCAAATCATTTGTAGGGGCCGATGCTCGCCATCGGCCCGTTGACGGGGTTTACCCTATTTATTTTTAGGTTCTGCACGGGGAACCACCCCTCAAGGGGAGCCACCGCAAACATAAGGTGAGATATTGGCGCCCCTTGAGGGGAGCTGGACGCGGAGCGGCCTGAGGGGTGGTTCCCCGCCACAAACCTAACCCATGGGGTGGTTCCCCACGCAGGGCCTAAAAATCAACCGAACAACGGCCATGTACACCCAAAAAAATTTATTCCCCAATAACCCACCATAGGGGGAGGGCCAAATCCGGCCCTCCCCCTGTGTATGATGGATTATCCCTCTATACCCTATTGGTGAATTGTAACATTGTTTTGCCTTGCGGCGGGCGCATCAGGCGCGGTTCTTCTTTTTCAGGCTCAGCAGCACGCCAACACCGGCCACAACCAGCAGCACGCCAATGCCGCTGAACAGCAGGGTGCCGAAACCACCGGTGGTGGGCAGGTTGAAGCCCTTGCGGTTGATGATGACGATCGCTTCATATTCGTACGGAGCTCCACCAACCGTAACTGCGGTGCTAGTGTACTCATGCTTAATCAGTTTACCTTCGTTATTAAAGGTTTCCTTCTTTTCCCATTTGGTGGCGTAGTCCAGAGTCAGGTTTGCGTCCACCGGACCAGTCAACAGGTTATAGCCTTCGCGAGTCTTGGTTTCAACCAGCTTATACTCGCCAGTCGGCAAACCTTTTGCAACAGCCTTACCGTCGGCCTCCGTCTTCAAATCCATAACAGCAAACCACTTAGGCTCATCACTAACAGTATCGTTCAGCTTTTTTGCTGCTGCTTCCTCAGGCGTTAAAAGGGTCTTATCAGCACCCATAAACTTAACGGTGCCATTTTTGTTCATCGTATCTTTTTCTGCATCATACTTTTTATAAAGGGTAAATTCAACATCCTTCAGCGGTTCGCCATCCTCATTCTGTTTCAGGATGCCAGTCTTGAACGTATAAACAACAGCTTCGTCATGGATATCATACGGAGGATCCGCTTCAGTAGTGGTAATATTTGTCTTCTTGGAGTATTTCAGGTCGGCACTGTTTACATTGCCCACTGCACCAACCGAAGCGCCGTCCTGGAGCTTTGCGGTATAGGTAATGGTAATGGTTCCACCTGCATATGCCGCAATCTTGTCAGTAGCAAATGCAATCGTAAAGCCAGACTTACCCTCAGCATTCGTTATCGTCAGGGTATACTCAGTACCCTCTTTAAATGTCGTTTCTTCAGCTTCGCCAACTTTTCCTTTAACATCAATATCACTATTAACAACCAGCTGGTCGCTATTCATTTCATCAGATACGGTGAAAGTCTTCAGTTTTGCAACGTTTTCAGGAACATTGACAGTCAGAGTATACGGAACATCATCACCAATGCCATAGTCTGCATCCTTTTTACCTGTAATTTCCTTTTTGAAGTCCGGCTTGTAGTTCTTTACTTTAACCTGTGCTCCACTAAAAGCAGTAGTGTCAAAGCTCTTTACACTAGTTTCAGGCTTTTGCGCGCCTTCAATATCACTTTCGGTCGCTGCAACCATCTCGCCATTGTCACCGATCTTAAAAACATAGGCAATGCCGGAATCCAAAATGTAACCATCGTTTGCATTAACTTCAGTTTCCACAAAGGCATATACACCTTTGGTCAAACCAGAAACGCTGATTTTGCCATCTGCACCCGTGGTAAGGACACCCGTTTTATTAGCTGCGTCAAGCCACTCGCCTGCATTATCTACGCCATTTGCAGGCTTCTTCTCAATCCAAGTCCATGTTCCGTCTTCATTCTTCTTATAGAGCTTAAACTTGTAGCTCTGCATGGCTGTAACTTCTGTATTCGTACCGCTCTGCTTACCGACTTTCTGCAAAACAGCCTGACCATATGCAGTAGAGTTTTTCGGGAAGACATGAACATCGTACAGCCAATCAGTCAGACCGCCATTCGTATCAGTCGAGACTTTTGTCATAGGAACAGAGACAAAGAACGGCTCACATGCAGTCCTGACAGAATCCGGTGTTTCGGTTTCAAGCACAAGGTAAAGACCCAAAGGCAATTCTTCAAACTTAACAACGCCACTGGTATCTGTCGTTTTCGAATCGACTTCAGTTACAGTTGCAGTCACGTCACTCTTCAGTTTATAACCGCCGGTAGTAGTATCAGGTTCTGCATAATCTTCCCAGCTTGTAGGCCAAGCTACATCTTTACCATCATAATATTTTTTCAGATCTTCTGCATTCTTAACCTGATAAACGGTAAAGGTTGCACCTGCCAACGGAGTAGGCGTTTCACCTTTGTCATTCGAAGGAAGACTCCCTGCGTCTTCTGCCTCGCCGGTTGCAGGCCCTCTAGTATCATCGTTCCACTCATATTTATGAATCGTAATGGAACCGGTATCCTGCGTCCAAACCGGATTTGCAGTGGGTGCCGGTGTTGTTCCACTGCCATCATCTGCCATTGCTGGCATAGCGCACAGGCTGAGGGCCAGGGCGGCGCTCAACAGGCCTGTGAGAAAACGTTTTGCTTTTTTCATTTCAGTACCTCTTCTCTTAAAAAAAATCATCATCGGATGGGCGGCGGGGCCGCCCGGCTTAAGGGTTCTGCATCAGCACGGCGTGCAGTGCGGGGCGCTGCAGCGGTGAAACGCTGCCGCGCCGCCCGCACTGTGCCGTGAAGAAAAAAGGAGGAAAAACTGGGCCGCTTGCCCACTTGGCTTAAGGTGCATCTGAAATCAAAGGAAATAACGGATATTTCGCAGCCACAAGCAGGATGTAAGGCAAAGAGCCGCCGGAATCCTTTCCGGATCCCAAGGCTTCTTAACACAAAATCCGGCTGCGCTTATAGAAACAGGCGATATTTTCCGCTTTTCAGTTACACCCCCGGCTTATGGCCGCGCCCTGCCGTAAACGGGCGCGCACGGGCGGGCAGGCCCTGCATCCTGGGGGTTGCTGGGTTTCCGGGGGATGGTTAATGTCGCCGGCCCCCTTTCCTGTTGTAGCGGAATGTGAATATCAACAGCCCTGCCACCGCCAGCGGCATGCCGATCAGCAGCCACAGGCTTGGCGCGTCTGCACCCGTGTGGGGCAGCTCAGGCGTTTTACGGTTCAGAACGGTAAGGGTCATGGTGTAGGTGTTGTCGGACTTCGTAAACTTGTCTCCGAGCGGAATTACCTGCCCATCAATAGAACACGTGCCGTCTTGGGTAAATTTGATCACAATTGGCTGTGCCAACAGGTTGTACCCCGGATGTGCCTTGGTTTCCGTCAGGCGGTATGTACCGGGTTTCAGATTTGTGAACGGGTTCGGGGTTATTTTGCCGTTGTCGTCCGTTGTACCGGTAATGGAACCTATGTTTGTGCTATCGAATGGGTAGTTTTTATCTACTACCCACTGCGATTCTCCTTCGGTTGTTGTTTCGACCAGCTTTTCCAGCTTGAACTCAACACCACTCAAGAGCACGTCATTGCTATTTTCGTCTTTTTCCGCGTCCTTCTTGATGATATCCAGTACAAACTTCGGGTTCTGCAGCTTGTTGGTCAGCTCAATCTTTCCGCTGCCTCCGGTGATGGTTCCATCGGGGGTTACTGTGGCTGGCGTTGTAGTTGCGCCGGTTTCGCTGTCCTTTTCGCTTTTTGCTGTTGCTTCAGCCGTTACAACATACGTTTTGCCGTCAATCGTAATGGTTCCGTCTTCCGCTGCCTGTTTAAATTCGCCCTTTTCTACCGTACCTTCCACAATGCGGTAAATATAGTTATTATCCGCACTGCCGCCAACCGGGTACTGATCCAGGTTGTTAAAGGGATACAGCCAGCCGTTATCTGTATGGTGAACCGTAACATATTTGCTGCCCGAGGTCGGGTAGTCAACAACATCCCACGGGGCATCCTCAGCACTGTTTGCCAGGCGGCGCTGGAGCTGGATGTAAATCTCGTTCGGCTGGTTCGTTGTACCAAGGACCGTATCATTTGCATCTTTCCAGAGCTTATCGAACTCAATGTTGATCAGTTTGCGCTGGGTGTTGGTAAAGATTGCGGTAAGTTCCGGATCTTCGCTCGCCACAATCACGCCTTCCACCATGGTGTTGCCGATCTCTTGGGCGGAATGGCAATTAGGCGGAACGGTTACGCTTTGCAGTCTGGATTTATCTTCCGGTGTTTCTTCCTCGATGGTATAGCGGGTGCCAACGGGGATGCCGGTGATGGTCACGGTGTGCTCTGGGTTGTTCCCATCGCTCATGTTGATCTCAACATACTTTATGATGTCCTTTTTTTCCAGACCCTCACCGCCAACATCATTAAAGGTAACTTTGAACTTGTAGGTGCCTTTAATGTTATCTACCTCACCAGCTGCGGCCTTCTTTTGGATTTTCAGCCCGCCGGTTTTGACGGTGTTGACGTATTTTACCTTTAGCTTTGTCAGCGTGGAGCTTGTTTCGTCCGGGTCCTTATAGGAGCGGAAGACGATGGTGTTGGTGCCGGGCTTCTCGTCCTTCGTGTAGCCATCATTCTTTACCCCATCTTCATCGACATAAACTTCCGTTCGGTCATCATCGGGGCCGTCGGCGGGAACCTTCTGCCCATCCAGCGACCTGGGCGTTCCGAATGTTACGTGCGAACTACTCGTACCCGTCGGCTCCGTCCAGGCAACCGCCTGCCCGTTCTCGTACACGGTCCATGTGGTGTCGTACAGGCTTTGGTTCAGTTCCTCTTTGAGCGAAATGTAGCTGCCGCGGCGGAACTGGTCGCTGAAGGTAACGGTTTCTCCATCTTCCAGAACAAAGCGTCCGTCATCGTCCACCAACTGGGTGTCGTTGTCCTTGGTGGAGGTGTACTGTGCGTTTATGGCGTTTTGCAAATGACCGCTTTGGACGGAGCCGTAATCCGGGATGTCCTTCTGATCGGTTGTAAAGCCGGTCATCGTTTTTGGCACCGCTTTGGGAATGAAGGTAAAGTTTCTGAAATAGATGTGGCGGCTATAATTATCGCCCACGCGGATGGTTTTGACGTTGCCGCTAAAATCGCCCTGCGCTTTCATCTTGTTCAGGTCCAGCTTTACGGTGACCCATTCGCCTGTCTTCACTTCGACCGAGCCATACGTTGCGCCGTTAATGCCTGATGTGCCAAGGCTGCCTTTTTGGACGGGGGTAGGTGTTTGATCATCCAGCAGTTCCAGATACAGGTTGTTGAGGGAAAGGTCACCTCCACCATCTTCTTTGGCAACGTAAACCTGGAACGTAAGGAAGCGCTTGTCTTTGATATTGATGGGGTCTTTCAGCGTCAGGATGCCATAACGTTTCTCACGCGCTGCACTGACGGGTTCCGTATCCGTATAGCGTGCGTACCAGTGAAGGACCTGTTCGTTTTCATTCCCGGGATCTGGCTTGGGGTTTTTATCCAACCTGAAAATGTAGTCATCTACCTTATCTGGGGTTGCGGGTTCAATCTTGTTTTCTTTCGCAGTCAAATTCACCTTTTCGGTATCGCTTAGATTCGGTTTAGCGGCCTCTTTTTCTCCATAATGGGTTGCCTGGTTCTGGATGGTGAAGTTGAAGATTTTCTGGTTTTTAAAGCAGTTTCGGAAGTCATCATCAGTAACGTTTTTCAGATCGACCACTTTTTGAACCTGCAGCTCGTTATTATCCGGGAAGTTGAACGCCACCGCCATGTTGGACTCCCACATACCGCGTTCCATATAGTACATGGTAAGGGTGTGCTTTTTGCCTTTGTCGAGTACTAGAGGAGTGTTTTCCGCTACAAGAGGAATGCTTTTCTCGTAGAAAGAGATTTTCTCGCCATTATATGTTACGGTCTTGACAGCGCGATTGCTATTTGTTTCATCTTTATCATTATCTGACGTTCCGCCTTTTTTGACCCTACTGACATAGGCTGTTACACTATTACTTTTTTTATCGCCTGTCTCGCCAAATTCCAGCAGGCCGGAAACCTTACCATGGGCGCCGCCAACGTCAAGCGCCAGCTTGCCATCAATGAATACCCAAACGTCATCGTCACCGGAGAAGAAGAACTTGATATTGGTGGAAATGGGTTTCCCGTCGCTACCATTTTCTTTGGTTTCCACCATACCGTTATCCGTCAGGGTAAAATCCATCTGCAGCTTGGTGCCAAAGCCGTAATTGTAGGTAGAAGCCCGGCCCTCCGTTGCGGTTTCGTTGAACGGGAAGTAGCCATAGGAACTTACATTCTCACCATTTTTGTTTATCGTTTTTTGTGCGGAGGTAGCATCAAGATTGCGTGACCGTTCTCGGTTCTCTTTGCTTGATTTCAGGAAATATTGCTCTGTGTTGGAATCCTGCTTCAGGTACAGGGTCGTATCCTGGCTGTCAAAGTACCAGTAATCAACGCCCTTATCCTCATCAAAAATCTGTCTCTTGGTAAAGGGGAACGCAACATTGTCGTACACATCGCCAAGCTTTGCCTTTTTGCTGTTGGTGCCGCTCAGGAACTCTTTGTTGAAGTGCGGTTCTACTACTTTTGTATCCTTCAGTGTATCCTTCAGCAGCGGCTCACCTGTTGCATCACTTGTGGAGGTATGATCTTCGACCAGGCCTTGGTAGGCATAGTCATAACGTGTACCATTTCCATCTTCATTGATTGTGGAGTTATTGATTGCCATGAAGCGATTTTTTTTATCGAAGTCGCTATTAAACCCCCAAAGATTCAATGCAGCACTAATCTCCTCAAACTTAATTCCCCAGTTTGAATAAGTAGGTTGGAAATGACCGGTATAAATCGGATATTGCGCATTGCAGTTCCTGTAATAATCACTTAATGCGCTGTCAAATTGGCGGAACACGACCCAGCTTCTTTGACTTGCAAAGCCGCCTTTTTCTCCCGGTGTATAATATGTACTATTATACTTATCTCTATTATTCCCATTTAGTTCATAGTCTGTATAATAGTCATACAGCGTACTGGTAACATATTTTGTCTTTGCTTCTTCCGTAAAATTATCGGATGCAATATCTACTACTTTAGTGCCAGTATTTTTCCACGTTTCGGCACGCGAGGTATCTTTTGGAGCCCAGTAGCCGCCACGCTGGCCATTGCTATATACTGCATCGTCATTCGTATCCGCATAGAAGCACTGTTCCGTTTTCTGATAGTCTGAAGGGATGGTTTCCCAACCTGTACTGTTGCCGCAGGTTGCAAGGCTACTATTGTCACTCAACGGATACGAAGCGAATACGATTTGGGTATAGCCATCCGGCACATCTGCTACATAGTAATCTGTGCCCTCAATCCGGCTCATTGTGCCGTATTTGCTTTCTTGGCCATCTCCTTTTAAGCCGTAGTAAACCATACTTTGATTGGCTTTGGGGATTGAATAGTCGCCGGTATCTCCCGTCAATGCCATCTTTGAGAAAGTAGCATCGTAATAGATACGGAAAGAGTTTTCTATACCCCATCTTACGTTGTCTGCGTCAGTATAGATAAAGCAGTTACTTGTTTCACTGTATATAAAGGATTCTTTATCATTACCACTAACAGATTCGTTATAGAAGTTATAGTATTTGCTTTTGCCGCCCTCATTCCATGTAAACTGAACATAAGAGCATGCCACGTTTGGGATGGTAAAAGTAACGAATTTTCCCTTAGGAACAGGTTTAGCTTCTGAGCCATCATCAACCGGTTTTAAGTTTCCATTTTCATCAGGGATATAGAAATTTGCCTTTACGTTCGTTAAATCAGCTGTACTGCGGTTTTCGAACTTGATGAGTTTGCCTGCATAGTATGTATGCTCCTTCAGGACGGGATTGTCTGTCCATTCACCATTATTAGTAGTTGGATCATACATTTTGTTGTTGAATTCGCTTATAGGACCCAGGTTATTATTTAGCTTAATCTCTCCTTTCCAATCAGAACCCTCGTATAACTGGAACTGTATTTCTAGAAATTTTTTTCCTTGTATATCTTTACAATTCTTAACGGCATAAATCTTATGTCCATTTGTTTTCCATCCAGTCGGCTCCATTGTATGCGTATGCCACCACGCACCATCATTAGAATTGCCCGGTGTTTCATCAGTTTTTACATTAAACCTAATTTCATGGGAAGCTGAAACGGTCTGCCCATTAATCGTATTCGGAACGACAAAGTAAACCGTGAATCCTTCTGCCGCTTCCTGCTCACTAGCTGCCTGCACGTTATCCACGCTTTCTGCGGCGTACATCTTCTGCGGCTGTTCGGTCGGTTCCGGGGTGGCGGTGGGGGTCACGGTCGGCACAGGGGTGGCCGTTGCGGTGGCTGCCGGTTCCGGGGTCAGGGCGGGTTCTGCCGTGGGCTCCGGCGTTTCGGTCGGGGCGGGCTGCTCCGGCTCGGCGCTTTGTTCCGGTTCCGGGGTTGCGGCATCCGGCACCGGGGTGGCGGCGTTCTGCTCCGGCGGAACGGTATCCTCCCCGGAGGCCGTTCCCGACTCATCCTCCAGCAGCTCTACTTCGTCAGGTGCGTCGGGCAGAAGATCCACCTCGGCGTATACAGGCAGGGCCATTGCCATAACCAGGCAAGCGGTGATAAGCAGCGCTGTCAGCCGGCGCGCCCAACCGGTTGTGTTGTTTCCTTTTCTATTCAATCTGCTCACCCGCCTTTCGCGCTGGCTTGATGGAAGCACATTGTTCCACAGGGGATTCCTGTGGAACAATAAAAGAAGCCAGCTTCTTTCGCTTGCGCAACCGTTGCCATGTTGTTTTCAAAAAAAACCGCATCGAATCTTCTCATTGCGCATTTACTTTTCAGTGTTAAAGTATAGCACCTTTATACCAGAAAGGCAATACAATCCACGTAAATTCCTGTTTTTCAGCACTTTTACTGATTGCGTTTTCCTCCAATTATACAATGTATTCAAAGCCTTTGTATAATTTATTCCTGATTTTCTTTTTGGCAGCGGTCCCTTTTATATACTTTGACCGCGCGTTTATGATCCTCTGCGCACACAGAGCGCAACTTTGCGGCAAAATTCGCCTTTTTTGTTGCATTTCCCTGTTTTTGCGCAACTATTTGTTTCGCATGCGCCTGTTTGCGGCGGGGCCTGGCGGCGGGGTGGGCGCCTTGTGGGAGGGATGGCAGGTTTGCGGCGCACGATTCCCGTTTTTTTGCGGCGCGATGGGTACACCGCGCCCCTGCAAACGCTTTGCGGTGTTTGCGGCGGCGGGTGTGTGTTTGGTGGATTGCACGCCCGCCAACGGGACGCCGTTCTCCCTTTACAACGGGGTGCGGGTTTGCTGCAGATATGCCATTCGCTTTTTTGTCCCCCCCTGCCCCGCCCCTGATTCCCGGTTCCCCCTTGCCGATTTCTATTTGCGCCAGCTCCTGAGGTGCATCTGAGAGCAACGAAAAAAGCGGATCTTTCGCAACCACAAAATCCGGCTGCGTTTGCTGAAACAGACGAGCTTTTTGACGTTTCAGATAGGACTAAGGTGTATCTGAAAAGTCGAAAATTTAGTCTATTTCTACAAACACAGCGGGATTTTGCGTTAAAGCGCCTTGGAATCCACAAAGGATTCCTGCGGCTCTCTGCCTTAAATCCTGCTTGTGTTTGCGAAATATCCGTCATTTTCTTTGTTTTCAGATACACCTCCAGCTCCCAGCTTTCAATCTATCCTGTGTAAACTGCAACCCCTCACGCGCCATTCTGTGCGGCACTTACCTTATAATATAGGGGTGCTGCCCTGTGTAAATTTGCAACTGATCTATTTGAAGCAGCTGTGAGCTGTTGCAATTTTGCACAGGGTATTGCCCGCATTCTGTGCCGAACATTCCCGAAACGTGTTGGAAAAACGCACAGGATTGCCTTGTTTCCCTATGCCGCTTATCGTTGGAAAAACGCACAGGTTACCCCCGGAACAGTTGCAATTTACACAGGGTATTCCCGCTCCCCTGCCCCCGCCGTGACCCGCGTACCTGTTGGAAAACCACACAGGATAGGCCCGTTCCCCGTGTTGCAATTTACACAGGTTTGGCTGTTTTTGGCTTATTTGCAACTTTACGCAGGTTGCTTTCCGCACAGGAAAATGGTGGTGGAATGCACAGGCTGCAGTTGGTTGAACACACAGGTTTGCGTTGTTAAATTACACAGGCTCTACCTATTACTAATATAGAACTAAACATCTAAGCCATAATAACAACCAGAGGTAAGCCGGGAGATGGGGGAGAACGGGAAAAAATTGGTGTTGCCATTCCATCAGGTTACAGAACCCTGAAACAGCAGGACAGAAAAGCACAATAAAACCCTGTGTAACCTGCACCCGGGCGGCAACCCCCACAGGATATATGGCAACCCACAACGCGAGTGTTGCATTTTGCACAGGGTAATGGCGGTGAAACCCTGTGTAAATTTGCAATTCTTGCGCTGGACAACAGGATGTGCTATAATGTTTAGCATGATGTGCGTGACCACCCGGGATACAGCAACCGATATAGGAGGCCCCTGCTTATGGCGGCAAGTAAACAGAAAAAAGATGATCCGTTTGTCGTTACGTTTGAAGAACGCGGGGACCAGACCATCGTTCGCAAATCCAATGACCTTGTACAGATGACGCGCAACAACCTGACGCTGAGCCAGCAGCGCCTGATGCTGCATATTTTTTCGATGATTAAGCCGGAGGATACGGACCTGCCCTCTTATGAGCTGAGCATTTATGATTTTATCAAGATGACCGGCATGGACCCGCACAGCGGGGCGCTGTACAAGCAGGTGCGCAAAAATATTGAGGAGCTGGCCAACGCGCCCATCCAGTGGATCAAGAATAACGGAACTTCCACGGTGGAAACATTCCGCTGGATCGATAAAGTGCGCATTGATGAGGGCCGCGCGCGCATGACCATCACGCTGGACCCGGTGCTGAAACCGCACCTGGTGCAGCTGAAAACCCTGTATACCACCATGGATGTGACCTACACCATGCTGATGCGGTCCACCTATTCCATCCGCATTTACGAGCTGTGCAAGAGCTACCAGAGCCTGTACCTGAAAAAGAAAGCGGCCGGGGAACCGCTGGTATGGAACCTGAGCATGCTGTATGAACAGCTTTCGTATACGGCCAACCGATGGTCGGATTTCCGCCGCCTGGCACTGGAAAAGGCAAAGGCGGAAATTAACGAAAAGACGGATATTATTTTTAATTACGATGTGTACGAAAAAAAAGGGCAGAAGGTTCTTTCGCTGGTGGTAACGATTGACCCGGTGGATGATGCCGCCGCACAGGCCAACCTGGACAGCATCAACAGCACAGTGCGCAAAAAGAGCAAAAAGAAGGGCCGCCCCACCGTGGCGATTGAGGATTCGCTGCTGGATGACCCCAGCGTGATCACCTTTGATTATGTTTCGGCACCGGAAACAACGATCCCCTATTCCTTTGGACGCCACCGCACCGAGCTGCGGGAGGAAATTGTTGTGAAAGCGCGCATGGATCAGCTGCGCGCGGAGATTACGCCCGAAGAGCTGCACGCGGTGGAAGTGATCATTGATGTGTTGGCAGATGCCTGCTGCACCATCCAGGCAGGCGATGGCGAGCAGGACGGCGGCAACAAAACGGTGTTTGGAAAGATGAATGCCATCATCCTGGATTGCGGCGGGCTGACCAGTTGGCTGGCCGGTGTGGCACCCCGTTATGCACAGGAGATCATTCCCCGGTCGCAGACGATGCGCAGCCCGGCGCGGTACCTGAACAAGGTGCTGCGCGAGGATATGGATAACTACCGCATTTATATTTTCCGCAAGGCAAAGCCGGCAGCAGAACCCAAAGAGGAGCTGTTGGAAGCGGAGTACCATGTGATGGACGAGCCGGTGCAGCAAACGATGCCGGAGCCTGAGTCGCCCAAGGTAGAGCTGATTCCCGAAACGATTGTAAAACGACAGGATATGCGAAAAGAGTTTGCAAAGTTTGTAGATGATGGATACCTGGAAAAGACGTTGACGAGCGGCCAGCGTGGCGCTTACCACGAAATTTACCGCCACCTGGCAGCGCGGTGCGTGCCATCGCCTTCCAGCCTGCGCAATGGGCTGAAAGACGAAATGCGGCTGCATTACCTGGCCTGCATGAATGAAGTGATTGAAAAGTATGGCAGCCTGACCCCGTTGATGGAAGCTATGGCGCATGAACTGGACTTTGATGTGTTCTGGGCAAAGGCCGCCAAGGACCCCAACGTGAATAACCCGATGGGGCTGTTCTACCACATTATTGAAGAACGCGCGCTGAACCCGATCGGCACCATAATGAACGACCAGGCACAACGACAGAAGGTTGCCGCCAAGGAAAAAGGTGAAAAAGATAAGTGGCACAACGAAAGCTGGATGGATGCTTTTGAGGAAGATATCCCGGATGACAGCGAAGAGTAATTGAGATGAAGCGGAGCGGAACATCCGGGAGCGCTATTATAATAAGGTAAGCAGCGGCTGGCAGATTGCTGGCCGCTGCTTTTTTGTTGGGGTGCAGCTGAGAAATGGAAATATCCGGCGTTTTTTGATTTCAGATAGACCTTGGGATAATAGGTGGGAATGAAAGTAGGTGAGCGGAAATGCCTGGATGAAGTGAAGAAGGATGGGAAGGAAAAACGATAGAGAAAATGCGTGAACAGCAACGAAGAGATGCCTGCATAATATTCGTCAAAATATCCGTTGACACACGCGAAGCATATGATATAATAGAAACTATAACAGCAACGAAGAGATGCCGCATGGCATGGGGTGCCAGTTTTTGCAACCCGCAGTTAGATTAAGATACCGGCGTGCGGTACCGCAAAAAGAACCGAACAAAAGGCAAAGATTAACCGACAGCAACGAAGAGATGCCTACACAAAGGCGCTCGCAAGGAGGAAAACAATGGGATATTGTATCTCAGTCTGCATTGAAAAAGGCGGCGTGGGAAAAACCGTTACCGTCTGCAACCTGGCGGCGCTGATGGCGCAGGACGGCAAGCGGGTGCTTGTTGTGGATATGGATGCCCAGGGCAACTGTACCTATACCCTGACGGGCGCCCGTGTAACCGATAATACTTTTGACCGCGCTGGCGTGTATGATATGTTTCGTGCCTATGGCATCAGCGGCACGCAGAACTATATTTCCCGCACGCAGTTTGATAATATTGATATAATTCCGGCAAATGGCAACACCCCAATGGCGGCCAAGCAGCTGCAAATCCTGGAACAGTCCGAAAGCACCAGTATCAATATGTTTTTGGCCATGTGCCTGGCACAGGTTGCCAGCGAATACGACTTTATTTTGATCGATACCCCGCCGTCCCGCGATGTAATGGTGACCAACGCCCTGATGGCCAGTGACTTTGTGCTGATCCCCTGCGTGTGTGATGACTACAGCCGTGACAGTGTGTACCGCACTGTGGCCATGTGCCAGCAGTTGGAGCACGATGAGGGCGAAAAAATTGATGTTTTGGGCATTATCCTGACTATGGTGGAAAAAACTGCCCTGACCGAAGTGATCCGCAATGAACTGCGGGAAAGCCAGCTGGGCAGCAAGCTGTTTGCTGCCGAAATCCGTAAGGGACAGGCTGTAAAGGATAGCACCCGCCTTGGTGCGCCGGTTGTGCTATGTGCACGCAGCAGCAACCCGGCAAAGGATTATGCAAAGGTGTATGCCGAGCTGAAAACGCGCGTTGAACAGGAGGCAGAGTGATGGCAAGCAAACTGGACCGACTGCAGAAGAAAGGCTTTAAAGTAAACGAAGCAGCGTTAAGTAAGATCGCGCGCGGCGACCAGGAGCCGGGCGGTGAATACAGCGAGATCAATATCAATGATATTGAAGAAAACCCGGATAATGCCCTTTACCGTGAGCTGGATACCGAGGAAGATATTGCGCTGCTGGCCGATGATATCCGCCGCGCGGGGCTGCTGCATAACCTGGTTGTGTTCCCTAAGACCGGTGTTGGCGGAAAATATGTGCTGCTTTCCGGCGAGCGCCGCCTGCGTGCGTTGCGCCTGTTGGTGGAGCAGGATAAACGCGAGCAGGAAGAAAAGCAGCTGCCCAACCGCATGAGTGAATGGCAGAAAGTGCAGTGCAAAGTGGTGCGCAACTTGACGGAAAACGAAAAAGTTGTGTATATTGACAGCGCAAACCTGCAAGTGCGCGGCGGCATCAGCAATGAACGTGTGATGCGCCAGGCGGCGGCGCGTTTTGTGGAAAACCTGCAGAAAGCACCGTATAACCTGAGCGCAGCGGAAGCGAAAAAAGCGCTGAAAGAGGTCAGCCCGCTGAATTCCCGCACGATTGATAAGGCGCTTTCGATTCAGAATGATCTCAACCCTGATCTGCGCCGCTTGCTGGATGAGGAATTCCTGAACCGAGCCGAGTGCGAAACCTATCTCCGCTTGACCCTGGAAGAACAGGCCCGTGCAGCCGCAGTGTTTTTGAAAATCGCAGCCCTTGACCCACGCAGCCATGAGCGCCGCGCCATTAAGGATGCATTGACCACCGCCATGTTGGATGTAGCAGTGGAACGCCGCAGCATGCAGGAGCGCGAGAGCGTATTTGCAGCAGCGTTGCAAAATGCACAGGATGCAATCGGTCAGGCCAAGACGCAGGAAAACAAGGCGGCGGCAGTAGATAAAGACCACAACTTTATTTCGGCCAAGCTGCCTACCACGGCCCGTAAACTGCGTAAAATTGCAGCGGCAAAAAATATTGAAGCTAAGATCCGCAGTTATACGGCAGAGGACCGCAAAGCAATGTCGGACCAGATGCAGGAGCTGATTACGGCAGCGCAGGAGCTGAAAGCACTGATTGATGCTGTGGAATAATCCAGATCCACGAAAGCAGCAAACAACAAAAATCCATGCAAATAGGAATACAGGAATCCACGATATGAAACAGCGAATTGTCATCCGGCTGCACCTGGCTGTGCGGGCAGTGCTGCAAAGCGAAGCGGACTGGCGCGGCACGCGGCTGGGCACCCTGACATCGGAGCTGATCCATGAACAGGCTGCGAAAGCGCGCCTGTGCGGGGTGCAGAATTACGAGTTGAACCCCGTCAGCAGCCGCTATGTTCCCGTTACAAACGGGACAAAATATAAGCAGACATCTGGCCTGGAGCAGATCTCCATCTATCTGAACGATGAGGATATGCAAACCCTGAAAGAGCTGGCACTGGCCAACGATAGTGTGCGTGTGATCAACGGCAGGCAGGCAATCACCTACCGATATGTTGTTCCCGGAATGCTGCTGAACGACCCGGTGTTTACGGGGCTGACAGAGCAGAACAGCACGGCAGGGTAAGCACTTCAAAATCTTGAATAAATCAAAGGCGGCACCGCGTTTTTTGAAAGACGCGGTGCCGTTTTGTATGCAAAGTAGCCTGAAAATACTACAAAACATAAACCTGTGCGAAATTACAACAAAACGGATAGAAGGTGAGAATAGGAAAAAAGGAGAAATATGTTGGAATTTTACACAGGTTTACAGAGCAAAACATGAGGAAAAGCGCGATGCAGCGTTTGCAAAATAAAGCGGATTTTGGGTGAATCAGGTGCGGGGAACCAAAAAAGAGGGGAAACCTGTGTAAATGGCAACAATCTGCAGGGGGAAATACCTTTTTATAATACGACAGGGATAGTAATACCCTGTGTAAAGATGCAACACTGTACGCTGCGAAAGGGAAGAGTTGCAATTTTACACAGGGTATTGGTTATTCTGTCAGGCGGAGTAGAAGGAAAACACTAAAGGCAATACCGCACAATTCTAAGTACCGATACGGCGAGCGAGGTACGGCAGATGCTAAGCCAAAAGCGCAGATAATACTGGATGTCTTATCGAGCATTTTGGCAACGCAGATGCCGTGCCGCAGCCGCCGGAGCGGTGCTTAAGCCGTCAGGCGGGAATTGTGCGGTATTGCCTAAAAACAAAATGGTATATATGAGCTGTATTATACGATTTGGAATTAAAACAGCCGACCAAACGATGGGATTTGGCGGGATAGGGAGAAAGGCGAAAGTTGATATGGAGAGAGCGAGGGCAGAGGTTGGCATGCTGCTTGATAGACAAAAACGTGGAAACGTGATGTGAAATGGCAGGAATACAACGCTATTTTTGTATTAAACTTATTAAATAATACAATTTGTATTTAGGTACAGAGAATCTCTTTGGAAACCAAGCGGGAATAATTTGACGATTTAAGCAATAGTAGATGGCCTGCAACTTGAGAAAGTATTGGCAACACCGCATAATTCCCGCCTTACGGCTTAAGCACCGCTCCGGCGGCTGCGG
>OLSN01000958.1_pt1 | contig 27869 bp, 12 predicted proteins | sample 1672411 | NCBI WGS metagenome assembly OLSN01 (sample SAMEA3136683, study PRJEB25190) | human gut metagenome | biome: human gut; feature: human-associated habitat; material: faeces | place: Austria | collected 2013 | reverse complement strand
GCGGTCATGTCCATGGCCGCTTCATGCCCAGTGGGGCGCGGCAGGCGCCCTGTTGCGGCGTCATCTGGTAAGCTCCTTCTCTATCTCCTCGAGCGACTTGCCCTTCGTTTCGGGCAGCACGCGCATGAAGTAGACGAAGCCTGCGGCGCATATTGCGGCATAAATCCAGAACGTGCCGTAGCTGCCGAGCGAGCTGTTGAGCAGCGGGAAGGTGTAGGTCAGCGTGGTGCTGCCCGTCCACAGCGCAAAGGTGCATGTGCCCACGGCAACAGCCCTGACGCGGCTCGGAAACAGTTCGGCTATCAGCACCCACGCCACGGGGCCGAGAGTCATGGCATAGCAGGCTATGGCCGACACCACCAGTGCAACCATCAGCACGCCCTTTATCTCGAAATAATAGCATGTGCCCAGCACTAGATATATTATTGCCAGTCCGCATGCGCCTATAAGCATCAGCTTGCGGCGGCCGAGGCGCTCGACGGTGAATATGGCTACGATGGTGAATATCACGTTGATGACGCCCGTTACGACGATGTTGAACAGCACGTCGCTGAGCGAATAGCCTGCCGACTGGAATATCTCCTGGGCGTAGTTGAATATCACGTTGGTGCCGCTCCACTGCTGGAACACAGCCACCACGATGCCTATTATTACTATCCTGACGAGCGGACGGCGGAACAGCGTGCGTAGTCCGTACTGCTTGTTGTCGGCCTGTGCTGCGGCAGATATGGCCCACAGCTCCTCGTCGGCATAGCTCCCGCCGCCTATGCGTGCAAGTATGTCGCGTGCGCTGCTGTTGTCGCCCTTCATGGCAAGCCAGCGCGGACTCTCCGGAATGAAGAACACAAGGATGAGGAAGGCAAGTGCCGGGAAGGCTCCCGCCCAGAACATCCAGCGCCATCCCGTCTGGCAGTTCCATGTGTCAATGGTGTTGTGCACCACGGGTTCGGCTATCAGCCAGTTGGTTATCTGTGCCGCCAGGATGCCTATCACTATCGTCAGCTGGTTGAGCGACACCAGTTTGCCGCGTATGTGCGACGGTGCCACCTCGGCTATATACATTGGCGAGAGGCCCGAAGCCATGCCTATGCCCACGCCGCTGAGGAAGCGCGCCGCCAAAAAATAGCTGAAATGGCTGAAGTATCCAGTGCCGTAGGCAGACAGCAGAAACACCACTGACGAGGCGATGAGCAGCTTTTTGCGGCCGAAGCGGTCGGCAAGACTGCCGGCGGTCATGGCTCCCGTGAGGCATCCCACGAGGGCTATGCTCATGGCAAGACCCTGCATCTGAGGGTCGTCGGCAATGTTGAAATACACTTCGTAGAACGGCTTGGCGCCGCCTATCACCACCCAGTCGTAGCCGAACAGCAGTCCGCCCATGGCCGAGACGATGCAGATAAAATATACAAAACCCTTGTTAAACGTTTTCATAGGTTGCTTATGGTTTTTAGTTTGACATTCTTCTATATTCTCATGGCGCCGCCTTCCGGCAATGTTTGTTGCCCTCCGTGTGCCCGTCATGCCGTTTTCTTATTGGCTGCAGCTTGTCTGTTGTCATGCATTCCGCAGCCTTTTTACGGCGTTTTTTTATTATCTTATTATTTGTGCCGCCGGCAGCCGTTGCCCGCTATATTGTTTGACAGCGCAAAGTTACGGACATTATAGAATATAAAAAATAGAAAAAAATCAGAATAAAATGGACAATCTTATTATTGTTTTCAGTATATTTGCATCATAGTCTATCACCGTTTGACGCCATGCTTAGAATAAAGAGCGGATTTTCGGGCGAGCGCTCGCTTGTGCTGCCCAAGATGGTTACCGACATGATGGCAGCCGACGCCATCGTATCGGTGCTCTACGTTACCGACATAGGCTATTATCCCAAGGCCGAAAACCACTACCGCGAGCGCCGCGAACCAATAGACCAGTATGTGTTTATCTATTGCATCGACGGCCGCGGGAGCTACGAGGTGGGCGGCAACAGCTACGAGGTGTCTGCCAACCAGTATTTTATCCTGCCCGCAGGAGTGCCCCACAGATATCAGGCAGACGCCGAAGAGCCGTGGACTATCTACTGGATCCACTTCAAGGGTGTGCTCGCCCCGCACTATGCCGCCGACGCCATAGCCCCCACGTCGGTGAATCCCGGCATACACTCGCGAATCAGCAACCGCATAAACATGTTCGAGGAGCTGTTTGAGACGCTCAATTCGGGCTACAGCATAGAGAACATCCGCTACGCCATGTCGCTCTTTCACCACTATCTGGCCTCGCTCCGCTATGTTCACCAGTACCGCAGCGCGGGCGAGAAGATAGACGAAGGCAACGTGGTGGAGGCAGCCATACATTATATGAAAGAGAACATAGAGCGCCACATGACGCTGCAGGAGGTGGCCGACTTCACGGGCTATTCGGCGTCGCATTTCTCCATGCTGTTCAAGGCGAAGACGGGGCACAGTCCGCTAAACTATATCAACCTGCTTAAAATTCAGCGTGCCTGCCTGCTGCTCGACACCACGCAGATGCGCATGAACCAGATATGCCACAAGCTCGGCATGGACGACCCGTATTACTTCTCGCGCCTTTTCAGCAAGATAATGGGCATGAGTCCGCGAGCCTACCGCACGAAACCGAAGGCGTAGAGAGCGGGATTTTTTAAATTAAAAATTAAAAAGTAAAAATTAAAAATTGACAGGGGAGAGATTTCTTTGGGGGTAATTCATAATTGGCTGATGCCGAACTTCGCATTCACAATTTATAATTCATGATTCATAATTAACAATTATCTGACGCCGAACCTCGTTTCATAATTGTCTGATGCCGGACTTCGTATCCACAATACATAATTCCTAATTTAAGATTTCATAATTAGTAATTTATACTTCTTGTTTCTTACATCATAGCTCTAACTTGTTGTTATTGGCCTATTTCGCTCCTTTTGGCGTAAAATTTATATTTTCTGAATATTTTGTTTCCGTATAGTATTGCGATGTTTGCTAATTTTGCAGCCGTAAAATTGTAACTTAAACCGATACTTTGAAAATGACATCAAGAATAACATTCATATTAGCCTTTATTATGACTGCTGCCCTGCAGGTCAGGGCCGACAATATATTATGGTATCAGCAGCCGGCCGGCGAATGGATGGAAGCCATGCCTGCGGGCAACGGCCGCCTGTCGGCTATGGTCTACGGAGGCATAGCCCGCGAGCGGATAGCCCTCGGCGAGATCAGCTTGTGGTCGGGAAGCCCGACGCATCTAACAACGACATCTGCGGAAAGGATAAGCTCGACGAGATGCGCCGCTGCTTCTTCAACGGCGACCCGGAGCGCGGCAACGAGCTGGGCAACAAATATCTCAACGGACTGGGCCGCTCCTTCGGCACTCATCTGCCGCTCGGCGACATGGTGGCCGACTTCAGATATCCGTGCGGACAGATACGCAACTACCGCAGGAGCATCGACATGGACAGCTCGGTGGTGGCCGTTACGTTCAGCTGCGGCGACACAGACTACCGCAGGGAATACATAGCCGACTATCCCGACGACGTGATAGCCATGCGCTACACTGCCAGCCGCAGGGGAGCGATAACGGCTACGTTCGGTCTTAACCTGCTGCGCAAGGCCGGCGTGAAGGCCACGAAAGACGGGCTGACGCTGGCGGGCAAGGTAGACTTTCCGCTGCACGGAGCGGGCGGAGTGAGCTTCTGCGGCGAGGTGAGACTGCTGCCCGAGGGCGGAACCGTAAGCACGACAGACACCACTGTAACCATAGAGGGAGCCGACGCGCTCACCATTATAATAGATGTGCGCACCGACTATAACAACAAAGACTACATGCAGCTCTGCGCTGCCACTGTTGACAAGGCCGCAGGCAAGGGTTACGGAGCGCTGAGAAATGCCCACGTGGCCGACTATACGGCGCTCTTCGGGCGCATGGACATATCCCTGGGCGAGGGCGCAGGCAGCCAGTTGCCCACAGACACACGCCTGAAGCTGGCACAGGCAGGAGCATCCGACCCGAAGTTAGACGCCCTCTTCTTTCAGTACGGGCGCTACATGCTCATATCGTCGTCGCGTCCGAGCGGCATGCCTCTGTGTGCCAACCTGCAGGGAATATGGAACGACAACGGGGCATGCAACATGCCATGGACGTGCGACTATCATCTCGACATAAACATACAGCAGAACTACTGGGCTGCCAACCGCGCCAACCTGGCCGAATGCAACGAGCCGCTGTTCAGCTATATCAGCATGCTTGCTGACAGCGGAGCCGTGACGGCGCGCAAGATGTACGGCTGCGGCGGATGGGTGGCACACACCGTGTGCAACGCATGGGGCTACACCTCGCCGGGCTGGGGCGTAGGCTGGGGCATGAATGTAACGGGCGGAGCATGGCTCGCCACGCATCTGTGGAGCCACTATCTCTACACGCGCGACAACGACTATCTGCGCCGCACGGGCTATCCGCTGCTGAAAAGGACGGCAGAGTTCTTCATGGACTACATGATGAAAGACCCGCGCACGGGCTATCTCGTAACCGGACCGAGCATATCGCCCGAGAACGGATACGTGTCGGAGAAGGGCAACCACCTAAGCCTGTCGATGATGCCTACGGTAGACCGCGCCGTGGTTTACGACATATATTCGGCATGCATAGAGGCGTCGAAGATACTCGGCACCGACAAGGCAATGCGCCGCCGCCTTGAGCGCGACATAAAGTTGCTGCCGCCACTGATGACGGGCAGCGACGGACAAGTGCGCGAATGGCTCGACGACGTGCGCCGCAGCGACCCTGCCCACCGCCACTCGTCGCATCTGCTGACGCTCTTTCCCTTCGGACAGATATCCTATACGCGCAATCCCGACCTTATGGCAGCGGCGCGCAAGGGGCTCGAGATGCAGACAGGACAGAAGGGATGGGAAGACACCGAATGGAGCACGGCCAACATGCTTTGCTATTATGCCCGCATGAAAGACGCGCCGGCTGCCTACGGATGGTTGCAGAACCTGTTCAGAAAGTTCACCCGCGAGAACCTCATGACCGTGTCGCCGGCAGGAGTGGCAATGGCTGAGTATGACATATTCAGCTTCGACGCCACCGAGGCGAGCGTTGCCGGAATGTGCGAGATGCTGCTGCAGAGCTACGACGGCTTCATAGAGTTTCTACCGGCATTGCCAAGCCAGTGGAGCACGGGCCATGTCAGCGGACTGTGTGCCGAGGGCGGACTCGTGGTGGACATGAGCTGGCGCGACGGCAAGATGACGTCGGCACGCATAAAGGCAACGGCCAACTGCACTTTCAGCGTGAAGGGCATCAGCGGCAAGATCAGGCTGAAGAAAGGAGAGGAAAAACTCATAAATTTCTGATCTGATAATATAATTTTATGAATTTTATATTGTTTAAACATGACGATATACGAAGTCTTTAGTCTTAAATATAATGTGTAGTGATTTTATATTAGCGGCATGTTCCTGCCGCGAACGAAAAAGAGGTTGGGGCCTTCGGGCCGTGTGGTTGCTATAAGAAAAAGTTTCTTTTGATGTTATATGATTATATGTTTATTGACGTTTGAGTTTAGATTTGCATGATTTAGTTTTACCATAAATTGTTTTATTAATTAATATCGGGCAATCACAATTCAGGGTAATATACAGGGGCGGCTTTCCGGTGACGGAAGGCCGCTCTTCTTTTATATCCCCTGTCAGCCTCTTGCCGTCCGTATGCCGTGCATGCCCGTTCCGTCGGGAGTTTGTCGCCGCTCAGTCCGGGCAGGTCTTCATGCCGCATATATCTTTGCTCTACAGGCAGACTTATTCCTTCTGCCGTCGTGCTGTTCTCCTTTATTCTTTCTGTAGATTTCTGTTGACCGTCGTGCTGTTCTTCTTCATCATTTCTGTAGATTTCAGTCTGCCGTCATGCTGCTTTCCTTCAGATGTCTTGTAGTTTTCAGTCAGCATTTTTCGCCAGCAGTATGGCGCAGCAGCCGGCGGAATGTTCAACAAAAACTGCCGTTGATGTATGGCAAAATTGGGGCAGCGTGATGCCGCGATGATTTACGTTTGACGCTCTCAGAATGGCCATGCCCGTGGCGAAACCGCGGTTGGATGCTGAAAATTGCACAAAAATGCACTTCTGCGTTAACCGCCTGATGTGCAGGGCGTTAAGCCGTTCTGCGGTCTGCCGTGCCCATTGTTAAAAAACATTACTGTGCCGTTTGAGGTGCAAAAACGATAGGTTTAAGCCACGGAAGAGGTGCTTCTGCAGCGCAAAAACAGCCCGTTTGCGCCCCGAAAGGCATCATTTTGCGGCAGAGAAAGATGCTGTAAAGTGAACGTATGTTAAATATTTGGCATCTGCGAGTCTATCGAATTAACATCCGTTATGAATTGATTTTCCAGATTGAGAAAAATTTTTGTCCTGACTTTTTACCTTTTCCGCTGCCTCCGGCTGCCGTTTTCAGCAAGATAGAGAGATATGAATGTCCGTGCATGATGACAATATAATCACAATTTAGCCCTGCGTTTTTGTAAAGAAATATGATGGCGAGGCTGTGGCTGTCCAGTCGCCGTGCAGCCCCAGAACCCCATTGCCGTCAATGATTTTTGCCGCCGTAGGCTGTTGGCCCTAATCTGTTAATTTATTTATACATACAGACCTGAAAATGCAAAAAAACGCCCCTCAGCACCCGCTTTTTGGCCAATTTGAGCCATTTTTGCTAATTTTTGCCAAATTTGCTCCATTTTCGTCGCCCTATATATTATATTTTTGCAGCAGAAAATTTGTGGCAAAATGGCTGAAAATGAAAAATGCGATAAAGCAGCCTGAACAATTTATTTAATAACAAATAAAAAACCTTGAATCATTTAATACCGTAAAAAAGTAAAACAGAGAAAATCATGTAAACATTAACATTTCCAAGTTTAACCCAGAGCGGACGTCAGCCGGCATAATGAGGCTGAGCCGAGAAAAGAAAAAAATTAAGAATAATTAATAATCAATACTAATTAACATGAAAAGGAAACTTTCTACTTTATTAATGCTCCTGGCATTGTTCTGCACGCAGGCGGTCTTTGCCCAGACAACAGTGACAGGACAAGTGGTGGATGAAAACGCTGAGCCGCTCATCGGCGCGTCAGTGCAGCTGAAAGGCACATCCACGGGAATGCCTACCGACATCAACGGTAACTTCAAAGTCAACGCAAAGAGCGGACAGACGCTTGTTGTGTCTTACATCGGATATGACACCCGCGAGGTGAAGGTGCCGGCATCGGGCAGCATGAAGATTGTGCTCAAGGCATCAGAAAGCTCACTCGACGGCGTTGTCGTAGTGGGTGTGCTCATGAAGAAGAGCGACCTTACGGGAGCCGTGTCGCATGTCGACGCCGACGTGCTGACCGAGAAGCCCGTAACCACCATCAACGAGGCACTGCAGGGACGCGTTGCCGGCGTGAACATCACAAAGGGTATCACTCCGAGCGACGACTCGTCGATAAAGATCCGCGGTACCAACACCATCAACTCGGGCTCGTCACCTATATATGTAGTAGACGGTCTGGTTATGGACAACCAGTTCGGATTCTTCAACTCTATCAACATCAACGACGTTGAGTCTATCGAGGTTCTCAAGGACGCTTCGGCCACAGCCCTCTACGGTTCGCGCGGTGCCAACGGTGTTATCGTGGTTACAACCAAGAAGGCTCGCAAGGGCGAAGGCACAGTGAGCTACGACGGCTGGGTGAGCTTCTCTACCATGGGCCACCGCCCCGAGACCATGAACGCACAGCAGACATTCGAGCTGCGCGCCGAGGCCTTTGCCAACGGATACGCCTTCAACAACCCCAACGCCACGGCTGAGGAGAAGCAGGCTTACTGGGACAACGTGATCATGGGCTCTAACACTGTGTTCTCCGACGAGGAGTTTGCAGGCTACCGCAGCGGCAAGACATACGACTGGCTGAAGCAGGTTACGCAGACAGGCGTTGAGCACAACCACAGCGTTAGCTTCTCTAAGGGCAGCGACAACAGCAACGTATATGTAAGCCTCGGATACAGCGGACTCGAAGGTATCGTGAAGGGCACAAAGCAGGACAAATACTACGGCCGTATCAACGCCGAGACACAGATAAAGCCCTGGCTGAAGATAGGTACAAACACATCTTACACCTACATGCACGACGACATGCCGTCGGGCGACGTATATAACAAGGCTCTCGAAAAGTCGAACCCGCTCATCGACTACACTCCCTACATGGACGACGCCACACGCCACAACGAAGAATATCTGACTCTCTACTGGCGCGTGCACACAGAGGAGAACAACAACGACTTCAACCCGTTCAACTCTATGGAGATAAAGACAGAGCGCGCACGCTATCACTTCACATCGGCCAACTATGTGAACATCAACCCGATAAAGGGACTCAACATACGCTCTACATTCGCCCTGAACAGATCAGAGCAGAGCTGGAACCAGTTTATACCTACAGGCATACAGGAGTCTATACGCCACAAGAACGGCGACGCCTACGCCACACAGCAGCGCTTCGGCGAGACACAGTGGCAGTGGGACAACACCATCAGCTACGACACACAGATTGACGGAGTGCACAACCTGAACGCCTTCCTCGGAACATCGGCATCAAGATATATATAATGTGGTTAAGGCAGGCGGCAAGCGCTTCGCAAGCAACGACCTCGGATGGAACGTGCTGGGCAGCTCAGCCGACAGAGAGAACCGCGAGATAGAGTCTGACCTGCAGAACTCATCGCTCATGTCATACGTAGGACGCGTAAACTATAACTACGACCACCGCTACTACGTAACCTTGACCGGACGCTACGACGGATCTTCTAAGTTTGCAGCAGGCAACAGATGGGGCTTCCTGCCGTCATTCTCGCTCGCATGGGACATGACCAACGAGAAGTTCTTCCCGCAGCAGTCATATCTGTCACGCCTGAAGCTGCGCGGAGGCTACGGAGTTGTGGGTAACCAGGACATCAGCAACTACATGTATCTCACGCTCTACTATCCGCAGGCATCCAACGGCGAAGCCTTCTACGGCACCGACGGCCGCCGCGGCACACCGGGACTGACATGGGAGAAGCAGAAGCAGACCAACATAGGAGCCGACCTCGGATTCTTCGACAACAGGCTCAACATCTCGTTCGACTACTACATGATCAGAAACTCTAACCTCCTCATGTCTCACTCGCTGCCAAAGACATCGGGCTACACCTACACCGTGGAGAACATCGGAGAGCTGGAGAACAACGGATTCGAGCTCACCATCGGCGCAACACCTATACGCACCAAGGACTTCACATGGAACATCAGCGCCAACCTGTCGCACGACCAGAACAAGGTTACGAAGCTCTATGCAGGCGTTGACGAGATACTCAACGGCACCGACCGCTCGGGCAACATCTTCATAGGCGAGTCGCTCAGCAACATCTACACATACAAGTGCGGAGGCATTGCCAACGAGAACAACCGCGAACTCTGGGAGAACGTCGACTTCAACGGACGCACCATCGGACTGGGCGACCTCTTCGTGCTCGACATCGACGGACCTGAGGGCAAGCCCGACGGCGTGGTCGACTCTTACGACCGCTACGTTTACGGCGACACCGACCCCGACATCTACGGAGGCTTCTCTACCGACCTTACATGGAAGGGACTATCGCTCAACGCCGTGTTCACCTACTCGCTCGGCGGACACAGAATCAGCTCTTACTATGAGAACCTCGTAAGCTCTGTAGGTCTGAGCTATGCTTCTACCGACCTGGCTGACCACTGGACAGAGAGCAACACCGACGCCTACTTCCCAAGAGTGATGACAAACACCGTGGGCTACAACAAGTTCTACGCATGGGAGACCGACCGCTACATCCAGAACTCGTCTTACCTGCGCCTGGCTACGCTCACCCTAGCATACAACCTGCCCGACAACTGGCTCAAGCGCATACACATGAAGTCGCTCCGCCTCTACTTCACGGCAAGCAACCTCTTCACCATAACCGACTATAAGGGCTTCGACCCAGAACTTGGCGACTACAACTATCCGCCTACAAGGTCGTACACAATCGGATTAAACTTCAGTTTCTAACACTATCACCATTAAAATAGAAAAACCATGAAAATTAAAAATAAAATAATGACATTGGGCCTGGCGGCAATATCAGCCGTTGCCATGTCTTCATGTTCGGATTTTCTGGATGAAGGACCGAAGACCTCGCTTCCGGAAGACATCATATATTCAGACACTGCCTATGTAGAGTCGAACGTGCAGACTCTCTACAAGAACTGGCGCGGACTCTTCACCGACAGGTATCTCTGGGAGCAGATGGTAGGAACCGACGAGATACAGTCGGGAGCATACCAGGCGCTCAAGGAAGACGGCGGACGCCGCGGATCGCTCGACAAGTATGACGCCCTGCTCACCTCTGAGCTGTCATACGTGGTGGAGCAGTGGGAGAACCGCTGGCCCACAGTGAGCGAGGCTGCCAAGATAGTAAACTCGCTCGGAAAGCTCAATCTTGACGAAGACAAGAAGGTAGCCGGACTCTATGGCGAGGCAAGCTTCATACGCGGCGGACTCATGATGGAGCTGGCCATGCTCTACGGACGCATTCCTATCATCGACGTGAGCCGTCAGGACGAGCTGGGCTACGGCCGTCAGCCGCTCAAGGACGTATGGCAGTTTATCATCAACGACCTGAAGAACGCCGCACAGTATTGCCCCGAGACCAACAACCCTGGACGCGCCACACGCTATGCAGCCTCTATGATGCTGGGATATGCCTACATGGCAGCACCCGAGGAGACAGGCCTGCGCGACTTCATCCTGGCAAAGGATGCGCTCGAGACCGTTGTGAAAGGCCCCTTCAAGCTCGTGGCTTACTATGACTTGTGGGACTACAGCATAACAAACACAAGCGAGTCGATACTCGAGTGGCAGTTCAACAACGTTTATCCTGACTGCAACAGCGTGCAGTTCCAGATAGGCTCGCGTGCCGTTCAGTCATACTTCGGCGACGGATGCTACTACAGCGGCTACGACCATGCCGTGCCTTCACAGTGGGCATACAGCAACGTTGAGGACGGAGGAATATGGGAAGACGGCGACATACGCAAGGAAGAGTCTATACGCTACGACTTCACATACTACGGACAGACACCTACGCTCGACAACATCCTGTGGGAGGAGCTTGGCGACGACCACGACGAGCTGCTGCCGCATATCAAGAAGTATGAAGACTTCCGCACCGACTCTCACTCAGGCCTTGGCATCAACAACGAGTGGAACTCAGGCAAGAACATCCCGTTCCTGCGCCTTGCCAACGCCATTCTGCTCTACGCCGAGTGTCTCAACGAACTGGGACAGACGGGCGAGGCCGTTAAGCAGGTGAACATCGTGAGAAAGCGCGCATGGGAAGACAGCCTGCCTGCCGACAAGGCATGGAACGAGGGCATGAGCCAGGACGAGTTCCGCAAGGAGATAATGACAGAGCGCGTGCGCGAGCTCTTCGGCGAGCGCTGGCGCAAGTTCGACCTCATCCGCACAGGCCACTTCCTCGACTACGTGTCAGAGCGCAACAAGTGGGCTAAGCGTTCGGGAACAATCCAGGCTTACAACGTTCTGTGGCCGATACCTCTGACTGAGATCAACCAGAACGAGGACATGACCATGGACGACCAGAACGAAGGTTACAGATAAACAACACAGCGGGCTGCGGCCTTGGCCATAGGCTGCAGCCACGCTGCCTTATAAAGGCGGGGCATAGCAGGGCCGTGTATGCTTATGATAATAAAAAATATTCTTGCAAACTGTTATATCTGAAGCATACACCAATTTTAACCTACAGGCATACACAGGCCCGGTTATGCCCCGTCTTAAAAACAAAACAGGAAAACACAGTCCCTGTCTTACACGCATCATCGGCATCATTGCCGGAGCCTTAGTCTTCAGGATAAAAAATGAAAATACAGCCAATCATATTGTTGCCGGCGTGCCACATAATCGGCAGGCATCTTGCCCGGGCTGCACAGGCGGCCCTGAGCGCGGCGTAGCCGGCATTCAAAGGCACAGCATGTAATTATTAACCTATTTAATTTATATAAAAGATATGAAAGCAAAACTTTACCTCGTCTCGGCTCTTATTGCCTCTGCCGGTACGGCCTTTGCAGCCTCGCAGAAGCCGCAGTACAATGAGATGACGCTGCCCGGAGGCGTGTCGACGGCATATTTCCGCGGAAGCCTGGTATATGCCGACGTCAACGGCGACGGCAACATGGACCTCATCGTGAAGGGCCGCGACCTTAACAACGGATGGAATCCAGACGTGGTGCTGATAACCACCGACAACAGCGGCAACCTTGACAACTCTGTCAAGCTGCCCGCAAGCATGCCCTATGAGAGCACGCTGAGCGCATTCGACTTCAACAACGACGGCCACGTTGACTATCTGCTCTGCAACTACGGCTACGAACTTTACAGAAACAACGGCGACGGCACCTTCGCAAAGGTGGCCGACTCGGGACTCTTCGCGCAGCGCAACGGAACAATGGCCGTGGGCGACTTCAACAACGACGGATGCCCCGACCTGGCCGTGAGCGGATGGAGCGACGCCGTGGGCAACGACTGCATAACAATCAACAAGAACAACGGCGACGGCACCTTCACGCGTGTTACTTCTGACGCCTTTGCCGGAACAGAGAAAGGCCAGATAATGTTTGTCGACGTTGACGGCGACGGCCGCCTCGACCTCTTCGTTACGGGACAGAGCGGCACAGAGTCGTGGGCAAGCGTGGCATATATCTACAGAAACAACGGCGACGAGACATTCAGCAAGGTCGACGCATCGCTCACAGGAGCACACAAGAGCGGATGCGACTGGGCCGACGTAAACGGCGACGGCATGATAGACATCATCTACTCGGGCGAGACAAGCAACGAGAGCAAGGCAGTGGTGGCAATCAACGAGGGCGGACTGGCCTTCACACAATATGACGACCTGCTCTGCAAGGCACGCGGAGGCGTGGCTGTGGCTGCATACGATATTAACAAGAACGGTTTCCCAAACATAGCAATAATGGGATACAACAACGACGGAGCGCCCCACATGCACGTGTATAACGGACTTTGCTCGCGCAACGTCAACGAGGCTCCCACAGCACCTGCCAACCTCGCCATGAAGGCTGACGGCGGAAAGGTTACGCTGACATGGGACGCCGCCGCTGACAGCAAGACTCCTGCCGAGGCGCTGCGCTACAACGTGTATGTCAAGCTGACCGACGGAAGCCTTGTTACGGTCATTCCGGCCGACCCCGCAACGGGCGCTCTCAGACTTGGCGACGTAAATGCCGCGCTGACATCGCGCAGCTATACGCTCAACATCAGCGCAGATAAGATAGCAGAGTGGGGCGTGCAGGCAATAGACGGAGGCAAGATGGCAGGACCATTTGCCAAGTATGACCCCACATCGGGCATAGACACTGTAACTGACGGAGCCGCAGGCATCAGCATAATGTGCAGCGGCAGCGCCATAACAGTGAGCGCAGACGCAACGCTGACTGTGGCGGACATGGCAGGCAACGTGCTGCTTAGCACAAAGGTTGCTGCCGGACAGGCCGTACAGACAGGTCTTAAAGCCGGAGCCTACATCGTCAGGGCTGAAGGCAAGGACGGAGCAGCAGTGGTGAGAAAGTTCATCATCAGATAGTATTGTTTTTCTAAGATTATTAATTAAAGTTTGTTTCTGAATGAGTGAAGCCGGAGGTTTTCCACTTAAAGGGCGTCAAGAATCTCCGGCCGAACTCTCATTCCGGAAGTAAGACAGACAGCCGGGCAGGGTGCAGAATAATAAGCACCCGTTATGCAACAAAATAGGCCCCTGGCAGTTTAATAGTTGTAAAGTAATCATAAAGACATGCCGCGGCAAGGCTGGCATCAGTCACTGAGCCTGTGCGGCAGGCGTTGTCTTCAATAAAAATAAATAATAATATGAAAATAGGAAAAGTGATATCAATGGCCGTTATGCTGGCCTGTCCTGCGTGGATGTCGGCACAGCACAATATTACAGACGGCGCATGGAACATAACATTCGACGAGTCGGCCAAGACGCTCACTTACGAGCAGAACGGCAAGCAGCTGATAAAGGGAGCCTACGTTGAGGTGCACAACGCAGCCGAGGAGAAGCTCCTGTCGAAAGACTATCCCAGCGTGTCGCTCACGTCAGAGGCTGTAAGCGATGTGTTCGGCAGCGGAACAAAGTATACATACACCTATTCGGGCCTTGCCGGAAAGGATAACATTGAGCAGTCGATATACATCTATCCGGGCAAAAACTATCTGCTCGTAGAGGCTGCCATCGTGGCAATGGGCGGAACGACAAAGACCAACTACATTGCTCCGATGGTGAGCACCACGTCAACGACCTTCCTCCCCTCGGGCGGAGAGAACGTGGTGTACGACATGCCTCACGACAACGACAACTGGGTGGGCTACTCGGCACAGCCCTGGAGCATAGGTCAGCCTAACACATCGTGCGAGGTGTCGGCCATGTACGACGTGCTCAGCCGCCAGGGACTCGTAGTGGGATCAATAGAACACGACAACTGGAAGAGCGGAATAACCGTTACGCCTAACGGACAGAACCGCCTGCGCAACCTTACGGTGGCTGCCGGAGTGGTGAGCAGCCGCACCAACGACGTGTGGGAAGGACGCCCGTCGCTCACCAAGCACGGCTCTATATCAGGACAGAGAGTGCGCTCGCCTAAGTATTTCTTCGGATATTATGCCGACTGGCGCAACGGTCTTGAGGAGCTGGGCGAGGCTACCGAGAAGCTCTGCCCGAAACTGAAGTGGGACAAGGGCACCATCTTTGCATGGCAGAGCTGGGGCGGAATGGCAGAGCACGTAAACTATGAGGGAGCAGTCAACGTGTCTGACTTCTTCAAGCAGCAGCTCGAGCCTAACAACTTCCACAACGAGAACGGCGAGTGCTACATCGTGCTCGACTCTTTCTGGGACAACCTCAGCGACGATCAGCTCAGAAGCTTCGTGCAGCACTGCAAGCAGAACGGACAGCACCCCGGAATATATCACACACCGTTCTCTTACTGGGGCAACGAGTCGCAGGCTGCCATGTACAGACCTTACGAAGGCAGTCCTTACACATGGGCCGACATAGCCATCAGGGCCAACGGACAGCTCAGAAAGATTGCCTCAATAGCTCTCGACCCGACTCACCCCGGTACGCTCGAGTATAACAGAGAGAGATTCAAGAAGTTCAAGGACCTTGGCTTTGAGTATATCAAGCTCGACTTCATCAACAACGGAACCCTCGAGGCCGACAAGTTCTATGAGCCGGGCATAACAATGGGTATGCAGGCCTACACTTACGGCATGGACAAGATTCTGGAGATGGCCGACGGCATGTTTGTCGACCTGTCTATCGCGCCCGTGTTCCCTGCCAAGGGACATGCACGCCGTATATCATGCGACAGCTGGGGCGAGCTCGACAACAGTATGTACACGCTCAACAGCATTGAGCTGGGCTGGTGGCTCGACCGCGTTTATCCTTACAACGACCCCGACCACCTCGTGCTCTCGAGAGCTGAGAGCGAAGGAGCCGCACGCATAAGATACACCTGCGGAGCCATGACGGGCACGGTGCTGCTCGGCGACAACTACAGTCTGGCAGGCTCTTATCCCGGCAAGCAGTCGGAGCGCGACCTGGCAATGAAGATTGCCACTAATGCCGACATCAACGCCGTGGCACACATCGGACGCTCTTTCCGCCCGGTAGACGGCAGGCTCGCCACGATGTTCAGCCGTTACGACAAGTACACTTACGGAGTTGACCAGGAGTTTGTGCTCGACACCGAAGACGCTCTCTATTATGTAGTGTTCAATTACGACAAGTCAGCACAGTACACCAAGGCTGCCGACTTTGAGCGCCTCGGCATATCAAAGGACAACGTTAAGGGCATAAAGGAGCTCTGGACAGGTCAGACGGTTGAGGTTACAGGCAACGGATTCAATGTTGCCGTTCCGCAGTGCGACGTAAGAATGTACCGCATCGACAAGAACAGCGGCGGCACAGGCATTGCCGGTGTAACCGAAGGAAATTCACAGAATGTTAAAATCAACTATAGCAACGGGAGCCTTACAATGGAGGCTCCCGAAGCCATATCATCTGTTGCAGTCTATGACATGTCGGGAGCATTGCTGCTGAACGACACATTCAAGTCAGCCGCAGGCAGCGCTGCCGTAGCCTTTGACGCCAAGGCCGGAGTGTATGTGGCAAGGATAGTGCTCGAGTCTGGCTGCCCGGTGGCAAAGAAGATTCTCGTAAAATAACATCATGCTTATGGCCGGCATCAGTACGGCAGACACGGCATAAAGCAGCAGTACGGCACAAGCCGTAAGGCTGACATCAGAAACACACTTGCCGCCCGGCGGCAGAAGTATTATCAGAAACAAACAAATAGATCATGAAGCAAAGTACAGTTAAAGCCCCTCAAACCATAGCAGCCCTTATCATGGCCGTGCTTGCGTCAGCCCTGCTGGCGGCATGTCCGGCTTATGCCACGGGCAACTATTCGTTCAAGCGCATTGACAACACCTTCGGGCTGTCGTCGAGCAACGTAAAGTGTGTGGCCGAAGACAGCTACGGATTTATATGGCTCGGCACGAAGAACGGACTGCACCGCTACGACGGCCTCGACATGCGCAGGCTTAACTGCTTTGACCATAAAAAGGAGCAGGGCAACAACAACATTGCGGCCCTGTATGAAGACGAACGCAAGATGATGTGGGTGGGAACAGACCGCGGTGTGTATCTTTACAACCCGAAGACCGACACGTTCAGCTTTCTTGACCGCAAGGACAGGCGCAACGGCAAGTATCCCGACAACTGGGTGCAGACCATCGACGGCGACGGCAAGGGCAACGTGTGGGTGCTTCTGCCCGACCTCGGCGTGTTTCATTATCACGGACAGAGCGTCGACTATTATTCAGTAACGCCGATAAAGGACAACCTGAAAGAAAAGTTCCCGTCTAACATCTGTGTCGACGACAACGGCGACGTGTGGGTAACCACGGCAAGCGCCGGAGTATACAAGTTTGACAAGCGTGCCAGAAGGTTTGTAAGGGTGGTGGCCGCCGACGGACAGGACATGGAGGGCGTGATGTTCACCACCGTGGTTGAAGACACCGACGGCTCGCTCATCTTTGCGTCTACCAACGGCTATCTGTTTCGCTACAATCCTGTGCATAACACATTCTCTAAAATAAACTTCTCGGCAGAAGGCAAGATATACATGCGCTGCATGCAGTGCTTTGAAGACGAAATATGGATAGGAACACAGCACGGGCTGTATATCCTCAACAAATATGACAACACCGAGACCGTGCTGCACGAAGATCCGCTCAACAAGTTCAGTCTGTCTGACGACATAATCTACTGTCTCTACGAGAGCAGGAGCGGCGACGTGTGGATAGGCACGTCTTTCGGCGGAGTGAACTACACATCAAGAAACAAGTTTTACTTTAAGGTGTTCGGCCTGTGGTCGGGGCTTACCGGAAGGGTGGTCAACGGACTTACGCAGAGCGCCGACAACCGCATATGGATAGGAACGGAGGACAGGGGGCTGTTCTCGCTCAATCCGTCAACTAACATAATATCTGCAATCAGTGACATAACGGCAGCACAGAAGACGGTGCTGCTGCTTACAGCATTCAACGGCAGCGTCTATGCCGGATTCTCGCGCGGCGGACTGCTGCGTGTCGACGGCAGCGGCAGGGTGTCAACCGTGCTTAACATCAAGGAGAAGGACAACAGCGTGTATTCATATCTCAAGGACAGCCGCGGCAACGTGTGGGTGTCTACCGACCGCGGCGGAATAAGCCGCTATAACAAGAAAGAAGACAACTTCACGTCGTTCGGAATAGAGGAAGGACTGCCCGACGACGTGGCGTACAACATACTTGAGGACAACAACGGCAACCTGTGGTTCGGCACCAACAAGGGCCTCGTGAAGTTTAATCCCGACACAAGGGCCGTGAGAGTGTTCACCGTGAAAGACGGACTTCCCAACAACCAGTTTAACTACAACTCGGCCATCAAGGCCAACGACGGTCTGTTCTACTTTGGAAGCATAGGCGGAATAATAGCCTTCAACCCCGACAAGGAAGACAACCAGACCATGCAGTCGTCGCTGTATTTCACTCAGCTGAGGATACTTAACGAGGAAGTTACCGTAGACACGAAGAACTCGCCGCTGAAGGAGAACATCATGTTCACCAGACGCCTCACCCTGCCTTACGACATGGCAACATTCTCGCTGAGGGTGGTGTCGCCTAGCTTCGGCGTTACTAGCGGCAGCATGTACAGCTACAAGCTCGAGCCCGTCAACTCAGAATGGATAAGCATGTCGGGCAACCAGATATCGTTTGCCAACCTGCCTCCGGGCACATACAACCTGTGTGTAAAGGTTGACACACACGGACAGACCATAACCAAAAGTCTTGAGATAGTGATAACTCCGCCATGGTACAGTTCTAAATGGGCCTATCTGGCATACATTATACTTATCGTGGCAGGAGTTATGCTGTGGTTTGTGCTCTACCGCAACCACAAGGAGAAGCAGCTGCGCGAGCGCCAGCACCTCTTTGCCGTGAACAAGGAGAAGGAGCTGTATCAGAACAAGGTGAACTTCTTTACCGAAGTGGCCCACGAGATACGCACGCCGCTGACGCTGATCGACGCGCCGCTCGAGGCCATAGAGGAGATAGGGATAAACAACAGCCGCGTGCAGCACTATCTGAAAGTTACGCGGCAGAACACCAAGCGGCTGCTCAACCTTACGGGCCAGCTGCTCGACTTCCAGAAGATCGACTCCAACAGGCTCACGTTCAAATATGAGAACGTAGACATAAGCGCGCTGGTGAACGAGACCATTGACCGCTTTGAGCCTGCCATGACGCTGAAGGACAAGGAGCTGATAAGAAACGTGGCCGACGAGCCCGTGATAGTTTCTACCGACAGGGAGGCAGTCATCAAGATTCTGAGCAACCTGCTTAACAACGCCCTGAAGTATGCCCGCCGCAGGGTGAAGGTGTCGCTCACTACAGACGACAGCAACTTTATAATAAAGGTTACGAGCGACGGCGACAAGATATCAGACAGCGAGAAGAAGCTAATCTTCAAGCGCTTCTACCAGATAGACAAGTCGAACAGCGGCGAGAACGGCGTGGGCATAGGCCTTCCGCTTTCGCTTTCGCTCGCATCGCTGCTGGGCGGAAGTCTTGAGCTGGCCGACGACGGCAGCGACGGCAACACCTTTGTGGCCATACTGCCGCAGAACAAGGAGGGCATAAAGCACAACAACAAGCTGACCGTTGACACGTCTGACTATCTGCTCGAGGAAGAAACCAACCAGGCAAAGGAGAACACAGGCGGATACACCGTGCTGATAGTTGAGGACAACGACAACATGCGCGAGTTTCTGGCCGAGCAGGCCAACATGTCGTTCACGATAGAGACGGCGCGCAACGGCAAGGAGGCTCTCGAGAAGCTGGCCGGAAGCCACATCGACCTGATAGTGTCAGACGTGATGATGCCCGAGATGGACGGCTTCAGCCTGTGCAAGGCAGTCAAGGCAGACATCAACCTGTCGCACATACCAATAGTGTTCATCACCGCCAAGAACGACCTCGAGAGCAAGATAAAGGGACTGCAGCTCGGTGCCGAGGCATATATAGAGAAGCCCTTCTCGGTGAAGTTCTTCCGCCAGCTCATACGTTCGCTGCTCGACAACAGGCGGCGCGAGCGCGAGTCGTTCTCCAAAAAGCCCTTCTTCAACATGGACAACATGCACATGACGAAGGCCGACGAGGAGTTTATGAACAAGGTCATAAAGATTATAGAGGACAACGTGGGCGAAGACAACTTCAATGTGGAGTGCATGGCCGACATCCTGTGCATGAGCCACTCGAGCCTGCTGCGCAAGATAAAGTCGGTGTTCAACATGTCGCCCGTTGAGCTTATCAGGCTCATCAAGCTGAAGAAGGCCGCCGAGCTCATACAGGAGGGCAAGCACCTCATAGGCGACATCTGCTATATGGTGGGCATATCGTCGCCGTCGTATTTCAGCAAGCTGTTCTTCAAGCAGTTTGGCATAAGCCCGAAGGACTTTGAGAAGCAGTGCAGGGAGAAGCAGGGCAACGGCTGAGCACCATAAAAAAACGGACAGACCAGGATTGTTGCGGCAACGGCATGTGTGCCGGCACCGGCGCTGAAAGCCGGCGCCGTGGCCCGTGCCATGACCGCGAAGATGATAAGGACAAAATGTTTTAACCTATGAAAACAAGCAATTTCAGACGCATTGCGGCAGCTGCTGCCGTGGCCTTGTGTGCCGCCGGAGCAGACGCAAAGGTGGTGCTGCCTCACTTTGTTACCGACAGCATGGTGGTTCAGCAGCAGAGCCTCTGGACTATAACGGGCAGGAGCAGCGGCAGCAGGGTGAAGGTCAGGGCCTCGTGGAGCAGGCATGCCCTGACGGCTAAGGTGATGAGCGACGGCACGTTCAGCATCAGGCTGGCCACGCCCAAGGCCGGAGGACCCTACACGATAACCTTCGACGACGGCGACAGGACCACGTTGCGCGACATCTATTCGGGCGAGGTGTGGCTCTGCTCGGGGCAGTCGAACATGGAGATGCCCGTGGGCGGCTGGGGAAAGGTGATGAACTACTGGCACGAGATAATGTCGGCCAATCATCCCGAAGTGAGATTCTTGCAGATAAGCAAGCAGCGCAGCTTTGTGCCCGCGGCCGACACCGACGTGAACATGGGCGGCTGGCGCACGTGCACGCCGGAGACCGTTGAGAACTTCTCGTCGGTGGCATACTTCTATGCCCGCGAGATGGCAAGGCGCCTGGGCGTACATGTGGGCGTGATAGACTGCACCTGGGGCGGCACGCCGGCCGAGGCTTGGAGCAGCTATGCAGGCGTCAGCTCGGTTGAGGGATTTGAGAACGAGACAGGCATGATGGCCGACAACGGCTTCGACAAGGACAGGATAAAGGCCGAATATGAGCGCCGCGTGGCTGAGTGGGTGAGCATGGCCACGGAGGGTGTGGCCGACAGCGGCGGCAAGGTGTGCCTGCCCGCCGACGGCAGTCTGTCCGTGATGCCAGTTCCAGGGCAGTGGGAAAGCTCAGCCCTGCCCGGATTCAACGGCATTGTGCTGATGCAGCGCGAGATTGACATACCTGCCGGATGGGCAGGAAAGCCCGTAGAGCTGCACCTCGGAGCCATAGACGACGAAGACGTTACCTACTTTAACGGAACAAAGATAGCCGAAGGCTCTGGCTACAACGTGGAGCGCACCTACACCGTTCCGGCAGAGCTGGTGAAGGGCGGCAAGGCTCTGATAACCGTGAGGGTTACCGACTTTGAGGGCGAGGGCGGCATCTGCGGCAGCGCTTCAGACCTGTTTGCACGGCAGGGCGACAGCCGCCTGCCGCTCGACGGCAACTGGACCTACAAGGTGGCTGCCGACTTCGGCAAGCTGCCGCGGCGTCCTGTGTCGGCCGAGAGCGCGTTTTTCCCCACGGTGCTATACAACGCCATGCTCTATCCGCTGCGGCAGTTGCCCATAAAGGGCGTGCTGTGGTATCAGGGCTGCGCCAACGTGGGGCGTGCCGCCCAGTATGGGCCGCTGTTCCGCCGGCTTATATCCGACTGGCGCCGCCTGTGGGGCAACGACAGCCTGCCGTTCTATTTTGTTCAGCTGGCGGCATATCTTAAGCCCGTGCAGGTGCAGCCCGACTCTGAGTGGGCGGCGCTGCGGCAGGCACAGGCAGGCGCGCTGAGCCTTGACGGCACGGCAATGGTGGTTACGACAAACATAGGCGACAGCACCGACATACATCCGAAGAACAAGCAGGAGGTGGCGCGCAGGCTGTCGCTCGTTGCCCTCCGGCGCGCCTACGGCTTCAGCGACATAACCGACAGGGCGCCCGCCCTGAGCAGCTGCGAGATAAAGGGCAGCGAGGCCGTGCTGAGGTTTGACGGCGACGTGGTTACCAGGGGCGAGGCTCCGCGAGGCTTCATCGTGCTGACCGACAAGGGGCAGTGGGCTGCGCCCGAAGCCGTGAAGACCGACGTGCGCACCATAAGGATAACCGCAGGCGGAAACATAGTGGCCGTGAGATACAACTGGGCCGACTATCCCTGCGGCAACCTGTTCGGGCCTACGGGGCTGCCCGTGGCTCTGTTTGAGGCAGGCTCACGCTGACCGTGAGGCCCTGCGCACAGGAAAATCAGGACATTAAGGACATAAATATTTTTAACTAATAAAACACAGTAAAGACATGAAAATCGTAACAAAACTATTCGTGGCACTTGGCCTGCTGGCATTTGTCTGCAAGGCCGGCGCCAAAGAACAGATTGTGGTAGAGACCGGCAGCACGAGCCTCGTGTTCACCGTGGGCGACAACGGCCGGCTGTACCAGAGCTACTTCGGCAAGCGCCTTACGGACAAGAGCGAGTATGCCATGCTGCCGCAGGGCAAGGAGGCATACATGACACACGGCATGGAAGACTACTTTGAGCCTGCGCTCCACATAACGCGCTCTGACGGCAACCCGTCGACGCTGCTGAAATACAAGAGGCACGAGACAAAGGTATGCGACGGCGGCACGGAGACCGTGATATATCTTGCCGACCCCGTGTATGCCGACGAGGTGGCAATGCACTTTGTGGCCTACGCCAAGGAAGATGTGTTTAAGGCGTGGACCGAGATATTCAACAGGGAGAAGTCGGCCATAACGCTCGAGAAGTATGCCTCGTCGATGCTCCACATGTATGCGCCGAAATATTACCTGACACAGTATAACGGCGACTGGGCCACCGAGGCAGGCAGCCACACGCAGGAGCTTTACTTCGGCAAGAAGGTGATAGACACCAAGCTGGGAGCGCGCGCCGACATGTTCTGCCAGCCCTTCTTCCAGCTGTCGCTCGGCAGCAAGGCCACTGAGAGAGAGGGTGAGGTGCTGGTGGGCACGCTGGCATGGACGGGCAACTTCAGGTTTACGTTCGAGGTTGACAACCTTGGCGGCCTGCGCGTGATAAGCGGCATCAACCCCTATGCGTCGCAGTACACCCTGGCAAAGAACAAGAGCTTCAGGACTCCTGAGTTTATCTTCACCCTGAGCCAGAGCGGAACAGGACACGCCAGCCGCAACCTGCACGACTGGGCACGCAAGTATCAGATAAAGGACGGACAGGGCGACCGCATGACGCTGCTGAACAACTGGGAGGCTACTTACTTCGACTTCGACGAGAACAAGCTGCTCTCGCTCATCGGCGAGGCCAAGGAGCTGGGCGTTGACATGTTCCTGCTCGACGACGGATGGTTCGGCAACAAATACAAGCGCCACAGCGACACGCAGGCACTGGGCGACTGGGAGGTTACGGCCGACAAGCTGCCCAACGGCATAGGACGACTGACGGAGGAGGCCAAGAAGCAGGGCGTGAAGTTCGGCCTGTGGATAGAGCCTGAGATGGTTAGCCATAAGTCGGAGCTATATGAGAAGCACAAGGGCTGGGTGATAACGCTGCCCAACCGCGAGGAGTATTACTTCAGAAACCAGCTCGTGCTCGACCTGTCTAACCCCAAGGTGCAGGACTATGTGTTCGGCGTGGTGGACGGACTGATGACGAAATATCCCGACATAGCCTACTTCAAGTGGGACTGCAACAGCCCGATAACCAACATCTACTCTAACTACGAGAAGATGAAGCAGACACACCTTTATGTTGACTACGTGCGCGGACTCTACAACGTTCTGGAGCGCATCAAGGCAAAATATCCCGACCTGCCCATGCTGCTGTGCTCGGGCGGAGGCGGACGCACCGACTATGAGGCGCTGAAATATTTTGTAGAGATGTGGCCGAGCGACAACACCGACCCCGTGGAGCGCATCTTCATACAGTGGGGCTACTCGCAGGTGTTCCCTGCCAAGGTGCAGTGTGCCCACGTAACTACATGGAACAAGGCGGCAAGCATAAAGTTCAGGGTGAACGTGGCCATGATGGGCAAGATGGGCTTCGACATCAACCTGCATGACATTCCGGCAGGAGAGCTGGCCTACTGCAAGCAGTCGATAGCCGACTTCAACAGGCTTAAGCCCGTGATACTCGACGGCGACCAGTATCGCCTCGTGTCGCCATACGAGGGCAACCACACCTCTACGATGTATGTCAGCAAGGACAAGGCCAGCGCCGTGGTGTTTGCCTTCGACATATTCCCGCGCTACAGCGAGAAGCTCTACAACGTGGTGATGGAAGGGCTCGACGCTTCGAAGAAGTATGACGTGCGCGAGATAAACCGTGCCGACGGCTCGCAGGGCGAGGTGAAGACCTACTCGGGCGAATATCTCATGACCGTTGGTCTGCCGCTCTTCAGCGCGCAGAAGCTTAGCAGCCGCGTGTATGAGCTGAAGGCAAGATAACGGGGCCGATGCCTTTGAAATAAAACTAAAAAGGTCCGGCAGCCATGTCCTGATGACGTGGCTGCCGGACTTTCTTTTATCCCATATCTGCCTTCGCAGGGCATGGCTGCCGTTAGTGTGCCTGCCTCATTGCCGCCGGCTTTTGGGCGGCATGGGCGGATGTGCAGGGCTGAAGCATGCGGCGCCGTGAATGGTATGATGCGGCCATATGTCGCCTGACTGGCCTGCATGGTGGCTGCCCGTATACTTGCCGCTGCGGACATAAATAAAGCCCGGAGCCAGAGAGTCTGACGCCGGGCAATGAAGCGCTCTTCACAAAAAATAATGTCCTATTTCATAATTTTTATTGCCTTGCTTGTTCCGTCGGCATACTTGCTTACCATGATGCTTACGCCCTGGGCTGCATTGCTGATGCGGCGGCCTGAGAGGTCGAAGTATTCTGTTGCTACGACATCCTTGTTGCTGTTTTCAACATTGCTGATGGCTGTTGTAGACTTGCCTGTTATGGTCATGTTTTTGCAAGATCCGCTGAAATAGTATCCTTCATCATTCTGGCTGTCGCCGGGATAGTAGAAGTAGTCAGTCAGTTCTATTCCGCTCTCAGATGTGTAGGAGTCGCTCGAGCTGCTGTATGTAAACGTGCAGTCGTCAACAAAGTCTGTTGTCGTTCCAAAGAGCAGTGCAGTGTCGTCGCTTGCCACTCCGTAAGAAGAAACGATGATGTTGTCGCCTTCAAACATTCCGATCATCCATGCCTCAGGATATTCGGGCAGGAGGCTCTTTATATAGCAAATATCGCCAAGGTTTACTATGTCGACAGTTGCAGATTTGCTGTTTCCGTAGTAGTCGTTGTATGTATATTTGTGTGAAACGGCTTCTGGGAAGAGTTCTGCCGGATAATAATAAAGCTCTGTGCAGTAGGTGTAAATCTCTGTCTGGCTGCCGTTGGTGATGAATGCTGTGAGATATTCGCCTTCAGCAGAGTAGTAGATTCCGCTCTCGGGGTCGAGCGACAGCTTGAAGCTGCTGCTTGTTAAAGGTTCGCCTGTCTCAGCGTCCATTTTACAAACAAACAGAGATATTCCGTCTTGATTGTATATCTCCTGATTGTTCTCTATGGTTATCTCCTTTGTGCTCTCGTTGTATGTACCTTTAAGATATATGCCTTCGCCCACAATAGTGCTAAGGAACATGTTTGGTATGCTTACCGTGCCGTCATTGCCGAACACGATGTCGTTTTTTACGTGCAGTCTCTGCATTAGGCCTACCTGAGTTACTGACTCGCCGTAGTCTGCATAGTATGATTTTGTTGTTCCTTCAGGTGCGGCCTGTGCCTTCACCTTGTTTGTGCTGTTTGCTTTCTTCAGGTTAACGCGGTTGGAAGTCTCAAATTTCATGCTGTTTTCAGCCTTCAGTCCGTTCAGTCTGGTTGCCTTTAGCATTGGTGTCTGTGCAAATGTGTTCATTGAGAACAGTGTAAATGCAATAAGTAAAAGTTTCTTCATAAGCTAACTTTTAGTCGGTTAAACATTATAAGTTGATGTTGTATTTCTCTTCAAAGAGTAATATTTTTTATCTTAAATGAGATTAAAATTGAAATATTTTTTTAGTTTTATGTTATCGTAATTGATTTATATCAATTGTAAAATACGAAAAGTTACAGATTGTAAGCCTTTACGCTGCTTTGTTTGCCCTTTGTTATTTAATAAGTGTAAAGTTGCGTCTTTTATGTTATGTACGTGCGCCTGTGCGTTACTTTTCTTATGGGCACCGCGCGCGTATGTGCATGTGCCTGTCTCTGCCTGTGCGCGTGTGTGCAGCGGTCTTGTTCATATGCGTGCGCACGGCCGTGTTTGCAGGGCTTCCGTCGTTGCCGTTATGCCGGCTTTTGGCATCTGGATATGGGCAGGAAGATGGTAAAAACTCAGGACAAAATTATTTTCCGTTCTGGAAAATCAAAGTATAACGGATGTTAAAATATGGTTTTCAAATATATTCTTTTATTAACATCGGTTAGCTTTTGTGTGCGTTGTGTGTCTTAAAACCGGTATTTTCAGACGCCAAAAGGGCGCTTTTCATGGTGCCGGAGCACCGCTTTCGGTGCCTAAACCTATCGTTTTTGCATCGCAAACGGCACAGTAATGTTTTTTAACACGGCCGACCGAGTATCCGTTTTGATGTAAATGCCTGAATGTCAGATGTTTGTCGAAAATGCTGATTTTTCGGCTTTTTCGCGCCAAACGGCCGTGGCGCCACGGCTGTGGCCATTCTGAGAGCGTCAAGCGTCATGTCTTTTGTCATAAAAGTTTACAAAAGTCTGTCTCCCCGTGCAGCGTGTCCTGCCTGTAGGTCTTCCGCCGCCGGCAGGGGCATATGCGCCCCCGTGGCGTCAGATTATGCCGAAATGGCGCAGCGCCTTGCTCACGCCGTCGTTGTCAACATGGTCGGTAACGTATGATGCCAGCGCCTTCACGTCGTCTATGGCGTTGCCCATGGCCACGCCTATGCCCGCCGCGCAGATTATCGACTTGTCGTTGCCGCCGTCGCCGAAGGCCATAGTCTCGCTGATGTCCATGCCCAGGTGTTCGGCCATGCGCTGCAGCGCCTTGCCCTTGTCGGCCCCGCGCGCCGTTACGTCGGCAAATGCCGGATACCATCTTGCGGCTATGCAGTGGGGCAGCTGCGGCATGACGAGCTTCTCCTGCTGCTCGTCTATGATGGGCGTAAGCTGCAGTATGGGCTGGCTTAGCACCGTGTCGAGACTGATGTCCTCGCCCAGATCGTTGACGTTGAGCAGCTGTCGGAACACCTTGTCAACCATCTCGTCGGGATGATACACCGTGAGGTCTTTCGCCCCAACCACCATCGTGGCAAAGTTCATCTCGTCTGCCAGCCGTATCAGCGTGCGCGCGTCCTCGAGCGGAATGTCTACGCAGCTCACCACCTTGTCGCCTATGAAGCTGTAGGCGCCGTTAGTGGTTATATATCCGTCTATCAGATGTTCTATGGCGTGCAGGTTGTTGATCAGTTTCACCGGCCGTCCGGTAGATATATACACGCCCACGCCGTTTCTCTTTGCCTGTTCGAGTGCGTCAACCGTTGATTGTGGTATCTCGTGTGTGTTGAAGCTCACGAGTGTTCCGTCTATGTCAAAAAATAAAGCCTTAATCATACTCTTTTCCTGAAATTATCTTTATTGAGTGCAAAGATAGTGCAAGCCGAGTGCATGGCAAAATGAAAAACGCAGTTTTTTAAGTTTGCAGTGCCGAGGCGCCGCCTATATTATTTAAAATGAATGTCCGCATGTTCCCAAATTAGCAAAGTTTAAACCGCCAAGATG
>OLSN01000954.1_pt1 | contig 27961 bp, 19 predicted proteins | sample 1672411 | NCBI WGS metagenome assembly OLSN01 (sample SAMEA3136683, study PRJEB25190) | human gut metagenome | biome: human gut; feature: human-associated habitat; material: faeces | place: Austria | collected 2013 | reverse complement strand
TCTGGTCGATGAAGCGGCCGATCATGGTGTGCTCGCTGGTGCCGATCAGGTACAGGTCCTCACCCTCGATCTTGTACATCATGGCGTCCATGTCCGTCTGGCTCATCACGCCCTCCACCACGTTGCCGTGGATCATAAACGGAGGGATGCAGTAGGTGAAGCCCTTGTCGATCATAAAGTCACGGCCATAGGCGGTGACGGCGGAGTGCAGCCGCGCGATGTCGCCCATCAGGTAATAGAAGCCGTTGCCGGATACACGGGCGGCAGCGTCCATATCCACGCCGTCGAAGCGTTCCATGATCTCCGTGTGGTAGGGGATGGGGAAGTCCGGGGTCATGGGCTCGCCGAAGCGCTCCACCTCTACGTTGCAGCTGTCGTCCGGACCGATGGGCACGGACTCGTCGATCATCTGGGGGATGACCAGCAGCAGCTTGTTCATGGCCGCCTCGGCGTTGGCCTTCTTCTCCTCCAGACGGGTCATGCGCTCGGCGTTGGCCTTTACGGCGGCGTTGTTGGCATCGATCTCCGCCTGAAGGGCGGCCTTCTCCGCCTCGTCGGCGCACTTTTTCAGCCTGCCGAACAGGGGACCGTTGGCCTTGGAGATCTTGTTGCGCTCGGCCTTCAGGGCCTCGCCCTCGTTGATGGCCTCGCGGCGCTCGCTGTCCAGGGCGATGACCTCGTCCACCAGGGGCAGCTTGGCGTTCTGGAACTTCTTGCGGATATTCTCCTTTACCAGGTCCGGGTTCTCCCGGATAAACTTGATGTCAAGCATATTCTATACCTCTATTCGATGATGTTTCACGTGAAACGCTTATCGCTTTCCCAGCTTCTCCAGAGCCTCCAGCAGGGCGTTCAGGTCCTCGGTGCCGTAGTATTCCAGCTCGATGCGTCCCTTCTTTTTGCCGTTGACGATGCGGCAGGGGCGGCCCAGCTTTTCGCCCAGCTCACGGGCGGCCTCCTCAACATAATTGACGGAAAGCGCGTCCTTTTGGGGCTTTTCTTTTTTCTCGGCGGTGAGTTTTTTCACCAGCAGTTCCGTCTGGCGGACGGAGAGGGCGTCCTTGACCACCGTCTCCGCGGCGGCCTGCTGCTGTTTGCTGCCCAGCGTCAACAGGGCGCGGGCGTGTCCGGCGGAAAGCCGTCCGTCCTCTACCATGGCCCGCACCGGCTCGGTCAGCCCCAGCAGGCGCAGGGCGTTGGCCACGGTGGGGCGGGACTTGCCCACCCGCTGGGCACATTCGTCCTGGGTCATGCCGTATTGCTCCGTCAGCACTCGGTAGCCCTCGGCTTCTTCGATAGGGTTCAGATCCTCTCGCTGGAGGTTTTCGATCATGGCCAGCTCCATGGCCTTGCGGTCGTCGGCCTCGATGACCACCACGGGCACCTGTGTCAGCCCGGCCATCCGCGCCGCCCGCCACCGCCGTTCACCGGCGATGATCTGATAGTAGCCGGATTGCAGCTTCCGCACGGTCAGCGGCTGGATGATGCCGTGTATCCGGATGGAGTCCGCCAGGTCACTGAGGGCCTCCGGCTCAAAGCTCTTTCTGGGCTGGGTGGAGCAGCTCTCCACCTGGCTGATGGGCAGCAGCAGGGAGGAGGCGCGCTCGTCCTTGGCGGCGATGACGTCATCGCCCAGCAGTGCGCTCAGTCCCTTGCCCAGACCTTTTGTGTTCGCCATACCGCGTCTCCTTTCAGCAGTTGTTCTTCCGCAAAAATTCCGCCGCCAGCGCCGTGTATGCGTCCGCGCCCCGGCAGGTCTTGTCATAGGCGGTGATGGGCTTGCCGTGGCTGGGCGCCTCGCTGAGCCGCACGTTCCGCGGGATCACGGTGCTGTACACCTTCCCGGCAAAAAACCGCTTCAGCTCCTGGGCCACCTGAATGGACAGGTTGGTGCGGCCATCGAACATGGTCAGCAGCACGCCCTCGATGTCCAGCCCCGGGTTCATGCTGCGCCGCACGATACGCACGGTGTTCATCAGGTCGCTGAGTCCCTCCAGCGCGTAATACTCGCCCTGCACCGGCACCAGCAGACTGTTGGCGGCGCACAGCGCGTTCAGCGTCAGCAGCTCCAGCGAGGGCGGACAGTCGATGAAGATGAAATCATAGCTGTCCGCTACCTGCCGCAGCGCAGCCTTCAGCAGGAACTGCCGGTCCTCCATGTTGATCATCTCCACGCCGGCACCGGCCAGCGCCTTGCTGCTTGGCAGCACGTCGCCATAGGGCGTGGTCACGATCAGCTGGGCCGTCTCTGCGCCGTTGATGAGCGCGTCATATACGCCGTTGCTGGTGGTCTTGTCCACGCCCATGCCGCTGGTGGCGTTGGCCTGGGGGTCAAAATCGCACAGCAGCACCCGCTTGCCAGCGGCTTTTATGGCAGCGGCCAGGTTTACGCAGGTGGTGGTCTTGCCCACGCCGCCCTTCTGATTTACGATCGCAATGATTTTCGCCACAGCAAATTCCTCTTTCTGTCTGAGTTCATTATGATAGTATATACCACCTGCATGGAGGGTTTCAAGAGGGAAAATGCAAATTTTCGCCCTTTTGTTTCACGTGAAACATAAAGGGACAAAAGCAGGGCGGCTGTTTCACGTGAAACAACCGCCCCGTTCCTTATACCAGTATCACGCCGTTCAGCGGCGGCAATGTCAGGTGCGCTTTCCCGTCGATGACCAGAAATCGCTGTCCGGTCATCGCGTCCTGCGCGGTGGGCGCGTCCCAGGCCAGCGTCAGGTCTGCCGGCGCGTCCCCGGCGTTCAGCGCCGTTACCGTGCGCTCGCCTCCGCGCTCACGCTCGATGGCCAGAGCGCCGCCTCGGGCCAGCAGATAGCGCAGGGCGCCCGAGCGCAAGCTCTCCCGCGTTCGCCGCAGCTGTCCCAGAGTGCGGAAGAAGTCCGTCAGCGCCGCGTCCTCGCTGCCCCAGGGGAAGGCGCCCCGGTTCAGCGGATCCTCGAAGCCCTGCACGCCGGCCTCATCGCCGTAGAAGAGGGTGGGAGAGCCGGGGAAGCTGTAGAGCAGCATTCCCGCCAGACGGAGCTTTGCCAGGCCCCGGGCCAGCTCGGCGGGGGAGAGGCGGTACGCCGCACGCTCCGCCTTGGTTTTCGGTGTGCCCTCCGCGCCCAGCAGCGTCAGAATGCGCGCTGTGTCGTGGGTGCCCAGGAAGTTCATGGCGCCATAGAAGGCGAAGGGCGGGTAGTTCTCACGAATTGTCTCCATGCTGTCGCGGAAGACCGCGGCGTCGCCGCCGGCCAGCCAGTTCAGCAGGGCCGTGCGGAAGGGGTAGTTCATCAGGCCGTGGACCTGGCGGCCCAGCAGGTATCTGCGCCGTTGGGAGTAGGCGATCTTGTTGCTGCCGTCCTCCCAGACCTCACCCAGCAGGTAAGCCCCGGGCTTTTCCGCGTCGATGGCCGAGCGGATGCCCTCGATAAAGTCGCCGGGCAGCTCGTCGGCCACATCCAGCCGCCAGCCGTCCGCGCCGCAGCGCAGCCAATGCCGGACCACGCTGTCCTGATCGCCGAAGATGAAGTCACGGTAAGCCGGCTGCGCCTCATTGACGGCGGGCAGGGTCTTCACGCCCCACCAGGCGTCGTAGTCCGACGGCCACGGGTGGAAGCTGTACCAGTTGTAATACTCTGAATTCTGGCTCTGGGCCGCCCCCGGCTCCGGATAGTAGCCCTCTGCGTTGAAGTACCGGCTGTTGCTGCCGGTATGGTTAAACACGCCGTCCAGTATCACACGCATCCCACGCTGATGGGCGGCGGTGCACAGGGCGCGGAAGTCAGCCTCTGTGCCCAGCAGCGGGTCGATGGCCCGATAGTCGCCGGTGTCGTAGCGGTGGTTGCTGGCGGCCTCAAAAATGGGGTTCAGATACAGTGTCGTTACACCCAGGCCCGCCAGATAGTCCAGCTTCTCCGTGATGCCCTGCAGCGAGCCGCCGAAGAAGTCGCGGTTGGTGATCTGCCCGTGCTCGTCCGGAAGGAACACCGGCTGCTCGTTCCAGCTGCGGTGCAGCCACCGATGCCCGGGCATATGGCTCACGTCCGGTATGGATACACGGCGGAACCGATCCGGGAAGATCTGGTACGTCACGCCGCGCCCGAACCAGTCCGGGGCGGGGGAGGGCTCGTATACCGTCAGCTGCCAGCGTGCCGCCTTCGCCGGCGCGTCCTGCACGCCATTTTTGCCGTACCACACGCAGCGCCCGTCCACGTCCGTCAGGCGGAAGCAGTACCAGCACAGCTCACCGCCAGCCGGCGCGGTGTATGTGCCGGCGAAGCCGCCCTCCGCCGGCGGCAGGGCGCACGTGTCCTCCGTGCCTGCGAACTCCCGGAGCACCAGCAGCTCGCAGCCGTAGTAGGTGTCGTCCGCCAGCGCAAAGCGCACTTCGGCGCCGCAGGGGACGGCGCCGAAGGGGTCTTTATAATGTTTGTCTCTCGAATTGAAATAGGGTCCCATGTGTGCCTCTTGTCTTTATAACAGATTTACCGCATCAGCGCGTCCTCGCCGGCGGCGGTGGCGCCGGTGCCGTCCCGGGTGAACCAGGCGTTGATGATGTCCACGGCCGCATTGGCCAGCAGACTGCCGCTGCCGCCCTTCTCCACCACGATGGCGATGGCGATCTCCGGATCGTCATAGGGGGCGTAGGCCACAAAGGTGCCGTTGGCGATATCCGTACCCACCTGGGCCGAGCCGGTCTTGGCGCCGGCCTCCACCACACAGCGGGAAAAGGCGCTCCGCAGGGAGTCGTAGGTCAGATCGTGCATACCCTTGGTCACCGCCGCCATGGTGCTGTCCGAGATGTTCAGGTCGTTCAGCGGCCCCTTGCCATATACGCCGACAACTCGTGAATTATCATAAGATTTTACGTTTTTCAGAAGATGTGTCTCATAGTGCTCACCGCCGGATACCAGCGTGGCCACATAGTTGGCCAGCTGCAGGGGGGTGAACAGGTTGTAGGACTGGCCGATGGCTGCCGTGATGGTCTGGCCGTCGGTCCACTCCCGGTCGTGGGCCTCCGCCCACTCCGGGGAGGCCAGCACGCCGCTGACGTCACCGATCTCAATGCCCGTGGACTGCCCCAGGCCGAAGGCTGTGGCGTACTCGTCCAGCTTCTTGATGCCTGTCAGCCGGCCCACCTCGTAGTAGAAGTAGTTGCAGGAGTCCACGATGGCCTGACTGACGTTGATGCGCCCGTGGGTGGTGTGGGCCTGCCGCCAGATCCAGCACATGGGCTGCGGGTCCACATAGTAGGTGTAGATACCCTTGTCTTCGATAATGGTGCTGGGGGTGATGATGCCCTCCTCCAGCGCCGCCACGGACGTGCACAGCTTGAAGGTGGAGCCGGGGGCGTACACGCCCTGGGTGGCCCGGTTAAACATGGGCAGGCGTTCGTCCTTCACCAGCTCATCATAGTCCTGGTTGAACGTCTCCAGATCGTAGGTGGGGTAGCTGGCCATGGCCAGTACCTCGCCGGTGCCGACCTGAATGACCGCCGCCGCGCCGCCGCGCTCGTTGCTGTCCTTGTCGATCATGCCCTGAATGGTACTGGCCAGCGTGTCCTCCACCACCTGCTGCAGGTCGATGTCGATGGTCAGCGCCACGGTGCCGCCGGGCTGGGGCTCCCGGGTGTACAGCTCGCCGGTGATCTTGCCGTTCTCGTCGGTGGTGATGAGCCGCTTGCCGTCATTGCCGTGGAGATATTCCTCAAAGGCCTTCTCCACGCCGTCCTTGCCCACCAGGTCATTCATATTGTAGCCCTTGTCGGCGTAGCCCACATAGCCGGTGCTCTCGTCGCTGCGCCACTCCTCCTGCCATATGGCGCCCACGGTGCCCAGAATGTGCGCCGCCAGCTTGGTGTTGTACACCCGCGCCGCCGCTGTCTTGATGGTCACGCCCCGGTACTTTCCGTCGGTGATGCGGCCCAGCAACTCCGTGGATACATCCTCGGCAAAGGTGTAGCTGCTGCGCCCGTCCAGTTCATACCGCACGCCCACGATCAGACGCGCCTGCGCGTCGGTATAGCTGTCATCGACCTTGTAGAGCTTCCGCATGGCGGCCAGCACTTCCGCGCTGCCGCCGTCCGTGGGCAGCTTGTTGTCGTCCAGATACTCCCGGAAGCTCTCGTTCAGGCTTTTGCTGGTCAGCTGGGGAGAGGACCCTGTGGTCATGGGCAGGGTGTCGTTCCATGTGACGCCCTGCTCCTGACACAGCTGTATCAGCTGCCAGATGGCGTTGTTCAGCGCGGCCTCGTCCTTGCCGAAGCTGCTCTTGTCTACCACCAGCGTATAGGCCAGCCGGTTGCTCACCAGCACCTTGCCATTCCGGTCGGTGATGATGCCCCGGGAGGCGGTCACCGTTTCGCTGGCGGTGTTGCTGGTGATGGATCTGGCCCGATTTTCGCTGCCGTGTACCACCTGTGCGTCATACAGCACCGCAAAAAACAGCACCAGAAACGCACAGAAAAACCCCAGCAGCACATATACCCGCCGCCGGGAGGGGTGAGGATTTTTCATCATAGCTTGGTTCTCCTATGGTCATTCGCTCAGTGTCCGCCGCTGTGCCCACCGGAACAGCGGGTGCGCCGCCGCCGCGAAGGGCAGCGATACCGCCAGCTCTCTGCCCAGCAGCAGGCCCGCCGCGGTCAGCCCCGCGCCGCTGTGTCCCGCCAGCACCGCCATGTGCAGCAGTCCGCAGAGCAGCATACATACGCCTGTCACCACCAGCGAGCACACCACGCCCGCCATGATGACCTGCCCGCTCAGCAGCCACGCTGCCGCCGCGCCAAGCAGGAACGCCAGCGCGTAAAAGCACGGCAGGCCCGCCACCGGCGAGAGAAGGTCGCACGCCAGCCCGAAAAATACCGCATACAGCAGCGCCTGCTCGTTGCGCTCCAGCGTGGCCGGTATCACCGCAATGGCCGGCAGCAGGAACGGGTGCACGCCCCATACCCGCACGTATACCAGCACCAGCCCCTGCAGCAGTGCCAGCGCCAGCGCGCACAGACAGTACAATATCCACTTCAGCAGTATCGCCCGCCGTGTCATAGCCGTCCTCCGTCATTGGATCACGTCAAAATCCGTGATAATAAACATCTCCTGTATCGCCGCCACATCGCACTTGGGCGAGAGCACCGCGTACCGCGCCAGCCCGCCGTCATCCGTCTGCACGGACTCCACCGTACCGATCACCAGACCGGCGGGATAGTAGCCGCCCAGCCCGGACGTGACGATCACATCGCCCTTGATCAGGTTCGCGCTGTCGCTGAGGTATTGCAGCCGCAGCCGGCCTTCGGCCATCAGCGCCAGGTCGCCGCCGGCCACCGCCGTCTCGCCGGTGCGGAATACCCGCGCGCCGAACTGGGAGTCCGTGTCCAGCACCGTGGACAGCCGGCACCAGTTCAGGCCCACGTCTGTGACCACACCCACCAGGTTCCCGGCGCTGTCCACCGCGCAGTCGCCTATGGCCACACCGTGCTGACTGCCCCGGTCCAGCACCAGCGTGCTGGCCCAGTTGGACACGTCGCGCTGGGTGACGCGGGCCGCCTCGAACACCAGGTCGCTGCGCTGCTGCCGCAGGCCCAGCAGCTGGCGCAGCTCTTTATTCTCGGTCGCCGCCGGCTCCATCTGCCGCAGCTGCTCCTCCAGCTCCGCGATCTGCTGCCGCAGCTCGTCGTTCTCCTGCTGCAGGGTCTCCACGTCCTCAAACCGCTGGCTAATGCCGCCGACCCAGCCCGCCACGGCGGAACCCGCCGCCCGGAAGGGCGAGGCGATCACGCCCAGGGCGTTGTGCAGCAGCCCCGTTCCGGAGCTCAGGGCCGACACCACGCACAGCACCACCGCGATGGTGGCCGCCGCGGCCAGCAGCCATATTCCCGTTTTCGTAAAAAATCGCTTCATGTGTCGTTTGTTCCTCTCTGAAGTCTCCCCCGGCAGGGGAGGCGGCAGCGCACCCTCTCAGAGGGAGCGAAAGGGGCATTATCCCAGCAGCTGTATCCCGAATTCGCCCAGCATCTCCGCCAGCAGCACCACCGGCAGCCCCATCACGTTGAAAAAGTCGCCGTCGATGCGCTCCACCAGCAGCGCGCCCTGTCCCTGTACGCCGTAGGCCCCGGCCTTGTCCATGGGCTCGCCCCCGGCGATGTAGGCCTTCAGCTCCCGCTGTGTGGCCGGACGGAAATACACGTCCGTGTGCTGGGCGCGGGTCAGGGCTTTCTTCCCCTGCCGCACCGTCACACCGGTACAGACGGTGTGGCGCCGACCCTGCAGGGCCGTCAGCATTTGCAGGGCCTCCGCCTCGTCGGCGGGCTTGCCCAGCTTCTTGTCGTCCAGAAACACCATCGTATCCGCCGTGATGACGATCTCGTCCGCGTCGGACGCCACCGCCTGGGATTTCTCCCGGGAGATGTAGCACACCGTCTCCTCCGGCGTCAGCCCGGCGGGGAAGTATTCCTCCACCTCTGGCACCCGGACGGTAAAGTCGGTGATGCCCATCCGACGCAAAAGCTCCTGCCGCCGGGGGGACCCGGAGGCCAGCACGATCTTTGCCATATACGTCACCTGCCTGTGGAGCCGAAGCCGCCGGCACCCCGGTCCGTCTCGTCCAGGTCCTCCGCCACCGTCACCGTGGGCTGCACCACCGGCACCACCATCAGCTGGGCGATCCGGTCCCCGGGCTGCACCGTGTACGGTTCGCTTCCCAGGTTCACCAGTCCCACACCGATCTCGCCCCGGTAGTCGCTGTCGATGACGCCCACGCCGTTGGAAAGGCACACGCCCTTCTTGATGCCCAGCCCGCTGCGGGCGAACACCAGCGCCGCGTAGTCCGCCGACGGCAGGGCGATGGCGATGCCGGTGGGCACCAGCCGCCGTTCCCCGGCTGCCAGCGTCACCGCCTCGTCGATGCAGGCACACAGGTCCATGCAGGCCGCGCCGGCGGTGGCAAAGCGGGGGAGGGGTATCTCCGTCCCGATCTTGGGGGACAGGGCTTTGATCTTCAGCTCCATAGTAACACCTTTTTTTCCTGAAATTGAATACGGTTTGTAAATTATAACGAGTGTTATACCATTTGTTTTACTCTACGCCCCGGTAGAACAGCCCGCGTGTGCTGTTGTCACCGGCGGTGACGGTCCCGGCCCTGTGGGCGCGGAGAAGCGCCGCGCACTCCGCCGCCGTCTCTGTGGTAAACCGCAGGCGTCCGTACCGCAGGCCGCACCGGAACACCTCCGGCTTGTCCGCCAGCACCAGTGTCTTTCCGTTCTCGATCTCGCACCGGCACCCGTAGGCGCACAGCACCGGGAATTGCTCGCCCCGCCGGTCGGTCAGCACGCTGCCCGCCCCATGGGCGCAGCCCACGCTGTTCTTCGTCACGCAGTTTTCGGTGATCATCAGCGGCAGGCGGCCATAGACAAGGGCCTCGCAGTCCGCATATTTTCCCAGGTCCCGCACCTGCTGCCACCGCAGCTCAAAGCTGGCCGTCACGGACGACAGCCCCTGCTCCTGCCAGAAGCGCACCGCCCGGCTGTTGTACACGTTCAGGCCGAAGTCGCCGCGGAGCGTTTTGCCCAGTCCCTTCACGATGGCCAGATGGCCCAGGTTGCCGATGGCCGCGGAGGCGACCTCCGGGTGCCTCTGCAGAATATCCCGGAACAACGGTTCGTCCGCCGTGCGGAATATCCGGGGCAGCACCGCGCAGAACTCCGCCTGCCCGATATAGGGCATCAGGTCCATCTTATCCAGCAGCTCCGCCGGGATATACACGATGGCGGGGCGTTCCGCCAGCAGCTCGGCCGTCAGCTGATCGGGACTGCTGATGGACACGGTAAAGTCCAGCTCCGCCGCGCCCGCCGGGGCCTCCGGCAGGGGAGAGGCGGGCAGTTCACGGCGCTTCGGAGTGTCCATCCGCCGATCCGCCAGCTCGTCCAGCAGCTCCCGCCGCAGCGCGTTCACCGCGCTGGCGGACACCATCAGCCCCTCGTCCAGCTCTATTTCGATCTGATCCGCCGCGAACACCGTGCCGCCGGTCTTGGTCAGCCGCTGCCGCAGCTCCTCCGCCGTCACCGCCCGGTTCCGGGCTTCTTCCGGCGCATCGCCCGTGGCTAAGGCTATGGTCACGCCGTTCCGGACGGCGCACGCGCCGCTCAGCCGCACCGGTTCGCCCCGGCGTACTGTCAGACGGAGGTTCACCGGTATTTTCCGGTTCTCTTTTCCGTTTTCATAGGTCTCACGGGCCGCGGCGAACAGCGCCTTCGGCTCCGGTACGTTCTCCGGCCGGGTGCCGAACATGGCTCTGCCCTTTTTACCAAGCCAGTAGCCGTCGGTGAAGCCGCTGCGGGAGAAGGCCTGCTCCAGCGCCCGGGACTCCTCCGCCGTGGGCAGCCGCCTTTCGTCCAGCAGGCGGCGGTAGATGCCCGTCACTACGGCCACGTATTCCGGCCGCTTCAGCCGTCCCTCGATCTTCAGGCAGTCCACGCCCATAGACGCCATATCCCGCAGATAGGCGGACAGGTTGGCGTCCTTCAGGCTCAGGGGATACGCGCCCCGGCAGGGGCCGTTCACGCCGTAGGGCAGACGGCAGGGCTGGGCGCAGGCGCCCCGGTTGCCGCTGCGCTGTCCCAGCACGGCGCTCATCTCGCACTGGCCGGAGTAGCACATACACAGCGCCCCGTGGCCGAACACCTCGATCTCCGCGCCGCAGCCGGCGCAGATCTCCCGTACCTCGTCCCGGTCCAGCTCCCGGGCCAGCACCACGCGCTCCATGCCCAACGCCGCGGCCGCATTGGCACCGCCCAGCGTGAACAGGCTCATCTGCGTGCTGGCGTGAAGAGGCAGGTCCGGCACGATCTCCTTTGCCAGGGTCAGCAGGCCCCAGTCCTGCACCAGCACCGCGTCCACGCCCATGGCGCTGGCCTTTCGCAGCGCTGCGGCCGCCCCGGGCAGCTCCCGGTCGGTCAGCAGGGTGTTCAGGGTCAAAAAGACCCGCACGCCCCGCAGATGGCAATACCGCACCGCCGACGCGAATTCCTCGTCGGTAAAGTTTTTCGCGCTCCGCCGCGCGTTGAACGCACCGAAGCCCATATACACCGCGTCCGCGCCGTTCTGCACCGCGGCGGTCAGTGCCTCATATCCCCCCGCGGGGGCCAAAAGCTCCATCATCACCGGCGGTTATTCTGGTTCTGGGCGTTCTGCAGCTTCCGGCGCAGCTCAGCGGCCTCGTTCTTGGCGCGGCTGGCCTCGTCCAGATAGGTCTTTACCTGCCGGCGCAGATTTTCCGCGCCCTCCTGCGCCTTGGTGAGCTGGTCCGCCAGATTGACCGCCGCCAGCACCGCCGCCGCGTCACGGCTCATGTGGGCGCTGTCCATCAGCTTCTGCATCTCCGCATCTACCATGTTGCCGATCTTCTCCATGTAGGCGGCGTCCTCCTCCGCTACGAGGATATACTCCGTGCCGCAGATAGACATCGTTACCCGGTTCGCCATGCCAAAACCCTCCTTAATTCATTTCGTTGGGTATATATACTTATACAAATAGCATTATACCACAAAACCCGCCGGAGAAAAGTCTATTTTGGCGAAAAGCGGAAATTTGTAAAAAGTTGTCCCGCCCCGCTTTACGCCGGCCCCTTTTTCGTGTAGAATGGAGAGCACGAATGAGAGGGGAGGTCATCGCCATGGACGGCTATATACTTCGGAACAGGCAGGAGCAGCTGACGCTGCCCGCCGATGCGGCCGACAAGCTGCTGCAAAGCGGGCAGGGCGACGCCGCCCTGCTGTATCTGGCCCTGCGCCGCTTCGGCCGGGGCGTCACACCGGAGGAGCTGGAAAAGGTCCTGCCCATCAGCCGCCTGCGGATCGACGCGGCGGAGAAGGTCCTTCAGGACCTGGACCTGCTGCCTCGACCGGCCCGCCAGGCACCGCCCGATCCGGCGGACGAACGCCCGGTCTACACCGCTCAGGACATCGCCGGACTGCTGACGGACAACGAGGGCTTCCGCCTGCTGGTGCCACAGACGGAGCAGCAGCTGGGCAAGAAGCTCCGCACCGCCGACTTGCAGATATTGGCCGGTCTTTACGATGACCTGGGTATGCCCGCCGACGTGATCTATCTGCTGGTGTGCCACTGTGTTGAACGGGCCCGCAGCCAGTGGGGCGAGGGTAGACGACCAACCATGCGCCAGGTGGAAAAAGAGGGCTATCGCTGGGCACAGCTTGGCATATTTGACCAAAATTCTGCCGCAGTATACCTGAAAAAATGGGCAGAGCGCAACAGGAAGTACACTTCCTATTTGTCGAATTTACGAATTCTTAACAGGCCGCCGGTGGAGGCCGAACGCCGCTACATCGACCAGTGGATGGACATGGGCTTCCCGCCGGAGACGGTGGTCCTGGCCTATGAGCGCACGGTGTTCTACAAGAAGGATCTGAACTGGCGCTACCTTAACGGCATCCTGCGCCGCTGGCACGACGCCGGCTGGCACACGCCCCACCAGGTGGAGCAGGGCGAGGCCGCCGCCCAGCGGCCCGCTGCCAGTAAGCCCGCTGCCCCCGCCGGGGACAAGGACGCCTGGATGCGCCGCTATATCAAGAGGTGAGAATATGTCATACGACGGTATCATCATGCAGCGGGCCATTGCCCGCTTCGACCAGGCCCGCCAGCGCCGGGAGGCCGAGCTGGACCAGCGCCGCCGGGAGGTCTTTGCCCGCCAGCCCCGCCTGCGGGACATCGACCGCACCCTCCGCACCACCATGAGCCGTATCGTGGCCGCCGCCGCCAAAAAGGGCGAGGACCCGCTGCCCGCCCTGCGGGTCCTGCGGGACGAAAATCTCTCCTTGCAGCGCGAGCGCGCCGCCCTGCTGGAGGACATGGGCTATCCCACCGACTATCTGGAGGACAAGCCTGCCTGCTCCCTCTGCGGAGACACCGGCTATACCCGGTCCGGCGTCTGCGCCTGCCTGAAGCAGTACTACGCCCGCGAACAGCTGGCGGAGCTCTCCCGGCTCCTGCCGCTGGGCGAAGCCCGGTTCGACACCTTCCGCTTTGACCTGTACGACAGCGCCGTGTGGGACAGCTACGGCGTTTCGCCCCGGGCCAACATGGAGCGCAACTTCGACGTCTGCCGGGACTTTGCCCGCCAGTTCTCCCGGGGCAGCGGCAGCCTGCTGCTCTCCGGCGGCACCGGTCTGGGCAAGACGTTCCTCTCCGCCTGCGTCGCCCGGGAGGTCAGCGACGCCGGCTTCTCCGTGGTCTACGACACCGCGATCAGCGTTTTCTCCCGCTATGAGGACGCCAAGTTCCGCCCCGACGAGGTCAGCGATGCCGACGTCCGCCGCTGCGAGAGCTGCGACCTGCTGATCCTGGATGACCTGGGCACCGAGATGACCACCGCCTTTGTCCAGAGCGCCCTCTATCAGATCGTCAACGGCCGTATGCTCTCCGGCAGGTCCACCATCATCAGCACCAACCTGGCCCCGGAGGAGCTGGGCCATCGCTACGGCGCGCCCATCCTCTCCCGTATCGAGGGCGCCTATCAGATCCTGCCCTTCTTCGGCGAGGATATCCGCACAAAGCAGTGACCGCCGCACCCGTCCCGACAGGGGCGGGTGCATTTTTTTATTTCCCGACGGTCTTCGCCCGCTTTCGACAGGCCTCCCGCCGTACAATAGGCGAAAAAAGGAGGCGACCGCCATGAAAAAAGACCAGAAGACCGATTTCCTCTCTGCCCGTGTGCGATACATACCCATCAACGATATCCGTCCCAATCCCCAGCAGCCCCGCCGCCGGTTCGACTCGGAGAGTTTGCAGGAGCTGGCGGCCAGCATCGCCGCCTACGGCATTCTGCAGCCGCTCACCGTCCGGCAGCAGGGCGCAGTCTACGAGCTGGTGGCCGGCGAGCGCCGCTGGCGGGCGGCACGGATCGCCGGGCTGCGGCAGGTGCCCTGTCTGCTGGCCCGGGTGGATGAGGAGGACGCCGCCCTGCTGGCCCTGATCGAGAACCTCCAGCGCCGCGACCTGGACTACATGGAGGAGGCGGCCGCCATCGCCCGCCTGCTCCGCCGCTACGGCCTCAGCCAGCAGCAGGCGGCGGAAAAGCTGGGCCGCAGCCAGTCCGCCGTGGCCAACAAGCTGCGTCTGCTGCGGCTGGAGGAGCCGGTGGCGGAGGCTCTGCACCACTACGGCCTGACCGAGCGCCACGCCCGTGCCCTCCTGCGTCTGGAGGACCCGGAGCAGCGCCTTGCCGCCGTCGAACACATCGGCAAAAACCAGCTGAACGTCGCCGATGCCGAGGCCTACATAGACCGTCTGGTCGCGCAAAACCAGACAACGCAGCCCCGCCGCCGCAGCGCGTATATCATCAAGGACGTCCGGCTGTTTCTCAACAGCGTGGACCGGGGCGTCCGGCTCATGCAGACCGCCGGCGTCGGCGCCAAAGTCTCCCGCCGGGATACGGAGGACGCCATCTGCCTCACCGTCACCATTCCCCGCGCAAAGCCGCAGAAAGAGGTGTCGTAACGCTTTTGTAACCCATTCCTTGACAAACCGTGATACAATGCAGTAACGGCACGGCATTTTGCCGGTATTGCCCAAACCTGATGATACAAAGGAGGGGACACCATGAGCGACGAGTTGAATATGTCCTCTGTTACCGCCGATCCCGCGCCGGAGACGGCCGGCAAGCGCGCGGCCCCGGAAGAAAAGCCTCCCAAGACCCCCGGCAAAAGAGCCGGACTGATCATCGGCATCGCCGCGGCGGTGCTGGTGCTGGCCTACGCGGGCTGCTGTGTGGCCGCCAACGCGCTGTATTCCCACACGGCGTTTCCCAACACCTCCGTGCTGGGCATGGATGTGTCCGGCCTGTCGGCGCAGGAGACCGAGCAGCGCTGGACGGAGCAGGGGAGTGCCCTGCTGGACGGCATGACCATCCGCCTGACCCGTGACGGGCAGGAGATCGGCAGCACCACCCTTTCCGACCTGGGCGTCGCCGTTCTGCCCGTCTATGTCTCCAAGGCTGCCGGCTGCGACGTGCAGGACCGGGGCTGGGGCAGCGATGTGACCGCGTTCCTCCGCGGCGGCTGGCGCTTTATCGAGAGCTGGTTCAGGGCCGTGGATGTCACGCCCCAGCTGGACGTGGACGAGGCGAAGCTTACCGCCGCCTGTGAACAGCTGTCCGACACCGTGGGCTGCACCGTAACGGACGGCGGCTACCGGCTGGCGGAGGGTGAGGGTCTGTATATCACCAAGCCGCAGGACGGCGAGAAGCTGGACGCGGCGGCGCTGCGCGCCGAGTTGGCGCAGCGCTTCGAGAGCCGCGACCTGTCCGCGGCAGCCCGGTCCGTGGAATGTGTGTTCGCGGCCCACACCGCCGCGCCCATGGACGTGCAGGCGCTCCACGACGAGATCGCCGGCACCATGGCCGCCGCCATCTGCGACAAATCCACCGGCAAGCCCACCCAGTCCCGCGTGGGCGTACAGTTCGATGTGGAGACGGTGCAAAAGCAACTGGACGCCGCCCAGCCGGGCGAGGAATTCCTGGCTGACGCCCAGGTGCAGTTCCCGCCCGCCGCTACCGAGGAGTTGGAGCAGGCCATGTTCCGGGACGTGATCGGCACCTGCACCACCACCTGTGCCGGCCCCTGGGGCCGCCGCCAGAACATCAAGCTGGCCTCCGCCGCCATCAACGGCCGTATCTATAACCCCGGCGAGGAGTTCTGGTACAACGCCACCGTGGGCCAGCGCACCGAGGCCCGGGGCTTCCAGCCCGCCGCCGCCTACTCCGGCGGCAAGACCGTCACCTCCATCGGCGGCGGTATCTGCCAGGTATCCTCCACGCTGTACTATTCCGCCCTCATGGCGGACCTGCAGATCGTCCTGCGCTACGCCCATATGTTCGACCCCGGCTATATGCCCGTCACGGGCTGTGATGCCACGGTCAGCTGGGGCGGCCCGGACTTTGCCTTCCGCAACAGCACCAACTACCCCATCAAGATCACCACCAGCTACAACGACGAGACGAACCAGCTGACCATCACCCTGCTGGGCACCAAGACCGACGACCACTATGTGGAGATGACCAACCAGTTCCTCTCCTACTCCGAGCGCAAGACGGTCTATCAGGAGTCCGAGCGCATCGCCCCCGGCACCACCGAGGTGGAGCAGTACGGCCACAACGGCTACGCCGTCCAGACCTACCGCAACGTCTACGCCGGCGACGGTACGCTCCTCCGCAGCACCAAGGAGGCGTACAGCGACTATGACCGGGCCGACAAGATCATCCTGGTCGCCCCCGGCGAGCTGCCGCAGTAAATAAAGAAACAGCCCCCTGCCGGGGGCTGTTTTCTGCTTTCGCTGTGTCTTCGCCGGGAGCAGACAGAGAAAAAGACCGGCGAAAGCCGGTCTTTTCTTTCTGCGTATCATTCTCTCCGCAGGGCTTCGATGGGGTTCAGCTTCGATGCCTTCATGGCCGGCACCAGGCCGAACACCACGCCGATGACCATGGAGAAGGCCACGGCGATGATGCACGCCGGTACGCTGATGGCCACCGGTGTCCCCATGATGTGGGACATCATCTCCGCCAGGCCGATGCCCGTAGCCACGCCCAGTATGCCGCCCATGCTGGTCAGCACCGCCGCCTCCGTCAGGAACTGCCAGAGGATGCGGCTCTGCTGCGCGCCGATGGCGATCTTCAATCCGATCTCGCGGGTGCGCTCCGTCACGGACACCAGCATGATGTTCATCACGCCGATGCCGCCCACCACCAGCGAGATAGCCGCGATCCAGATCAACTGCTTGTTGGTGCTCTCCGACAGGCTCTGCAGATCGCTGGCCTGCTGCAGAAGGTCCTTGGACTCGTACTTGTACTTCGTGGTCCGGATGGCGTTCTCGTTCAGATACTTGGCCACATTGTCGCCGGCGGCGGTCATGTCGTTGGTGCTGGTGGCCCGCACCGCCGCGTACTGGGGCTCATCATACCGGTACGGCACCGACCAGCACACGTCCGGGATGAAAATGGTCCCCGCTGTGCTGCCGGCGTACATCTGATAATCCTTAAAGCTGTTGATCACCGGTCCGCTGCTGGACCGGGAGGACACCACACCCACCACGGTGAACGGCATCCCGTTGATCTCGATGGTGCCGCCGATGGGGTTCTCGCCCTGGAACAGCGACTTTGCCGACTTCGCGTCGATCAGCGCCACATTCCGCCGGTTCTCATAGTCCCCCGCCGTGAAGGAGCGTCCGTAGTTCACCGCGTAGTCCACGGCCGTCAGATAGTGGTCGTCCACGCCGTACAGCGACCCGCTGAACGCCGTATTGCCCACGTATACGTTGTCGCACCAATCCCGGGAGTAGTACATACTCACCAGCGACACGCTGCCCAGCTTCTCCATCTCATCCCGCATCTCCCGGGTCACTGGGTCGATACCCTCCGGCAGCGCCGAGTAGTTCAGGTCGAAATAGTTTTGGCTGTCCGTGGCGCCGATGGTCACCCGCACCACGTTGTTGCCCGCGCCGATCAGGTTCTGCTTGATCTGCTCGTTGGTGCCCTGAATGGTGGACACGATGGTGATGATCGCGGCGATACCGATAATAATGCCCAGCATGGTCAGAAACGACCGCAGCTTGTGGCTCCACACGCCCTGAAAGGCGAGATTTATATTTTCCAACATATGGTTATCCCGCCTCCTTTATATGCCGTAGTTGTACAGCTGGTCGGTCGTGGCCTCCTGGGTGTGGGCACCCTCCACCACGTCGCGTCCATAGGGGAACGCCACATAGTCGTCGATGGTCAGCCCGCCCCGTATCTGGGTGTAGCTGCCCCACAGATCCCGGCCGGTCTGCACCCACCGCTGCTCCAGTCTGCCGTCCTCGCCCCGGGCCATCACATAGCTCTTGCCGTTGTCGGTCCGGATGAACATACTCTGCAAATACAGTGAGCTGCCGCTTTCTTCCGCGCTGGTGTCCTTCTGGTACTGTATATCCACATAGTCATTGGGCTGCAAATTCGCGTCCTCGGTGACAAACACCTTGAAGGGGTAGTAGGACACGTTACTGTTGCCGTCGCCCCAGTTGTTGCCGTTGCTGGTGGGATAGTCGTCGATGGACACGATGGTGCCCTCGCAGGCCGCTCCGGTCATCCAGCTGCTGATGGATACGCTGTCGCCCACCTGCACGCTGCCCAGATCCATCTCGCTGAGGGTGCCGGTGACGTAATATCCGCCGCCGCCGGACAGCTCCACCACGGCCTCGCTGTTGTTATAGGCCTCGTCCGGGTCCCGCACGGCCTTCACCGTGCCGTCGAACTCCGCGTACACGTTGCCGTCGCCCAGCTCTGCCAGCTTCTTGTCCAGCTTCAGCTTCGCCACCTTCAGGTTGACCTCCTGCTCCTTTACTGCCTGAGCCTTCTCCAGAATGGCCTTGTTCAGATCCAGCTGGGTCATGGAGGCATCCAGCAGCTCCTGCACCTGGGCGATCTTCCGCTGCAGCTTCTCGATCTCGGCCTTCTTGTTGCCGTAGTCCGGCGCGCCGTCAGTGAACGCCTTGAAGCCGTTCCACGGCTTGACGGTCACAGATACCAGCTTTTTGGCCGTTGTGCCGCCGCCTTCGCCGCTGGCAGGGGGCTGCTGCGGGTCTTGGCTGCCGCCGCCGCTGGGCACATCCTCCGTCACCGCCGTCAGGATATAGCCCTCGTTGCCCATCACAGCTCCGCCCAGCTTGTTGCCCGCACGGGTGACAAACACCAGATACAGCGTGCCGTCCGTCTTGCCCCGACTGCTGAAAATACCCATCAGGTCGGCCTGCGACAGCGCGAAGCTGCCGTCGCTGTCCGTCGTGCGGTAGTAGTAGATGGCGTTGTCCTTGTCGTTGCCGCTGCCGGTGCCCAGCTTCATGCCGTCGATGGCAATGTGCGTCAGATCCACCACGTCCGTGTTATCGTCCTGGCTTTTCGTGGCGTCCTCAATAAGCTTGTTCAGCTCCTTTTCCAGCTTATCATACTCCGCCTGCAGCGTCTCCTTGTTCTTCGCCTTCTTCAGCAGCTCCAGCTCGTTTTTCATGACCTCCAGGTTCTCCGTCTGCCGGTCATAGTCGATTTTGGCGCGCTCCACGGTGGCCTGTGTCAGGGTGGAGTCATAGCTCACCAGCACCGTACCCTTCTTGACGCTGTCGCCCTCCTTGACCCACACCTTCTTCACCGTCTGGCTCTGGGAGATGTAGATCTTCTGCAATTTGTCCGTGGTCACCATGCCGCTGGTGTTGGAGGTGTCCCCCCAGTAGTCGGTCATGGCGCACTCGTTGACGGCGTATACGTTCACATCGCCCCGCTGGGCGTTCCGGGCGATGGTCAGTCCGCCCCACACCGCGCCGCACACGCCCACCACGCAGGCGGCGGCGATAATGCCCTTTTTCAGCTTCTTGCTCATGCGCGGCTTCTCGCCGTCGGGGCGCTTTTCGCCGATATGCAGCTTTTCCCGCAGCGTCAGCTTCTCACTCATAGTCGTCACCTCCCGACAGTACGCCGTCCCGTATGGTCATGACCTTGGCGGCGTGGTTGGCGATGGAATGGTCGTGGGTGATCATGATGATGGTGGAGCCGCCGTCATGCAGCTGCTGAAACAGCTCCATCACCGCCGCGCCGCTGGCGCTGTCCAGCGCACCGGTGGGCTCGTCGGCCAGCAGCAGCTTCGGCTTGCCCACGATGGCCCGTGCGATGGCCACCCGCTGGCACTGTCCGCCGGACAGCTGGTCCGGCCGGTGGTCCACCCGGTCGGAAAGCCCCACCGTCTCCAGCGCGGCCCGGGCCCGTTCCAGCCGTTCCGCCTTCTTCACCCCGCCGTACAGCAGGGGCAGCGCCACGTTTTCCAGCGCCGTCAGCTTCGGCAGCAGATTAAAGCTCTGGAACACGAAGCCCAGCTCCTTGTTCCGCACCTCCGCCAGCTGCTTGTTGTTGCAGGTGGTCACGTCCCGCCCGCCCAGCAGATAGCTGCCGCTGGTGGGCACGTCCAGACACCCAATCAGGTTCATCAGCGTGGTCTTGCCGCTGCCGGAGGGACCCATGATAGCCAGGTATTCCCCCTCCTCCACGTCAAGGTTCACGTTTTTCAGGATATGTGCCACGGACTTTCCCATGGGGTAGTCCTTGCATATATCGCGCATTTCCAAAATCATGCTCAGCCCTCCATCGGCGGAATGACCGCTGACGCGGAGGCGGTCTCGCCGCCGGGCAGCACGGTCACGGTGCTGTTGGTGACAGAGCCGCCGTCGTCCGTGACGGTGTCGTTCTCAGCGGGCATATCGCCGCCGTCCATGCCGTCCATGGGCACGTTTTCGTCGATTTTTTCACCGCCGCCCTCGGGGTATACCTCGCCGCCGCTGGCGCTGGGGTCAAAGGTGGCGTCGTCATAGGTGATGCACGTCATGCCCGCCTTCAGGCTGTCGTCGGGATAGGCGATATAGTCCTCCGCCGTCAGGCCGTCCGTCACGGGATAGGTGTCCGTCTCCGTGTTGTACTCGCCCAGGGTGACGCTCCGCTTTTCCAGCTTGCCCTTGCTGTTCTGAGCCCACACCCAGGGCTTGCCCTCGGCGTCGTTGATGAAGTAGCTGGGCAGGTTGATCAGGCTTTCGTCCTGGGTGTCCTCCTGACCGTAGTCCGGCTCTATGTACACGTGCTGCCCCATCAGCAGGCCCTCGCCGTCGCCCTCCAGCGTCACATAGAAGGGGTACTTGCTGGACATGGCCGTGTCGCTGTCGCCGTAGTCGCTGCGGCTCTGCTGGGCGTTGTTCCAGTCGATGGAGCTGATGCTGCCCTTCCACGTCTGGTCGCTGACCCGGGAACGGATGACCACCGCCGTGCCCTCGGTCAGCACGCTGGCGTTGTTTTCATTCACATAGCCCTTGATGCGGAAGCCGCCCGTCTCCACGATGGTCATGAACGGCAGGGCGTTGCCGGAGTTGTCCGTGCCGCCGTCCGGGTTCAGGGACTGCACCTCGCCGTCCACCGGGGACTTGACGGTGCTGTCGGCGGTGTTGGCCTTCAGCTTCTCAATGTCCTTTTTCTTGGTGGCGATGTTGGCCTTCGTCTCCAGCACCTTCACGTTCTGCTCCCGCAGATCCAGGGCGTACTGCCGCTTGGTGGCGTCGTCATAGGTGCTGTCCATCAGCTTCTGTATGTTCTCCAGCTCCGCCTGCTGGTCCTCCAGCGTGGCGTTCAGCTGCTCCAGCTCCAGCTGGGCCATCTCCAGGTCGGTGCGGATCTGGCTGAGGTCATAGGTCAGCAGCACGTCGCCCTTTTTCACGCTGTCGCCCACCTTCACCTTGATGGTGTCGATGGTCATGGCGTCGTTTTTCTTGATGGTCGTCTCGCCCAGGGGACTGACGATGCCTGCGAACCGGTCCGCCAGACCTACGGACCCCAGCCCGCAGATCATAGACACCGACTGCACGGAGGCCTCACCCTCCGCTGCGCCGCAGCCGGACACACAGCCCAGCAGCATCACCAGCGCCAGTACAAAAGCCGCTTTTTTCATGTCGTGTTCTCCTTTTTCCTTCCCGCGCGCCCGCGGGATGATTTGCCTATTTACTTAGACGGCAGAAATTGTCATTCCGTTCCGCCGCTGTCCCCGACAATATCATATCATGCGCCTGGCCCTCAAAATGTGAATAAATCGTGAACACACGCTTAAGACCTTACTAAGGTTCCGTATCAAAACGGTGGCAAAACGCCCCGCGGAATATTGACAGCGTGCGGGGGAGTGTCCTATTATTATGGTGTGCCGTGTCCATCCCGGACATCTTACCGGTGTACGGGCGCCTTTCGGCGGACACGGCCCGCGTACGATACCACCGGCAGGAGGTTTTGCCATGAACAAAAAACGTATCCGCCAGATGGACCTGGCCCTGCGCCGCCGCCTTTCCGACCGTCCCGCCGCGGACTATTTTGCTCCCGGGGACGCCCTGCTCCGCGCCATTGAGACCGAGGGCTATATGCAGCGCTTTGCCGTGCTGTTCAGCGGCGCGCGCCTCCGCTGCGCCGACGTGCTGGCCCTCTGCCGTCCGGAGCTGGAGACGCTGTGCCCCGGCGAACCGTCCGAGGGCTGGCTGGCCTATGCCTACGACTATGCCCGCCGCCTGCTCTACCCGGAAAAGACCGATGCGGAGCCCTTCGCCCCCGGTGCGGTGTTCCTGCTGTCGGTGCTGCAGGTGCTGTTTGCCGCCGAGGCGGAGCTGCTGCCCCACGACCCGGCCTGGACCTTCGATTTCCTGACCGATGATGAGCTGGCCGGCAGTCCCTGTGCCCCGTCCTATCAGCGCTTCCTGCGCCTGTGGAGGCGGGAGTTCGTCTATGAGCTGATGCGTTTGGGCCTGGAGGTCACGCCCTACCGCACCCTTGAGCATATCGCCGGTGTCCACCACCTTGCCGTCACCGCCGCCCGCGCCCTGCGGAAAAGCGGCGTGGCCGTGGACGTGGCCCTGGTCTCCGGCGCCGCCGCCGGCCACGATCTGGGCAAGTTCGGCTGCCGCCCCGGCGAGCGCGTGCCCTACCTGCACTATTTCTACACCGACCAGTGGTTCCGCCGCCGCCGGATGACCGATATCGGCCACGTGGCCGCCAACCACTCCGTCTGGGACCTGGAGCCCGACTACCTCTCCGTGGAGGCGCTGCTGCTGATCTACGCCGACTTCCGCGTCAAGCAGCTCCACGATGCGCAGGGCCGGGAGATCACACGTATCTCCACTCTGGCCGAGGCCTTCCAGGTGATCCTGGACAAGCTGGACGACGTGGACGGCGAGAAGCAGAAGCGCTATACCCGGGTCTACGCCCGGCTGGAGGACTTTGAGCAGTTCATGGTCAGCTGCGGCGTGGATGTCACCATGTCCGGCGGCGATACGCCCCCGCTGCCGGAGAAGCACACCGCCCTTATGACCGACGACGAGGCCCTCCGCGCCCTGACGCTCCGCTGCGTGGGCCACAATATGGAGCTGATGCACCGCCTCACCGATCAGCGCAGCTTCGCCCGTCTGCTGGAGGAGGCCCGCGGCGAGACGGATTGGCGCCGTCTCCGCGCTTATCTGGCGGTGATGGAGTCCTACTCCCTCTATCTGCATATCCCACAGAAGGTCCAGACCCTGACGTTCCTCTACGAGCTGCTGATGCACCGCGAGGGCGATATCCGCCGTCAGGCGGCGGCGCTGCTGGGCGAGATCATCGCCGGCTTCCACGCCGGCTACGCCAAGGAGCGCCCCGCCGACATCCGCCCGGACCCCCGGGCCATCACCGACGTGGACCAGTGGAGGCTCTATCTGGACAAGATACTGTATCCCGACCATAAGCTCATGCCCCAGCACCGCCGCTGGATCGGCTATACCCTGAAATTCGCCGTCGGCTCCCTGCTGAGCCACTGCCCCGGCCGGGAGGAGCGCTTCCTGGCCCCGGTGTTCGCCTACTACCGCAGGCCGGAGGATCTGGACGACTACACCGCCTTCCAGCTGCTGGATACCGCCGCCGCTCTGCCGGATACGGCCTATACGGCCAGCCGCGCCCGGCAGATGACGGACTTCGCCGCCGCCCTGTCCCTGCGTAAGGACCTGACCATCCGCATGGCCGCCGTGCTGCTGCTGGACCGTCTCGCCCGCCTGTACCCGGAGGACGGCCGCGCGCTGGAGGCCGTGACCGCCGTCCCCGACGGCGACAGCGGCACCCTGCGCTATCTCAAGCAGGATGTGCTCTCTCAGGGCGCGCCCCTTCTTCTGCCGGAGGACGTGGTCTCCGAGATCTTCCTGGACAACCTGAAGACCGCCACCCCCTGGATCACCAAGCAGGGCAACCTGCGCCTGCTGACGGACTTTGCCCGCAGCGGCAAAAGCCCCGCCCTCCATATCGCCACCCACCTGTCCAATCTCATCAAGGTCAGTGACCGCGTCACCGTCCGCCACAGCGCCGGCAACGCCCTGCTGGCCCTGGCGCCCCGACTGACGGCCGACCAGCGCAACGAGGTGGCGGTGGAGCTGTGCCGCGGCCTGGAGCTGGGCCAGCAGGAGTTCACCAAGTATATCCCCGACTACCTGGGCCGTTTTGCCCTGTGGCTGCCCCCGGCGGAGCTGGATGAGGTGCTGGACGACCTTCGCGTGAACCTCAGCTCCTCCGACAGCCGCGTTACCGCCTCCGTGCTGGACACCGTGGGCGTCATCTATGAGGCGTACGATGCCTATCGCTCCCGCTTCCCGGAGACGGACGACGCCTACCGCCGCCGCCGTGAACGGCTGCTGGGCCTGCTGATGCGGGGCCTCAGCGGCATTGACGGTGCCACCCGGCAGGAGGCCCTGTTCGTGTTGGGCCGCCGGGTCTTCGGCTCCGGAGAGCTGGGCCGCCACGAAAAGCGCCGCGCCTTTATGCTCACCCAGCGCAAGCTGCTCTCCGCCCAGGACGAATTCCCCGGCGAGGGCCTGACGTTCTACTACCGGGCCGCCATGCTGGGCAAGCTCTACCGCTTCATCACCGAGGAGCGCCTGTTCCACAAGGGCTTTGACTTCGGTGCGCCCCGCCCCGTGGCCTTCTTCCCCGGCACCTTCGACCCCTTCACCCTGTCCCACAAGGGCATCGTCCGGGCCATCCGCGACCAGGGCTTCGAGGTCCTGCTGGCCATTGACGAGTTCTCCTGGTCCAAAAAGACCCAGCCCTACCGCCTGCGCCGGCGCATCGCCGCCATGGCCGTGGCCGACGTGTTCCACGTCAGCATCTTCCCGGAGGACTTCCCGGTGAACATCGCCAACCCGGAGAACCTCCACGAGCTGCGCGCCGCCTTCCCGGGCCGCAGCGTGTCCATCGTGGTGGGCAGCGACGTGGTGCTCCACGCCTCGTCCTACAAAAAGCCCGTCACGCCGGACTCCATCCACACCTTCGACCACGTGGTCTTCCGCCGCACCGAGCCGGACGCCGAGCCGGCGGATTACAGCTGCATCACCGGCAAGGTGCTGGAGCTGACGCTCCCGCCCCAGCTGGAGGAGATCAGCTCCACCCGCATCCGCGAGGCGGTGGATGCCAACCGCGACATCTCCAACCTCATCGATCCCACGGTGCAGGAGTTCATCTATCGCCGCGGCCTGTACCTCCGCGAGCCCCAGGACAAGCCCGTTCTCCGCACCGAGGACCTGAGCTTCCTGCCCGCCTCGCCGGAGACGGCGGAGAAATTCCTCCGCACCATGCTCTCCGTGCCCACCGCCGCGGCGCTGCGGACGCAGATCGAGAGCCGCGGCGACGACGTGATGGTCTGCCGGGACACCGACGGCACCATTCTGGGCGCGGCCAGCTACGCCTGCCTGGACTCCGCCCGCCTCTTCGCCCGCCTGGGCGACCCGGCCCTCTCCGGTCTGGTCCGCCAGAACGCCGGCGGCCGCACCCTGCTCATCAGCGGGCTGTTCGTGCCCCGGGGCGAGCGCCAGAGCGACCTCTGCCAGCTGCTCATCACCGAGGTGCTGACCCTGGCCCTCAGCCGTGAGTTCACCTATGCCCTCTACCTTCCCCTGGAGGGCGCCGTCTCCGGCTACGGCCGCCAGCTGCTGACGCTCCAGGGCTTCGTCCCGGCTGGTGACAGCACGGACGCCCTGGCCGTGGATATGCGCTGCCCCATCGTCCTCAGCCGCAACGTGGACACCGCGGTGAAGGCGCCCTTCAGCTCCTCGCCCCGTGTGCTTGCCGCCATCGCCGCCGCCCACCGCCGCCTGCAGGCGGCGCTGACAAAGCTGCAGCCCGGATCTCTGGTGCTCAGCCTGTCCGCCGGCGTCATTTACCACCGGCTGCTCCAGCGTATCACCGGCCGCAACGGCGTCCCCGCGGAGCCCACCACGCCCCGCGTCCTCGGCCCGGATATCTGCGTCCCCTACGGCAAGATCCTCCGCGGCGTGGCCGTGCCCAACACCGTCACCAAGACCCTGCGTACCGACAAGGTCTACGAGCCGGACCTCAGCACCTATTCCATCGAGGCCTACCCGGACTACTCGCCCCTGCCCGACCAGGTCCGCACCATCCACGCCTTTGCCCGCCCCGTCATTCTCGTGGACGATATGCTCCACGACGGCAAGCGCATCCGCCGCCTGGCCCCGCTGCTCGCCGAGACGAACACCCCCGTGGATCAGGTGCTGGTGGGCTACCTCACCGGCATGGGCCGCGATCTCATGGAGCAGCTGGGCTACGACGTGGACGCCATCTACTACCTGCCCAACCTGCGCCTGCGCTTCGTCGAGTCCACGCTCTATCCCTTCATCGGCGGCGATACCGTCCGCCGCAGCGAGGCCCTGCCCGGCGGCCTTCAGCCCGCCGTCAACCGCATCCTGCCCTACACCGCCCCCGAGTACACCGGCATGGACGATGAGACCGCCTGGGAGCTCTCCCTCTGCTGCCTTGAGAACGCCCGCGACATTCTTCTGGCCCTCGAGACCGAGTTCCGTTCCCTCTACGCCCGCAACCTCACCCTCAGCCGTCTCGGCGAAGCGGTCATCCTGCCCCTCTGTCCCGACAAGGGCGGCTGCATGACCTACGATCTCTCCCGCGCCGCCAGCACGTATTTGGAGGGAGATATAGAGCTTCTCAAACGTATGCGCCCCGCGAGATAATGCACCGTCTTTTCCGCCCTGCCATCGTCAAATCTCCTCGACGTACACACGGTACGCCTTCGTCGGTTTGCCATCGGCAGGACGCAAAATCCGGCACATTCTCTATTCCTCAGGGGGGGGCCTGCGCCTCCGCGCCTCGGCTTGACACAAAATCTGAACCTTTATCAAGACTGTGCGGCGCCGCCTCGTCATCGGCAGGACGCAAAATCCGGCACATTCTCTGCTCCTCAGGGGGCCTGCCGTGGCGTGAAATTTGCGCGTCAGCACCCCGCCGGAGGCAAAAAGATAGAAACAGGAGAAGCTACTATGATCGATCTCAACGATACCAACCTGCCGCGCATCCCGTCTAAGTGCCGCGTCACCCTGCTGGCCCTGGGCGATGTGGGCAGCACGCTGTTGATGGGCCTGCGGCTCATGGGCGGCGACGTGATAGGCTCCATCGGCATCTGCGACGTGCGCCCCGGCGTCTCCGACCGCTGGGAGTTCGAGCTGAACCAGATACAGTCCCCGGACGGTGCGGCGCTGCCCCCGGTGGACATCATCGCGCCGGAGCAGCTGTTCGACGGCGACGTGTTCCTGTTCTGCGCCTCCCGGATGATCCCGGATACCTCCGTTACGGCGGGGGATGTCCGCATGGCCCAGTACGGCCTGAACCGGGAGCTGGTGTCCGTCTACGCCCGTATGGCCCGGGACAGGCGGTACAGGGGCCTGTTCTGCGTGGTCAGCGATCCGGTGGACCCACTCTGCCGTGCCGTCCTGTGTGAAAGCGGCCTGTCCCCGGCCCAGGTCCGGGGCTTCGGCCTGGGCGTTATGCACGCCCGCGCCCTGTACTACGCCCGGAGGGACCCCCGCTTCGCGTCCTACCTTACCGAGGGCCGCGCCTTCGGCCCCCACGGCGAGGACCTGGTGCTGGCCAACTCCATTGCGCACTACGACGACGCCCTCTCCCGTGAGTTGACGGAGAAGGTGGCCCACGCCAATCTGGAGATGCGTAAGCTGGGCTACAAGCCCTATGTGGCCCCGGCCCTGTCCTCCGGCGCGCTGAGCCTGCTGGCCCTGCTGCGGGGGCAGTGGCATTATTCCTCCGTCTACGACGGCCAGGTGTTCATGGGATGCCGCAATCGTCTGACCCCCGCCGGCATCGAGACGGAGGCGCTGACCCTGCCGCCTGCCCTGCAAAAGCGTATCGACGACACCCGCGCCAAGCTGAACGCCATAGAATAACGGAGGTATCCGCCATGCTCACCGTTCTGCTCCCCGAAAACGACCGCAGCCCCGCCCTGCGGGACCTGCTGGTGCCCCTGCTGCCCCCGGGCATACCGGGGCTTTACCGCCTTGTTCCCGGCGTTTTCGTCAAATCCACCCGGAGC
>OLSN01000946.1_pt1 | contig 28141 bp, 17 predicted proteins | sample 1672411 | NCBI WGS metagenome assembly OLSN01 (sample SAMEA3136683, study PRJEB25190) | human gut metagenome | biome: human gut; feature: human-associated habitat; material: faeces | place: Austria | collected 2013 | reverse complement strand
GAAGAATATGTGCAGGGAATATATGTGTATGATGACGGGAGAGTGGAGGTGGAGTGGAAATCACTGACTTGATTTGTAGCAATAATGTAACGTCCACTACTACTGAACTTGTAGCAATGACGTTACATCCTCCCTGCTGATTTTGTGACAACAATATAACGTCCTCTGTTCCCAAACAACGGTTTTATTGGAAAAATCGAGGAAAAAAGGTCAAAAAGTTTGTAGCAATGGCTTGACATCCTCGGGGGCATTGTGCGTAGCGGAGAGTATTTTATGATATCGTTATCAGTCTGAAAGAGGAAACGCTCGTAAGGATTTGTTGAAGCTATGGGATGGGTTGGAGATGTTTGGAGTATGGAACAGGTGGAAGAAGCAAAAGAACATCATACTCTTGTTTACATCACAAGAATGTGCTAAAATAAACCAGAATTATAGAAGATATGCAAAACAGAAACTGCTTCAGTATTTTTACCGGTACTGCTTATACAGCACGCATCCTAGAATGTGGTATTGTTCCGGGATACGGAGATTGCAGCCAATTTCCTGATTCTTGGATTTTCAGGTAAGTTAAAAACAGAATTACAGTAAATGATCAAAAGAAAAGATGGCATGAAAAATATGCTGTCTTTTCTTTTTTTATGATAGCAGGGGCAAAAGCCTGAAACCAAATTGTGGTAGTAAGAAACAATTTGCATGTTATCTTTTCGTTTTTATATTGACAAAACCAGAAAACTAGTGTACTATATAGCTATGACAGTGATACAAGAAAGAAGGAAGAGCTTATGGAATACAATTCATCGCTGCCAATCTATCTGCAGGTAGCTAATTTGATCAAACGTGATATTGTCACAGGGAAACGGGAACTTGGGGAAAAGCTTCCCTCCGTACGGGAACTGGCGGTGTCTTACACCATCAATCCGAATACGGTCAGCCGTGTATACAAAGAGCTTGAGACGGAAGGTGTCTGTTTTACCAGACGTGGCATGGGAACTTTTGTGACAGAAGATTCAGAGAAGGTGAAAAATATGAAAGAAGAGATGGCGGGGACGCTGATCCATGAATTTTTAGAAGGAATGCAGCAGCTTGGATTTACCAAAACGGATGTGATCCGGATTCTGAAAAAAAAGGAAGAAAGTGGTGAATGATATGGAAAATGTACTGGAAAGTATTGGAGTAACCAAAAACTATGCCGGTAAGGCAGCGGTTGACAATGTATCGTTAAAACTGGAGACAGGGCTTGTCTATGCGATGCTCGGGCCGAACGGAAGCGGCAAGACTACTTGGATGAAGATGGTGGCAGGCCTTGTCAAACCTGGAAAAGGGGAGATTTTATATAAAGGCAAAGCCATCGGAAAAGAGAGCAAGAAAGAGATTGCCTATATGTCCACGGAGCCATATTTTTATAGCTGGATGACGGTTGCAGATGTCGGCAGATATTATCAGGACTTTTTTGAGGATTTTTCAATGGAAAAATATCATCAGATGCTCAAAAGAATGGAGCTGACAGAAGAGCTGAAAACCAAAAAACTTTCCACCGGTATGATGGCAAAGTTAAAGATCGCAGTCACAATGGCAAGAAATGCAAAACTGTATCTGCTGGATGAGCCATTAAACGGCATTGATCTTCTGGCAAGGGATGAGATCATGAAAAGTATTCTGGAAGTCATTGATCCGGATGTCACACTTGTGATCTCCAGCCATCTGGTAGATGAACTGGAGCGAGTGGCAGATGCGGCCATCTTTATGAAAGAAGGAAAAATGGTCAGACAGTGCATGGTTGAGGAACTGAGAAGCAGCGAAAAGAAATCCGTTGTTGATCTGTATCGTGAAATTTACGGACATGGGGGAGAGGAACTATGTTAAAATTAATGAAGTATGAATTCCGGAAGAGTGCATCTTCCAAGCTTATTCTGCTGGTGCTTACAGCAGTTTTTGAACTGGCATTTCTGGGGGGCGTATTTTTTAAAGGATATAATCTGATGGGGACAGGTATGATGTTCCTGATCTTGTGTGCATTTTTCGGTGTGTTTTACATCGGACTGGAAGGTATCATGACACTGTATCGGGATCTGAACAGCAAACAAAGTTATATGCTGTTTCTGACACCAAAGAGCAGTTATGAGATTTTAGGTGCCAAAATCCTGGAAAATGGCATTTCAATCCTTATGGCAGGAGCATTTTTTATCGTACTTGCCGTGTTTGACCTGACTGTGGCAACGCTCTGTATCGGCGGGGCAAAAGAACTTATGGATAGCATAAGACAGATTATGGATATAAGACTGAACATCAAGATAGTATCAGATGCAGTGATCCTGTCCGTCTTTGCATCCCTGGTTAGCTGGATCAGTATTGTTGTGATCGCCGATATGGCAGTGATTCTTTCGGCGAGCGTGCTTGCAGGCAAAAAGGGAAGCGGGATCGCGGCATTTGCACTGTTTCTGATCCTTTCCTGGCTGTTCAGTCAGATGCTGAACCTGGTGCCTGCATTTGACAATATGAACCTGACCATGATTCTGGAAATCGCAGTATCTCTGGTACTGAGTGTGATTTTCTACTTTATCAGCGGATGGATCATGGAAAAGAAACTGAGCGTCTGAAACAGAAAAATGATAGGTTGACCTTTATCTCCTGGCATCGTAGAATAGTGACAGAGCAAAAAGCTTTCTATTGATATTGAGAATCTGACAGGAGAAAAAGATATGTTATCATTTGAAAATGATTATTCTGAAGGAGCACATGAAAAGATCCTTCAGAGATTTATGGAAACAAATCTGGAGAAAGTATCCGGATACGGATCTGATCCATACTGTGAAAGTGCAAAACAGAAAATCCGGGAGGCGTGCGAATGTCCACAGGCAGATGTTTATTTCCTGACGGGCGGTACGCAGACAAATGCCGTTGTGATCAGCTCCATGCTGGAATCTTATGAGGGCGTGGTCGCAGCACAGACCGGCCATGTAGCCTGCCATGAGGCGGGAGCCATTGAGTACAGCGGCCATAAAGTGATCACAGTTCCGCAGTACAAAGGCAAAATAAAAGCAGAAGATCTGAAGAACTGCCTGAAAACATTCTGGGATGATGAAAGCCACGAACATATGGTATTTCCGGGGATGGTTTATATTTCCCATCCTACGGAGTACGGTACTTTGTATACAAAGGCGGAGCTGGAAGAGATCAGCAGCGTGTGCCGCAGTTATAATATCCCACTGTTTCTCGACGGAGCAAGACTGGGCTATGGTCTGATGAGTGAAGAAACAGATGTAACTCTTCCGATGATTGCAAAATACTGCGATGTTTTCTATATCGGCGGGACAAAAGTCGGAGCACTGTGTGGAGAAGCCGTCGTATTTTCGGGCAACAGAACACCGAAACATTTCCTGACGCTGATCAAACAGCGAGGAGCACTGCTTGCAAAAGGCAGATTGCTCGGAATCCAGTTTGACACACTGTTCACAGATAACCTGTACTTTGAAATCAGCAGACATGCGATAGCAATGGCAGATTATTTAAAGAAAGGACTGGCAGAAAAAGGCTGCCGTTTCTATCTGGATTCACCGACCAATCAGCAGTTTGTCATTCTCGAAAACCGGAAAATGACAGAACTAAAAAAAGAAGTAAAGTTCAGTTTCTGGGAAAAATACGATGAAAACCACACTGTAGTACGCTTTGCGACAAGCTGGGCAACGAAAAAAGAAGAGATCGATCAGCTGCTGGATCTGTTCTGAGATTTTAGCAGCACACAAAGGCAGGGTAAGCGATTACCCTGCTTTTTCACAACTCTTTCACAAAATCGGCTGTTTTCTTTCAGCTTGTTTTAAACTTTACGGGATATACTTCTCTTAAATCAAAGAGAAAAGGAAGTGTATTCATATGAAGAAAAAATATATCGCAATCTTACTTGGCATAACTCTTGGAATGACAACACTGGTTGGATGTTCCGGAACAAATACATCAGAAAGCAGCACCATACAGGAATCGCAGAGTGTAACCGGTGCAACCGAAAACTCAGACAAAAGAGTCAGCGAAGCAGAAACAGCAGATGTATACGGTGAAGTTACAGCCGTAAGCGAAGATAGCATTACCATAAAAGTAGGAACCATGAAGCAGATGGAAAAACCGGATGATGCAGGAGCATCGGGGGACTCTTCCAATGCACAGAGTTCCGATGACAAGACAGATTCTGACAGTACAGAAAAAGGATCTGAAAACACAGACAGCAGTGAAAATAAATCAGATAATAGTTCTGACAGTCAAAATGCACAGCTGCCGGAAAATATAGAAAAACCGGACGGAGACGGACAGGGTGCACCATCCATGCTGGATCTGACAGATGAGGAAAAAGAAATCAAGATCACAGATGACACCGTGATCGTCCGCAGCAGCAGGGGCGGCATGGCAGGCGGACCGCAGGGAAATGGCGGAGCACCGGATATGCAGCAGAAGACAGAGGAAAGCTCACTTTCTGATATTTCCGAAGGTGATACAGTAGCGATCACTTATGACGAGGATGGAAATGCAGCCAAAATCACCGTGATCAGCATGGAAATGGGAGGCGGCATGGGACAACCAGGCGGCGGTTCTGGAAGCAGCCAGGGCGTGGACAGCTACGATGCAGTCAATGCCTATACTTCCGATACCGAAGTAGATGGAGAGACGATTGCTTCCACCGGAACTGATGAAAATGCAGTCAATGTTTCAGAAGGCGCATCGGTTACACTGAAAGATGTGACCATAACCAGAGATTCTTCCGAAAGCACCGGCGGTGATAACTCCAGTTTCTATGGTGTCGGAGCAGCCGTTCTGGCAACAGACGGAAATGCTTATGTAAAAGGCGGAACCGTTACGACAGACACAGCCGGCGGAGCAGGACTTTTTGCATATAATAACGGTACTGTTTATGCGGCAGATACCAAAATCACGACCAAACAGGATACATCAGGCGGTATCCATGCAGCCGGCGGCGGAACGTTCTATGCATGGGATCTTGATGTTGAGACAAACGGTGAGTCTTCCGCAGCGATCCGAAGTGACCGCGGAGGCGGAAAAATGGTAGTAGACGGCGGAACCTATACTTCAAACGGAACCGGTTCCCCGGCAATCTACAGTACCGCAGATATCGCAGTAAACGAGGCAACTCTGGCAGCCAACGGCTCCGAAGCAATCTGCATCGAAGGTTTGAATTCCATTCATTTATATGACAGTGATCTGACCGGAAACATGAGCGATGACAGCCGCAATGACTGTACCTGGAATGTCATTCTCTACCAGAGCATGTCCGGAGATTCCGAAGTCGGAAACAGCATTTTTGAGATGGACGGTGGAAGCCTGACCGCAAAAAACGGCGGCATGTTCTATACCACAAACACAGAGTCTACGATCACACTGGATGATGTGGATATTACAAATGCAGAAGACAGTGAATTTTTCCTGAAATGTACCGGAAATGCGAACCAGAGAGGATGGGGAACAACAGGAGCAAATGGTGCGGACTGTCTGTTCACAGCCATTGATCAGACAATGGAAGGAAATGTAATCTGGGACAGCATCAGCGACCTTGATTTCTATATGACAGGCGAAAGCACACTGACTGGTGCAGTCGTGCAGGATGAGGGTAATGCCGGTGGCGGCGGAGACGGCTACTGCAATCTCTATATCGGAGAAGATGCAACCTGGATCGTGACAGGCGACAGCATCGTAAGTGCACTGCACTGTGCCGGAACGATCGAAGATAACGAAGGCAAAACCGTGACCGTCAGAGGAACAGACGGAACTGTATATGTCAAAGGAGATGGCAGCTACACGATTACTGTAACCTCCTACGAAGACAGTGCAGACCTCTCCGAAGCATCCACGACTACATCCTGGAGTGCTTATGAAACAGAGAAACCAGCTGAGTTAGAATAACATGATGCCAGGGTCAAAAGACTTTTTCCAAAAAAATAACAAAAGAATGAGCGGCTATGATCCTTTCGGGAAGGAGAATAGCCGCTTTGTGCGGAAGGAAAGTGCATGCCAAGTCTCACGTGCGTTCTATCTATATCTCACCCGGTATATCCACGACACTGTCTCTGACAGCCAGTGTCGGCGGCAGTACGATCTTATAAGGCAGATGCTGCGGATCATCCAGGCGGTCAAGCAGCATTTTCACTGCCATTTCTCCCATGACTTCCAGATGTGCGGTGACACTGGTCAGCGGTGGCTCGGTCAGGATAGACAGCGGTGTGTCATTGAAACTGATGACAGATACATCCTCCGGAACGCGGAGTCCGACTTCACGCAGGTTGCTGACAGCGGTGATCGCAGATTCCTCATTATAGGCAAGGAGAGCTGTCGGGATATGATCTTTTTGTTCCAACCATTTGCGGATTTGAGCAGAACCGTCTTTGGCAGAAAGGCCGGTATCAATGATCAGATGCTCGTCGTAAAGACCGGCATTTTTCATATAATCAATAAAATACTGACGTCTTGCCTCCAGGGCAGGGCGTTTTTTCTGGTCTAATTTATAGGCAGGACCTAAGAAACCAATCTTGCGGTGTCCCTTGTAAAGCAGATAATCCAGTGCCTGCTCTACGCCGAGACGGAAGTTTAAGACAACCGAATCAAAGCGGCGTTCATCCGGGGAAGAATCCACAAATACGATGTTCGGGCTGATCTCCAGCAACTGTGCAATCTGCTGGTCTGAAAAAATGCCGATCGCCAGGATACCGTCAAGCGGGGTCTTTTCCAGTGTCTGATATTTGCCAGACTGCTCAAAAAGATAAGATACATTACAGTCATGCTCCATACAGTTGCGTACCACATAATTCTTCAGATACAGATAGTACGGATCAGCCAGCTGCTCTTTTAAGGACATCATCTCAACGATGGCGATATGGACGAGGCGGTTTTTATGGGAACGTCTTGTTTTCGGAAGCGTGTAGTGAAGTTCATCTGCCGCTTCAAGAATTGAGACTCTGGTGTTGTCGGTTACGTTCAAAGTCGGATCATTGTTCAGTACACGGGAAATCGTGGTCACTGAGAATCCGGTGTGTTTTGCTAAATCTCGGATAGTTGCCATGCTATTTTCTCCAATACATTTTTTATTTGCACATAACTGCCACAAAACTGACCAAAATCGCACATCAGGCGTTACGTGTATCTGGATTGAATGTTACAGTTATGTTCACTCATTTGTTTACTTTAATACTTTGATTATAAACACACTTTTTTACTTTAGCAAGAAAAATTTAAAGAGACTTCCGGTATTTGCTTGGAGATATTCCCTGCGTTTTTTTGAAAACTTTTGTAAAATAAAAGTAATCGTGGTAGCCGACTGCGTTTGCAATCTCCTCGATGGAGCGGCTGTCGTCTTTTAAAAGTTCTTTCGCCTTCTGCATACGTCTTGCCGTGATATATTCTGAAAAAGACAGTCCCAGTTCTTTTTTGATCAGGGTGCTTAAGCGGCTGGAGCTGATATTGTACATTTCTGCCAGGGAAGTTAAAGAGAGTTCTTCCGTATCGTGTTCCTGGATATAAGCCAGAATTTTTTTGAACAGAGAGGTTCCGGCAGTCGAAAGGTCTGTGATCGTTGCATTTTCCATCGTGTCTTCAGAAGTTTCAGAAGCGGCAGGCTCAAGTTCATTTCGAAGGCGTGACAGGGTTTTGTTCAGAGTTTCCTGCTGGATCGGTTTCAGAAGATAATCAAAAGCACCGCACAGCATTGCCTGTCGTGCATACTCAAATTCGGCATAGCCGGAGATCAGCACGACTTTGGTTGCAAATTGATGTTCTTGAATATAGGACATGACTTCCAGACCGGAAAGCCCTGGCATACGGATATCGGTAAACAGGACATCCGGTTTTAAGGTTTTGATATCTTCAAGCGTAGTCACGCCGTTATGTGCTTCTCCGATCACCTCAAAAGGAAGTCCGGATTTCTGGATCAGTTTTTTCAGACCGATGGTGATCCAGACTTCATCATCTGCAATATAGACACTTATCATAAAATACTCCCTTCTGGTTCTGCTGTCGATTCTCTTGGAATCGAAATCGTAATGCAGGTTCCTTTTTTTAAACTGCTTTTTATATCAAAAGAAAACTTATCATCATAATAAAGTTTCAGACGTTGATAAATATTAAAGACGCCGATTTTTGTTGTATTTTTTTCAATTTCCAAAGATGCGAGGATCTGTTTTAAACGTTCCGGTTCAATGCCGCATCCGTCATCCTCCACAACAAAGCAAAGTGTTGCATGATCGGGGGAAAATACATGCACCCACACCGTACCGTTTTCAATTTTTTGTTCCAGTCCGTGAAAGACTGAATTTTCCACAAGCGGCTGGAGCAGAAGTTTAAATACTTTGCAGTTTAGTATAGCATTTTCTGCATCGATTTCAATGCGGATTTTGCCCATAAAACGGTAATTTATGATCTTTGCATATTCACGGATATGATCCAGCTCATTTTCTACGGTAACCATATCAGTTCCCTTGACGGCAAAACGAAAGACATTGGAGAGAGCCATCGTAAGTTCTGCGATGTCATCCACATCGTAGAACAGAGCCATATCCCGGATACACTCAAACGTATTATAGAGAAAGTGCGGATTGATCTGGCTTCGATAGGCAAGGATCTCTGCCTGTTTTTTGGAAAGTTCCGTTTCATAGGCAAGATATTTTACCTGCTCGATCTCCAGCTGCAACTGCTGCTTTTCATCGAGCATCTGATTCAGGCTTTCTGCGACTGTGCCGATCTCATCCGGACGGTCGAGGGAAAGCCGGGAGTCCGGATTCTGATTGATCTCACGGATAAAAGCAGAAATTCCGGTGATCGGTTTTATGATGCTGTAATTGCAGTACAGAAGCAGAAAGAGCAAAAGACACAGGGAAATGCAATAAACCAGGATTTGTGTTTCTTTCAGGCTCTGATCCGGTTTCCGAAGATCTGATTCCGGAAGGAAACCGGCAATTTTCCAGTCATTGTAGGAAAGTGTCTGAGTGAAAAAATATTTTTCGGAAGTGCTGTGCAGGATCTCAGATGCCAGCGTACTTCCGCAGGACTGCGATGAACCGGCAGAAGCAAGAATGCAGTCCGAGGAATCCAGAAGAAAAACAACGGCATGCTCCGTTGACTGGGCATTTTGAAGTGTATCATCAAAACTTTCCGGTTCCAGGACAAAAACGCAGGTACCAAGCAGCTTCTGGTACTGGATGCTGTTCAGATCATAAACAGGGAAGATCAGCTCATAGTAAGGGCGTTTTTCGTTTGACTTCAGATGTGATGCCCGGATATTCATCACGGCATCGGTGTTCAGTTTGGAAGTATCAATCGAAAAATTTTTCCCCATGGAAGCAATCTGCTTTGCATCTGCATTGTAGAGATAAACACTTAAAATACGGTCATTCAGCAGGAGTGTGTTGGAAAAGACCGAGGCAAGCTCCTGTGTATCCGGAAGTCGGTTCAGAGAATTTACCGAAAAATACTGCTGCACGGTTGGAGAATAACAGAATGCAGTTGTGATATTGTAAAGCGAGTCCCAGTACGCTTCGATACGTGTGGCAGTCTGGGCTGTCACACGTTCATTCAGGGCGAGCGTGTTTTTACGCACAGATCTTGCATAGTCCACCGACATAAAAAGATAGGCAGACGAAAGCACAGCAAGGATCAAGGCAGCAATCCCGGCCAGCTTAAAGATCAGGTGTCTGCGGTAAGTCTGTAAGAAGTTCATGGTTTTGTTTCTCCGTTTGATTTTGAGGTGTCTTGCATTTGTGGGTTGACTTTCTCTATTTTTTTACCGTAATAGGAAAAATTCTCCTGCATTTGCCGGTTGATCTTCTGATCCAGTTTTTTAGCTCCAAGTTCTTTTTGTGTGGTTACAAAAAGCTGATACTGTTCTTCAAACTCGGTATCCGAAGAAGCAGAGAGGATTTTTGGAATCTGCTCTTTGCGGTAAGCTTCCAGCGTGCTTTCAATCTGACCTTCCTCACTGTTCGGGGAAATGTAATTATCCGGCAGACGAAGAAGGGCAGAATCATAAACATATGTGTCCGGATATCTGGCAAAAGCAGTCTGGATCTGATTTAAACAATCGTCCATGCTTCCTTTTGCAGGTACCGGAAGTAGGCTGTGATCCCAGGCAACATTGTAAAAATTCCAGAACAGTCCGAGCATATCATTAGAATCATGAAAGCGCTGCTGTCCTCTGGCAGTCCGGTGGATATAGCCATCCGAGTCGAAAGTATAATCTTCGTTTTCCACGCCGTAGTTGCTGTAGAGCAATCCTTCGTCAGAAGTCATATAATCAAAAAAGCGGGCGACAAGTTCCGGGGTTTTGCAGCTTTTGGATACAAAAGTCTGCATCCAGCCGGTCGGTACACTCAGGTCGATACTCATCACCGGACGTTTTCCAAAATCGGAGAGGATCGGACCTGCGGAAACCCACCTGGTGGCATCCACACCTGTATTGGAAGTGTTTCCGATATAGCAGAATACACGGTCATCTGCTATCAGATCGCGCATCTGGAGATTATCAAGTGTCAGATCTTCACTGAAAGCATAACCTTTGCGGAAGGCTGTGTTCAGAAAGGCAAAAGCATCTTTGCATTCCGGCTGAAGGAAGCGTTCTGTATAATTTCCATTGTCGTCAATGACTTCAGCACCGAAAGAACCGATCAGGCAGGAAATCGAAGAGTCAAGATATTGATTGCCTTCCAGCAGCAATGGGATGGTGGACTGTCCGTCTTCAGCAGTCAGCTTTTTGACTTTTTCAAAAGCTTTTAAGACCTGAGAGGCAGTCTGTATATCCGAAACGGTCAGGTTAGCACGTGCCAGAAGTTTGCGGTTAAACATAATGCCATGATTGTAACTGTGGGTGAAAAGATCTCCATAATAAGAGGTCTTTTCTTTCCAGGTTTTGCGGGCATCATCGGTATTCAGGTGTGAAAGATAAGCATACCAGTCTCCGTACTGTCGGATATACTCCTGTTTCCGGTCTTTCGGGAAATCTTTCAGCAAATGGGAATCCGGGCAGTAAGTTTCAAAAAAATCCTGCAAAGACCAGACCTTTCCGGAACGGATCAGCTGATTGATCACATTCTTGTCCGTAGCGACGATCAGGTCAGGGAGTTCATCTTTTAAGATCATCAGACTCAGCTTTTTGGATGCGTCCTGTGGCGGAATCGTAAAATCCAGGTATGCTCCGGTTTTCTTTGAGATACCGGCACTGATGCTTCCTTCTTCAAAACTCCAGACTGGAGGATTCCAGAAAGAGACATCTGAAAAAAGAGTAAGCTCTGTATAATTGTTTTCAGCAGAATCCATGTTTTCCTGCGTGGCAGCTGTGCAGCCAGTCAGGAAAAGACAGAAAAATAAAAAGAGGAGAAGTAGTTTTTTTGTACGTTTCATACATACAACCTCCAAAAATTTTTGATTCAACATTATTAGTATAACACAGGAAAAAAGCGAAAGAAATGGAAAACGGTAAAAAAAGTACCAAAAAACAAAAAATAGTACATATGATTTTGGTGAAAAATTTTGTATATTACCAGTAAGCAAAGTGTATAAATTCACTAAACACGATGCGGATAGTGTGAAAAGCAGCAAAAAGGAGGAAAAAATGAACAAAAAAAGAAAAGGTGCGAGACGATGGACGGCGTTAGCCTTGAGTGTTGCCATGGTTTTTAGTGGAATCGGGATTCTTCCGGCTCCAGTGAAAGCAGAAGCGGCAGATGTCGCGGCAGCCGTTCAGAAAACAGGAGCGACAACAGAACGCAGTGAGCGTAAAATGAAATTTGGAGATGACTGGAAATTCAAACTGGTCAATAAGTACAACATTAACGATACTTCCGTTCAGGCGGATGGTGTGGACTACGATGATTCGAGCTGGGATAACGTTGATCTGCCGCATGACTGGGCAATCTACGGTACATATGAGAACAGCAATGGTGTCAGAGCGGCACAGGGTTCTCTGGCAGGCGGTGTCGGCTGGTACCGCAAGAGCTTCACACTTTCCGATGACTTTAAAGACAAAACCGTTTCAATTGAATTCGACGGTGTGCAGATGATCAGCCAGGTATGGGTGAACGGACATACCGAGGACAACTGGAAGCAGTACCTTGGCTACAACACCTTTACGTATGATATCAGCAAATATCTGAAATACGATGGCAGCGAGAATGTGATCGCAGTCAAAGTACAAAGCAGCAACAGCAGTGCCAGATGGTATGCAGGAGCCGGTATCTACCGTAATGTATATCTGATTTCCACCGAGAAACTGAATGTTCCGGTGAATGGCGTGCAGATCACTACTCCGTTTGAAAAACTGGAAGCAGAAGGTGGCAAATACGAAGAAATCAAGAATGCCACAAAAGCAGGCGTTGACATCAAGACGGACGTAACAAACGATTCTGATACAGAAGCAACTGGTGTTTCAGTAAAATCGACCGTTTATAATAAGGAAGGCGATGTTGTTTCCACACAGACCGATGACATTACTGTAGCAGCCGGTAAGACAGAGACAATTAGCCAGAGTGTGGATGTAGCAAACCCGAAACTTTGGTCCGTGGATTCACCGAACCTCTACTGGGTAAGAACGGAGATCATCCAGAATGGCAAAGTTGTGGATCGTACCGACAGCCGTTTTGGTATCCGTTATATTGCTACGAATCCGAACAGTGGATTTTATTTAAACGGTGTGCATACAAAACTGAATGGTGTCTGTGAACATTCTGACCTGGGATCTCTTGGTATGGAGACCTATCAGGCAGCTGTTGACAGAAGAATCCGTACACTGAAAAAATACGGTGTCAATGCGATCCGTACCTCCCATAACCCGGTGTCACCGGAGTTTATTGAGGCGTGTGACCGTCTTGGAATGCTGGTATTTGAAGAAGCCTTTGATCAGTGGCTGTATTCAAAAAACAGTGACGATTATCATAACTATTTCAATAAAGCAGCAGATGGAAAAACTGTCGTTTTTGATAAAGCCGGAAATGATAATACCAACAATGACACTTCTTATATAGAAGTAAAACGTGAGGATCTGCAGTCCAATGCAGAACGTGATATCAAAGCGATGGTAGACCGTGACAAGAACGCACCTTGTATTTTTGCATGGAGTACCGGTAACGAAATCTACGATGCACGTTACAAACATGGTGAAAATACACTGGATATGCTGACCGGCTGGATTAAAGAAATCGACACGACAAGACCGGTCGCAGCATGCCCGCCGACCTGGGACAATTACTGGGCAAATAATGCACAGCAGGAAAAGCATCTGGCAAAAGCAGAAATGTCCGGATTTAACTATGCAACCGAACAGTATGACGGTGCCCACTCCAGATATCCGAATATGGTTATTTTTGGATCTGAGACAGTATCCGCTTATTATTACCGTGGTGTTTACTTCCTGGAAGGAGAAGGAAGCGGCGACAGATGTAATGAATATCCGACTTACTGGACATTTTCATCGGCAACCGCTTCTCTGGAAGCACACAGAGACAAAACTTACACAGCCGGTGAGTTCGTATGGACCGGACATGACTACTTAGGTGAGCCGACACCAAGAAGCTGGCCATCCAAGAGTTCCTATTTTGGTATGATCGACACTGCAGGTTTTGCAAAAGATGTTGTTTATATGTACAAGAGTATGTGGACGGATACACCGACCGTACATCTTCTGCCGCAAAAATGGAATTTCAAAGCAGGACAGAAAGTGCCGGTATACATTTACACAAATGCAAAGAGTGTGGAACTGTTCTTAAACGGAAAATCACTTGGCATCAAAAATTATGACAAACAGACTGCTTCTCCGGTATATATCTACTGGACAAAAGGAACCAGCGGACTGGATTACGAAGCAGGCGAACTCAAAGCAGTCGGCTATGACCAGCCGGACGGAAAAGGAAACGTAATCGCAACCGATGTGGTAAATACATCAGGTGATGCAGCACAGGTAGAACTTTCCGCAGACAGAACGTACATCAAAAACGATGGCGATGATATGGTATTTGTAGAAGCTACGATTGAGGACAATACAGGAATCATGGTTCCGGGAGCAGACAACCGTATCACTTTCGACGTAGAAGGCGGCGAAATCGTATCTGTGGACAACGGTGATCCACGTGACCATGATCCATACAAAAACACAGATAACCGCAAAGCGTTCAGCGGAAAAGCACTGCTGATCGTAAAAGCAGAAGAAGGAAGCACCGATGACATTGTGATCACAGCGACAGCTGAGAGTGACAATGGTATTCTGAAATCCAATACCATTACGGTAGGTTCTAAAAACGAACTTCCGGGTGACGGAACGGATGCACCGAAGCTTCTGGACGCATCCGTAGTGATGGGCAAAGGCATTTCTGCAGATTCTGTTCTGCCGAAAACCGTAAAAGTACAGTACAGCAACGGTGTGATTGATGAGCATCAGGTAACAGGATGGAACCTGGATAACCTGAATACAAACCAGGCAGGTACTTACAAAGTAACCGGAACTGCAGAAGGCATGGAAGGCACGTTTGAATGTACTGTAACAGTCAAAGATATCAAATCCGCAACGGTAGACAATGTGACAACACTGGTAAATGTAGAACCGTCCCTGCCGCAGTTTGCAGCGATCGAGTATGCAGACGGCACAAAAGGTTCTGCCCCGGTAACCTGGGATGAGGTTCCGGCAGAAAATTATGCAAAAGCAGGAAAATTTGAAGTGACCGGAAAGATCGGACCGGAAGTTACTGTAAAAACAGAAGTAAGCGTAAAAGAGATCAAGTCTGTCGAGGAAGTACATGCATCTACCGTAATCGGAACACTTCCGGTTCTGCCGGCAGGTGTGGAAGTAACCTTTACCGACGAAAGCAAAGAAATCGTAGGTACAGACTGGCAGATCAAAGCAGCAGATGTGGCAGCAGCAGGAAGCTTAAAAGTAAAGAGCAAGATCCTTGGTTCTGATATGGAAGCTGTTGCGAATGTCGATGTGAAATATGCGGTGGCAACAGGTGATCTGGAATACACATCAACAGGAACAGTAAGCAAAGACAAGACCGTAAACGGTGCAGGTTTGAGCGTACGTATCGATCAGGGCGGAAAGCCGACCGAATATGCAGCAGGTTTAAGTATGCTTGGCGGATCAGAAGCCGTTTATAATGTAGAAGGAAAAGGATATGAAGCATTCCGTGCTTATGTCAGCCTGAGTTTTGATAACGGACAGGATGCAGAAGGAGCCGTTTCTTTCGAAGTTTATGTCGATGATGAAAAGACACCAAGATACCGTTCCGGTGTCATGACACATGCCACCAAGAACCTGGCACTTGATGTGGATATCAAAGGTGCAAAGACCATAAAACTGGTGACAAAAACGGAAGATTCCAGTGTAGATAACAGCAAGAATATCGGTAACTGGTGTGACACGAAATTTGTTTCTTCCAATGTGGCGGTCAAGAGTGCAAAACTGAAAGAAAAAGATTTCTACTATGCAGAAAAAGGGGCACAGCCGTCCCTGCCGCAGACAGCAGAAGTACAGGTAGATGATACCCATACCGGAGCATTCCGTATTGCATGGTCTGAGATTGATACATCAAAAGCAGATGTGGTCGATGTAGAAGGAACAGTTCTTGGGATCGCTGATCCGGAAAATCATAAGGTAAAAGCAAAGGTAATCGTTGATTTTAACAATGTAGTTAAAGTGCCGGCACTGATGAATAAGATCGGTGAATGGGAAGTAAAAGAAGCCTTTGACTATGTTGAGACAACAGGAACAAAGACCAATATCAAAGATATTGAAGATATCACAGCCAAATCGTCCGTTATTTATAAATGGACAAACAATATGCTGATCGAGAATTGCCATAACTATGGTTTTGATTACGGGGTATATCCGGGAACAAACAGTGCAAATCCGGAATATCTGATCGTGCGTGCACCGGCGATCAAAGGTTTTGTCCTTCGAGGAACCGGCTCAACAGATGGAAATGCAAATCAAAACTTTACTTTCTATACTTCGGCAGACGGAGAAAACTGGAAAGAATTCAAAGATTACACAAAAACAACCGATACTTCCGTAAGCGGAAGCTGGCCGAGCAGACTTTATACAGCAACACAGCTGCCGGATGACACAAACTATATCAAGATTGCATATCCGACCGGAAATACATGGCAGTTCAATATGAACAAACTGCAGCTGACCGGTGGCGAAGTAATTCCTGAAGGAAAAGCAGTTGTCAGTCTGGATGCAAACGGCGGAAGCCTTCCGGAAGGAACAAGTACAAAACGTACTCTGAACAAAGGCGACCAAGCAGGAGAACTGCCGACACCGACCAGAAACAGACACAACTTTAAGGGCTGGTTTACACAGCCGGAAGGTGGAGAAAAAGTAACAGAAGAAACTGTGGTTTCAGATTCTATAATCCTCTATGCACAGTGGGAAAAATCAACCAAAGCAGAAGACGTACCTGTTTACTTTGTGGACTGTGGTGCAAATGCTTTCTCAGCAGAAGGAAAAGCTTATAGAAAGGATTACACAGATACGCTGAAAAACACAGTACCGGATCAGGCATACAGTGAAACAAGCGGATGGGGATTCACAAATCCGGCATCCGAAGTGGAAGCAAACGGAAGCGGAGATGCCTATACGACGATCCGCAACTTTAAAGCAGGAAACAATCAGAAGACCATGACCTACAAATTTGCACTGGATGCAGGAACGTATGAAGTGGTAACCGGATTCTGTGATCCATGGGCACAGTGGGCAGGCGATGACCGCCATACAAAGATTACTGTGGCAGATGAAGCAGGAACCGAACTGGCTGTACACGAAGACCACAAGATCAGCGGCAGCAAAGACAGTGTGACACTGGAAAATATCACACTTTCAGAAGCAAGCAATGTGACTGTGAACTTAAGTCCGCTGAAAAAAGTGGACAGCAACATCGACAGCTGTGATGTGCTGGTAAGCTTTATCGTGATCGTGAAAAAAGCAGCAGAGCAGCCGGATATTCCGAAGACAGATACAAAAGCAGGACTGAAGGCAGCCATTGACCTGGCAAAAACGCTGAAAGCAGATGACTATACAGCAGCATCTTACAAAGCACTTTCTGATACGATCGCAAGTGCGGAGAAAGTATATGCAGAAACAGAACCAAGTGCAGAAGCAGTCCAGACACAGATCAATGCTCTGGCAGAAGCAGTCAGAAATCTGAAATCTGCAGCAGCAGATACGAAAAAAGACCTGACACAGCAGATGAAAGAAAAAGATGCAGAATTAGCAGCAAAAGATACCGAACTGAAAACAGCACAGAAGAATGTGTCAGATCTGGATGATCAGCTTAAAAAAGCAGAAAAAGATCTGGCGGATCTGAAAAACGGAAGCGAAGCAGAAAAAGCAGAACTTCAGAAACAGATCAACAGCTTAAAAGAACAGCTCGATGAAGCAAACGCAAAAGTTACGGTTCTGAAAGCAGAAAAAGAGAGACTGACAGAAGAAAAAACATCCCTGCAGACAGAACTGAAAAAAGCTCAGGAAGATGCAGCGAAGAAAAAAGCAGAGGAAGCAGAAGCACTCAAAAAAGCTCAGGAAGAAGAGAAGAAAGCCAAAGAAGAACTGCAGAAACTGAAAGATGCCATGACACTGAAAACAGGTGATACCATTACTGTAAAGGGCGTAACATATCGTGTGACCAATGCAGAAGCAAAGACAGCGGAAGCTTATGGCGTGGTAAACAAAAACCAGAAACACATCGAAGTAGCCGCAACGGTTAAGATCAAAGGAAGTACCTGCAAAGTAACGGCAATCGCAGATCAGGCATTTGCCGGAATGAAAAAAGCAACAAAAGCTGTGATCGGCAAGAATGTGAGCAAGATCGGCAAAAAAGCATTCAACGGCGATGGAAAACTTAAGAGCATCACAGTAAAAAGCAGGAAACTGAAAACGGTCGGTAAACTGGCACTGAAAGGCATCAACAAAAAAGCAGTGATCCGTATACCGAAGTCAAAGAAAAAAGCTTACAGGAAACTTTTCAAAGGCAAAGGACAGAAAAAGAGTGTCATTGTAAAGTAGTAAGTTCATAAATCCAAAACGCATATCACCTTAAAAACAGCAGAAAAACCACAGACAGCGTAAAAACGGTTCTGTGGTTTTTTTGTATCGTACAGAAAAAATTACCAAAAAATAAAAAATATTCCATATGTTTTTGTGAAGAAATTTTGTATAGTTATGGTAAGCAAAATTTTGTTTTTACTAAACACAACAAAGGGAACAAAGAAAAATAAAGGAGGGCAATATGAACTACAAAAAGTATTTAAGTGGTGTTCTGGCAGCAGCGATGGTACTTAATACCGGAGCAGTGAGTGTCCTGGCAGCAGGGACTGATACGTCCGTGCAGGAAGCATCTCAGACACAGACATCATCAACACCGGAAACGGTATACGTCAATTCATATGATGGAAAGGAGCGTTCCGTTTCTTTTAACGATCACTGGAGATTTTATCTGGGAGAATTAAACGGCGCGGAAGCAGTTTCTTATAATGATTCTTCCTGGGATGATGTGACGCTTCCGCATGATTACAGCATCGACCAGGGATTTTCAACAGCAGCACCGGCAGAGCAGGAGAGCGGCTATGTGCTTGGAGGCACCGGATGGTACCGCAAAAGTTTTACACTGGATGAGAGCATGCAGGGAAAGACGGTCAGCATTGATTTTGACGGTGTTTACATGAATGCAACCGTTTATCTGAACGGTGAAAAGCTGGGAACACATCCATATGGTTATACCCCATTTTCTTTTGTGCTTCCGCAGGACAAACTGAAATTCGGATCGGAAGAAAACGTGATCACGGTCAAAGTAGATCATAAACAGCCGTCCAGCCGCTGGTATTCCGGTTCCGGTATTTACCGTGACGTAAAACTTACCGTTGCAGATCCGGTACATGTGGCAAATTACGGAACGACCGTGACAACCCCGGATATTGAAAGCGGAAAAGGAACCGTAAGCGTGGTAACGGAAGTACAGAATGACAGCAGCGAAGCAGCTGATGTTTCTGTAAAACAGACGGTTTATGAAAAAGGCAGTGACGTCCCGGCAGCAGAGGGCGAAAAGACAAAGGTACAGAGTGTTGCAGCGGGCAAAACAGCCAGGATCGAGGCCAGTGTCACCGTTGCAGACCCAAAGCTCTGGGATACGGAAAATCCAAACCTCTATACCGTAAAAACAGAAGTTTATGTTGGAGATACCTTAAAAGACAGCTACCATTCTGACTTTGGCTTCCGCTGGGTAAACTTTACTACAGAGAAAGGTTTCTATTTAAATGGAAAGAACATCAAACTGCACGGAGTGTCCATGCATCATGACCAGGGTTCTCTTGGATCCGAAGCCTGGGAGCGTTCTGTGGAACGTCAGGTACAGGAGTTAAAACAGATGGGAGTCAATGCCATCCGTGTAACACATAACCCGGCATCCCAGGTACTGATCGATGTGTGCAACCGTGAAGGCATCATGCTGGTGGAAGAAGCCTTTGACTGCTGGCTTTCCGGAAAAGCAGGAAATACCGAGGATTATGGTAAATGGTTCTACCAGACCATTGAGAGCGGCAACCAGATCGTAAATGGCAGAGAGGGCGAAAAATGGGCAGAATTTGACCTCAAAGCCATGGTAAGACGAGGAAGAAACAATCCTTCCATTATCATGTGGAGCCTTGGAAATGAAATCTTTCAGCAGCTGATTGACGGGAATGTAACCGGTCAGTATCCGGAAGTGGCAAAAAAACTGATCACCTGGACCGGAGAAGAAGATGCGACCAGATATGTAACCTTTGGTGACAATCAGGTAAAGAGCAATGTCTGGGCAGACAATAATCAGGTAAACACAGCACTTGTTTTTGCAGAAGCAGCAAAATATGGCGTGCCGGGAGGTCTGGTAGGATTTAACTACGGAAGCTCCGGACAGATCAGCAACGGACACAGCAGAGGATGGCTGGTCTATGGTTCTGAGACAGCCTCTTCCGTAAACAGCCGTGGCGTTTACGACAGGAAGAACAGCAACAGTGACAATGGAAGCGGAGACCGCCGACTGACTTCTTATGATAAAAGTGCAGTAGGCTGGGGACATCTGGCAAGTGCAGGGCTGTGGATCACGATGCAGCAAGAATTTAATGCAGGCGAATTTGTCTGGACAGGTTTTGATTATATCGGTGAACCGACCCCATATAACTGGCAGGGAACCGGTGCAAACGGAACCTGGCCGAACATTGCAAAGAACTCTTACTTTGGTATCATTGACACGGCAGGTATCCCAAAAGATTCCTATTATCTGTATCAGAGCCAGTGGAATGACAACGAAAATACCCTTCATGTTCTCCCGGTATGGAATGAAGATGAGATCATGCTCGATAACAGCGGCAAGGCAGAGGTTGTAGTTTACAGTGATGCTCCTGTTGTGAAACTTTATCTGAACGGCAAAGAAATCGGAAGTGCGACAGCGACACACACCGATACACCGACCGGTGGTTATCAGAATTATACAAGCGGAACAGGATGCTTTGACAGCAGCAAGGCGAGCGGACATACTTCCCTGTATGCAACATTCCAAGTACCTTATGAGGCGGGAACACTGGAGGCAAAAGCATTTGAAGCAGACGGTGTGACCGAGATCAAAGACACGGACGGACGTAATGTGGCAGAGACGACCGGAAAGGGATCCAAACTTGCTGTAAAAGCAGACCGCAGCGAGATCACGGCAGACGGCAAAGATTTAAGTTTTGTTGAGATCGATGTAACGGACAGAGACGGCAGAGAAGTAAACGGTGCAGAGCCGCAGATCCATGTTGCCGTAGAAGGTGACGGCAAGCTCCTTTCACTTGATAACGGTGTTCAGAACGATACCACTTCTTACAGTGAACCGACCAGAAAAGCCGGTAAAGGAAAACTGATCGCGATCGTTCAGTCCACAAAAGATGCCGGAAGCTTTACCGTAAAGGCAACTTCAGACGGATACACTGCAGCACAGACTGTCGTTACCACAGTTGCAGACGGCAGTGGAGTAACCGGAGAAAAGACCGTTGTAAGCTATGAGATCGCAAAGAATTATTATGTAAAACAGGGAACGAAACCAGTTCTCCCATCCGAAGTAAAGATCCATTATTCTGACGATACTTCCGAGACAAAGAAAGTAACCTGGGATGCATTTACCGGAGAAGAAGAAACGTATTCGGTATCCGGTACGGTAGCAGATCTGAATATGCGTATCACGGTCAATGTCAGTGCAATCGGCCAGACAGCAGGTGTCCTGAATTATTCCGCAGCAGTCGGAAAAGATGCAGAAGTCAGCCTTCCTGCAGCCAGACCGGCAGTTCTTGCAGACGGAACAATCCTGGCAGCAGAATTTCCGGTAAAGTGGGATATTCCAAAAGATCTGACAGCGACAATCGGAACAAAGAATGTAAAAGGAACGGCAACCGTATTTGACCAGAACTTTGAAGTGACTGCAGCAGTCAGAGTTACCAATGGAGAATACAAAGACGGTGCAGAAGCCCTTGGCAACGTGCCGGAAATGTATTACAACGGTACATCCAGCAAAGAAGATGCATCTGTTGCAGATGTCCTGGCGAAACTGCAGGATGATAAGACAAGTGCCGATGATGTGGCATGGAGCGGAAAAGGAACCCTCGATTTCCGTCTGGATACAGCGATTGAATTGAAAGGATTCACAATGTATCTGAAAGATACCGCACCGACTTCCGGAACGATCAAAATCTATGCATCCGGCGACAACGGAGTCAACTGGACGCCGGTAGAGTGCACGGTAACGAATAAAAAAGAAAAAGGTGTGACGGTTCGTACTTACAATGTAAAAGAAACCGTTTCCGAAACCTATTTCCGTGTAGAATTTACCAAAGATGCCACCCTGGCGGAATTGGAAATGAATACAAGGATCCCGAGCTTTACGGTAGGGTCAGAAGCAGCACTTTCCAGTCTGAAAGTGGGCGGTCACATTGCGGATGAAGCAAGCCTGAAAAAAGGCTGGTTTGGCGTAAATGAAACAGAATTTGATGCGGCAGACCTTACAGCAGAAGGGAAAGACAATGCAAGCGTGACCATTCTTGACAAAGATGCAGACGGTGTGATCCGTATCCTTATTGAATCTGAAGATCATCTGATGCGTGCCATCTATCCGGTTATGCTCGGAAAAGACAATACAGCAAGCGACAGTGCTTCCGATGCATCTATGGATTATGATTATAGGAACATGACACTGCGTGCACCAAGTGAAGAAGGCAGCGGTTCTGTTGCAAAAGCGGCAGATGGAAATACCGGTACCATCTGGCATACAAACTGGGGAAGCGGAAGTGGACCGACAGACCTTCGAAATGATCCGGATAACCGTTACTTGCAGATTGAACTGAAAGAAACAGAAAAGATCAATGCACTGCGTTATCTGCCGAGAAGCAGCGACACAAACGGTATCGTTACAGAGTACAGCATCAAAGTAAGTACAGATGGCGAAAACTGGACGGAAGTTGCAAAATCAGATGCAGACAGCACATGGAGCAAATCCGTAGAATGGAAACTGGCACAGTTTGCACCGGTCGATGCGAAATATATCCGTCTCTATGGTGTGTCAACCGTAGGACAGTCTGCAGCAGAAGTAAATAAATATATGTCTGCAGCAGAAGTAAGGGTACGCTACGCTGCACAGGAAATTTACCGTGACAATACAACCGTAACACTGGAAGATCGCAGCTTTGATTACACCGGAAGTGCACTCACACCGAAACCGGTTGTTACTTACAAAGCATCCGAAGATGCACAGGCAGTGACCCTGACAGAAGGTACAGACTATGAAGTAAGTTATAAAAATAACACAGAACCTGGAACAGCAACGATTGTTGTGACAGGAAAAGGTGCTTACCAGGGTGTTGTAGAAGAAAACTTCGTGATTAATGCAGTAGATATAACTGTAGCGGATTATGAAGCGATCGCAGTTACAACAGCAAAAGGAGTCTGCCCGGCTCTTCCGGGAACCGTCATTGCACATACCAACGTCGGTGATCAGGTACTGGATGTACAATGGGATGAAATCAGTGCAGAACAGTTAAAACAGATCGGAACCTTTAGCACGGGCGGAACCGTGGTTGACACCAATGCACGCATCACAGCAGAAATAACTGTAACTGCCGTAATAGGTGTGCAGCAGGTATCCGTGGCAACAGCAAAAGGGACAACACCTTCCATGCCGGAAACAGTAACTGTATACTACAGCAACGGTGAAAAACAGCAGCAGGAAGTTGTATGGGATCTTGCAGATGCAGATTTCAGGAATCCTGGAATCGTAGAAGTTTACGGAACAGTTGGAAAAGCAGTTACTAGGGAAACTGTACTTCAGGCAAAAGCGTCGGTCCGTGTGGCAGATGTGACAGCAGATGCAAACAATACACCGACCGATACAAACCTGGCACTGAATGCAGACGGTTCCTCTAAAACAAGAGAATGGCCAAGGACTTTCGCATATTTTTCATCTTCCAACGATCTTGTATATAATGCAGTTGATGGAAATAAAAATTTTGACAGCACATCCGGCAAGAAAATCTGGTGTGACTGGGAAAGCGGCAAATATCATACCAACGCAGATGCAGCCGTAGGAGACTCCGATCATCTGCCGTTTGTGATCAGTGCCTTCGGAAAAGAAGATTCCACCGCAGATTCAGATCAGAAGAAATATACCGTAAATAAAGTTTCCATTGGATTTATGGAAGAAGATGGAAGTGCAGCAAACAAAGTCAGACTTCCAAAAGATTACAAGATCGAGTATTACAGTGCGAACGACGGTGTGATCCCGGCAAACAGACTGGGCAACGATTCTGCAAACAGCTGCAGCAATATCAAAGGCTGGGGAGCAGACAACCCTCTGAAAGCACACACCGGCTGGACAGAAGTAGCATATGTCGGCGGCAAACCATCCGTACCGTCTCTTGCAAATTTCAAAGAGATGGTCAATGTAGAATTTGAAGCAGTTGAAACCACAGCGATCCGTATCACCCTGACGCCGCAGGACAACAACTGGACCGGACTGGAAGAATATGAAGTATACTATACCCCGATCGAGAAATATGGAGATTACGAAGTAACTTCTATTAAAGTGGACGGACAGGAAGTACTGGCACAGTTTGATGCAGATACAAAGACCCTAAATCTGGATGCCAGATCAGGTGTGATCACAGCACAGGCAACAAACAATGCATCCGTAACGGTTCTGGATGCCGTAAACGGAACTGCAAAAGTGCTCTTCCGGCCGGAGAACGGCGATGAAAACAAAGCACAGGAATACACCGTAAACTTTAAACAGAGTGAAACACCGGAAGAGGATCACAGCAAAGATGGATTAAAAGCAGTGATTGATCTGGCAGAAAAACTGAATGCAGAAAATTATACGGCAGAAAGCTATGCAAAACTGACCGCAGCACTGGCAGCAGCAAAAGAAGTCTGCGATGCAGAAAATGCAACCGTGGAAGAAATAAGTGCACAGATCAGTGCAATCTCGGATGCAATCAAAGGACTGGAAAGTGCAGACAAGGCGGCAAATGAAGATCTGAAAAAACAGCTGGAAGAAAAGACAAAGCAGCTGGAAGATAAAGAGAGAGAACTGGCAGCAGCAACAGAAAATGTGACAACACTTCAAGATAAAATCAAAGATGCACAGGATCAGCTGGCTGCACTGGAAGGTACGTCAGCCGAAGAAAAAACAGCTCTTGAAAAACAGATCGAAGCACTTCAGGGGAAATTGAATACAGCAAGGGCAGAAGTCCTGACACTGAGCGGCGAAAAAGCTTCTCTGGAAGAAGAAAAAGCAGCTCTGCAGGCAGAACTGAAGAAAGTTCAGGATCAGGCAGCAAAAGACAGTGCAGAAGCTGAGGCAGCAATCAAAAAGGCTCAGGAAGAAGCCCGGAAAGCAAGAGAAGAGATTGAAAAACTGAAAGATTCTCTGACACTGAAAAACGGTGATACCGTTACCGCAGGTGGCGTACAGTACCGTGTAACCGATGCGGCAGCCAAGACAGCAGAAGCATATGGCACTGCAAAGAAGAACATCAAGACCATCAACGTGACAGCAACGGTAACCATCAAAGATGTGACATGCAAAGTGACTGCAATTGCAGATCAGGCATTTGCCGGCCAGAAGAAAGCCACCAAAGCCGTGATCGGTGCAAACGTAACGAAGATCGGCAAGAAAGCATTCTATGGTGACAGCAGACTTAAGAGCATCACTGTGAAGGGCAAAAAGCTGAAAATGGTCGGTAAGCAGGCACTGAAAGGCATCAACAAACATGCAGTGGTTCGCGTACCGAAAGCAAAGAAAAAGGCATACAAAGCACTGTTCAAAGGAAAAGGACAGAAAAAAAGCGTAAAAGTAAAGTAGTAAAGTAATAAAAATGAAATCAGCCATTTGATGTATGCGACAGAAAATGCAGGGTTATCAAAGAAATAAAAGGTGTTGCCGATGATGACCGCCAGATTCTGTCTGGTTAAAATGACCGCCGGACTTTTTAAGAGTCCCGGCGGTCATTTTTTTCGATTTTATTGCTGTCAGAGCCAATCGAACAGCCAGAAGCAAATGCACTCCGGCAGGGACAGAATAAAAAATAAAATAAAAAAACAAAAAAATAAAAAAAACACTTGCATTTTGAAAAGAAAGATGATATATTAATGGAGCTGACGAAAACAGCAGAAAATAAAACAGAAAACGATGCGTGGCTCAGCTTGGTAGAGCGCTACGTTCGGGACGTAGAGGTCGCAGGTTCAAATCCTGTCGCATCGATTCCTTGGCAGGGGCGAGTCGAAAAATCTGGAAAGATTTTCGGCTTCTTTTTTTATTCTATGAGAGAATTGTGGGAGTACGAAGTACGGAACAATTCGTATGGATTCTTTTGACTCCAACATCATTTTGTAAATGAAAAACAGCAGTTGCATTTGTTTGAAATAAAATTCAAACAGATGCAACTTTTTTCTGTTTTTCGAAGTCTAATAAAAGCAGACGGTCATTCTGAGCATTTGCAGGCTACGGTAATTTTGTATCCATCAATGAGCGGGAAAAGTTATTTTTTGACACTCATGTATAGTGATTACTTGTTGAAATAAGCAGATATAACGTGATATAATAGGAAGGCTTCGGAAAAAGTTAAGAAACAGAAGCAAAAATTAAGAAATAAAATGGCTATACGAGGAGAAAAAAAGATGAAAAGAAACATGGCTGAAAAGCTGACAGCATCTATTCTTGCAGCGGTCCTGACCTTTGGTATGATGGCACCGCAGACGGCAATGACCGCAGAGGCAGCAGCAAAGAGCACGCTTGAAAAAGATGTTCAGAAACTTGTAAAGAAGAGCAAAGCAAAGAAAGAAAAGACACAGAAAAAGAAGCTGAAAAAACTGTTCCAGTATGTGGAGAAAAATTACGGCTATGCAAGGGCGATCGGCTTTAAAAACAGCAGAGGCTGGGAGAAAACATTTACGGCAGAGATGATCAAAAACAAAAAGGGCAGCTGCTATCATTTTGCAGCCCTGTATGCATTTCTGGCAAAAGAATCCGGTGTGGAGGCAAGGATCTGCCTTGGCAGGACCAACGGCTTTAATAAAGCAAGATGGCAGGATCATGCATGGTGTGAAGTAAAAGTCGGAAAGAAATGGTATATCTGTGATCCGAACATGGATAAATTTGCAGCAAACAGCAAAGGCAAATATTTTATGAAGACGGTTTCCTCCATGAAATCAACGTTCAAAAAATCAAAAACGATCAAAGTAAATTTTTAAGAAAAGGAAGAGCAAATGAAGAAAATCAAAACACTGATTGCAGCAGCAGCAGTTCTGGGACTTGGCGTTACCGTAAGCAGCATTTCACCGGCAGCAGTTTCCATGCAGACGGCAGAAGCAGCCACGGTAAAACAGGGACTTGTAAAAGTGAAAAACAAGTATTATTACTATAATGCAAAAGGGAAAAAGTAAAGAACAAATGGGTTACAGTGAAAGTAAAGGGCAAAAAGCAGAAATATTATTTCAATAAAAAGGGAGCTGCCCTGACCGGGACTGCGGCAGTGAAGAATCGTCTTTACGGTTTCGACAAAAAAGGCAGACTGAATCAGAAGAAGAGCAAAAAACTGGCAGCTTACCGGCAGAATTCCGATTTTGCAGGGCTGAAAGCACTGATCGGCGAGCCGAAAAAGGCAGAATATTTTGACAGCTGTATGGGAGCCGGCATGGACGGCATCTTAAAATATCAGGGATTTATCGTGTATACCTACAAAGAGAACGGCAAAGAGATCATTCAGGGCTTTGAATGATCCGGCGGAGGTAGAAAATGGTATTCAGTTCCCTTGTATTTTTATGTATCTTTTTGCCGATTGTATTTTTAGGACATACGATTCTTCCGGGGATCCGTGCGAAAAACGCCATGCTTCTGCTGGCAAGTCTGGTGTTTTATGCATACGGGGAACCGGTCTATGTAGTGCTGATGATCGCATCTGCACTGTGTAATTATTTATTTGCACTTTGGATCGAACGGTTTCAAGATCAGAAGAAATGGATCGTCAGTGTGGCGGTGATCCTGAATCTCGCACTTCTGGTGATCTTTAAATATGCAGGCTTTCTTACGGAGAGCGTGAATACGATGTTCGGGACGGGATTTCCGGTTCCGGACATCCGTCTGCCGATCGGTATTTCCTTTTTCACGTTTCAGGCGATGTCCTACGTGATCGATGTGTACCGTGGGGCAAACAAAGCTCAGAAAAATTTTGGAAAAGTGCTTTTGTACATATCCTTTTTCCCACAGCTGATCGCCGGTCCGATCGTCAAATATCACGATGTTGAGCAGGAAATCGAACACCGGACGCAGAGTGCCGATGGCGTAGCAAGAGGTATCCGCCGTTTTATTGCTGGTCTGTCAAAAAAAGTCCTGATCTCAAATGTGATGGGCATGACAGCAGATGCACTTTTCGGAGCAGCGGCCGGGACGCTCGGGGCAGCGACTGCATGGGTGGGAGCACTTTCCTATTTATTCCAGATTTATTTTGATTTCAGCGGCTACAGCGATATGGCGATCGGACTTGGATGGATGTTCGGATTTCATTTCAAGGAGAATTTCAACTATCCTTACAGTTCGACCAGCATCCGGGAATTCTGGAGAAG
>OLSN01000932.1_pt1 | contig 28470 bp, 22 predicted proteins | sample 1672411 | NCBI WGS metagenome assembly OLSN01 (sample SAMEA3136683, study PRJEB25190) | human gut metagenome | biome: human gut; feature: human-associated habitat; material: faeces | place: Austria | collected 2013 | reverse complement strand
CGAGACCCAACAGATGCTGAACATCTACGCCGACTTCCTGGAAAACGTCCTGGCCATGCCCGTGGTCAAGGGCCAGAAGACCGACAAAGAGAAGTTCAACGGCGCCGAGGAGACCTACACCGTCGAGTGCATGATGCACGACCACAAGGCCCTCCAGTCCGGCACCAGCCACTACTTCGGCGACGGCTTTGCCAAGGCCTTTGACATCACCTTCACCGGCAAGGACAACACCCTGCACCACCCCCACCAGACCAGCTGGGGCGTGTCCACCCGGATGATCGGCGGCCTCATCATGACCCACGGCGACAACAACGGCCTGGTCCTGCCCCCCCGCATCGCCCCCGTCCAGGCCATGGTCATCCCCGTTGCCATGCACAAGGACGGCGTTCTGGACGCCGCCAACGCCCTGCTGGACCGCCTGAAGGCTGCCGGCATCCGCGCCAAGATCGACGACTCTGACCAGTCCATGGGCTGGAAGGCTGCCGAGTACGAGATGAAGGGCGTGCCCCTGCGCGTGGAGATCGGCCCGAAGGACATCGAGAAGAACCAGTGCGTCCTGGTCCGCCGGGACAACGGCGAGAAAGTCTTCGTCAGCCTGGACACCCTGGAGGAGACTGCCAAGGTCACCCTGGACGCCATCCACGACGGCCTGTACCAGCGGGCCAAGAAGAACCTGGAGGAGCACACCTTCCCCGCCTTCTCCCTGGAGGAGGCCAAGCAGCTCCAGGCCGAGCACGGCGGCTTCATCAAAACCATGTGGTGCGGCGAGCTGGACTGCGAGCTGAAGATGAAGGAAGAGGCCGGCATGACCTCCCGCTGCGTCCCCTTCGCCCAGGAGCACCTGGCCGACACCTGCCCCATCTGCGGCCGCGCCGCCAAAAAGATGATCTACTGGGGTGTCGCTTACTAAGCCCCCCAGCTTCCTAACATAGAGAGAGAAAAGAAGCCGCCGCAGAGTAATTACCCTGCGGCGGCTTTCTGCTTGCAGAAATTGTCGAACTTTGCTATACTATCCCCAAGCTATCCTGTCCCCACAGGGACACTGGAGAAAAGGCGGCCCGCTCCCTGAAACCCGGGGGCACTACTTCGCCCCCCGACCCAAGGGAAGGGGGGAGGCTCTATGTCTATCATCTCAGTGATTTGCAGTATCGTATCTGCAGGCTGCGGCGTGTTCAGTGCTATTTTTGGCATCTATGTATATCGCCAGCAACATCATCATGATGAGAAAAAGAAGTGACCGCCTGGCTAGCACCCAAGCGGTCACGGTCATCGTGATGATGGCTCAATAAATCGTAGAGGGAGCGGCCGTTACCAGTCACCCCTGATGGTTTCAGTATAGCCCAGAAAGGCCGTCCTGTCAAGACGGCCTTTCTTTTTATGGCCGTTAGTAAGAAGTGAATCCCAGATCAGCAACGGAAATCCCAAGTCCATACTCTTGTAAAGACTCATCCAGGCAGGAGAGCATATCAGAGAATTCAACTGCCAGCACTATTCCGAAGTTTCCTTCCCAAGAATCTGCTGAAAACGAATGCTCTCCACTTGCATCCGACCATTTGTCGGGAAAAATCGCTTTCCCTTCTGAATAGGACTTCACATCAAACTTTGTCGAGATCACCCAGTTTTTGGGGAAATCATATGGAATGTCGTAGTTAAAAGCCGATGCATACGAATCTGACTCTGCGGGAGATGTGGTAAGTTCCAGGGAGACAGTGTTGCTTCCTGGGTCTAAGACCGCAGTAAGATCGCCCCCCACGAACTGGTTAAAGGTACAGAGTATTTTAGGTTCGGAGGAAGGATCTTGATAGGATTTCCACTCTCCATACCCGGATGACAGGTCGAATTTCAGAGAAACAAGATATTCTCCATCTTCTATGCCGTTTTCTCGAATATAATCACAAAAAACCATATAGGCTTGTTTGCGTTCTTGAACCTGATGATAATTGACCCCGGCAAAGATGACGACAACAAGGATGAGGGCAACCACAGCAATGCGGCGGAAAAGACGGCCCTGAAAAAAGTTTTGAATACGCTCTCTGTGTTCCAATTGTTTCGCTTTTTTCTCTGCGGCGAGGGCCTCTTCCTCGGCACGTTTTTGGGCAACTCGTTCTGCCGCTTCTTTCCGCAACAGGTCCCAATCTACGCCAGCCAGTTCGTTTCTGTCTTTTTGGCAAGCGTGACAAACGCTTTCGCCCTGGTGGTTAATGGCACCGCAGGGACAGTACCACAGGTCTTCTGCGGTCTGGTAAGCATATTGACAGTCCAGCCCGAAGTGCATCCTGTACTGGGTGGCCAGTTCAAAGTCATCCAGTTGTGTTTCCAGCGTCGTTTTGGCTGGGAGTGCTTTCCAGGCGCTGTTCGGTGCAGTCCAGATGCTGTTGTCCGAGAAGATCACTTCTTTCACAGAAGCGGTGTAGGCCCGTGTGGAAGGGTCGGAGAATCGGATCGGGTCTTGACTGCCCCAGTAGGCGTCTCGTGTGACCTTCAAATCCAGATATTGATAGGAAACTGGTTCGCCCAATGGATTGCCTACGGTATCTAACGGAACCAGCGCTACCGTAGCCGCTTTGATGGACTGGTCAGAAATGCTTTGCAGCTTGAGCTGGCCCAAAATTCTTCCTGTCTGGGTATCTTTCAGCAAGGCACCCGCCGCGATCAAGACGGGAGAACCGGGGATATATAAGTTTTCCTCCAACGAAAACAGCTTGAGGTATCGTTCACTCATGGAATGACACCTCCTTATAGTGCAGGCAGGTCATCGTTCGGGAGAACGGCTCCTGCTTGTCCATTCCGTCTGTCCGGTAGAGCCATGACCATAGCCCATCCGCAAAGCCCCAGCCAGAAGCACCACCAAAAATAGTCCTCCCCGTTGTGTCCTTTCATGTCCGCGATTTCTTGAAAGCGTTTCGCCGCTGCCCAGTTGACCATGAGTGCCATGGAAGCGACGAAGAGAATCAATATCGCATACGCCATGCTATCCTTCCTCCTTATTTTTTGATGGAAACCCATAAAAGAAAGTATAGCAGAAAAACGCATAAAGTCAACTATTTAAGGAATTATTCCAGTATTACTGACCATTGCTCCGATACAATGCGTCCAGAAATACTGGAAAAGGTGTGAGGATCATGTACCTGCCTCGAATTGGTGAAAAGCTCAAACAACTGCGAAAACAGAAGAAACTCTCTCAGGTGACGCTGGCAGAGCGGCTGGGCGTATCAAAATCTGTCATCAGCGCCTATGAGAACGAGGTGCATCTGCCGCCGTATGATGTGCTGCTCAAGCTCTCGCGCATCTTTGGGGTGAGTACGGATTATCTTCTGGGAGCCACCAGCAACCGGACGATCAACGTGGATGGTCTGACCGAGATACAGGTGGAAGCATTGACAAACATCGTGCGGGAATTACGGGAAACAAATCGGGGAAGCGGCCAGTAAGTTGGGCCGCTTCCCCGTTACGTTTTCTGTTAAATGGAAGGCTTCTTATTAAAACGCAGCGCAATTACTTGCAGAACCTGTCGAACTTTGGTATACTGGCACCAAGCTATTCTGATCCGAAAGGGATCCTGGAGAAAAGGCGGTCTGCTCTCTGAAACCGGGGGGCACTTCTGTCGTCCCCCGACTGAGAGGAAGGGGGGAGGCCCTATGGCTATCGTTTCTTTGATCTGCAGTATTATTTCTGCAGGCTGCGCGGTATTTGGTGTTATTTTTAGCATCTATCTGCATAAGCAGCAGCATCATAACGATGACAATAAGAAGTAACCGCCCGGCCTAGCCTCCGAGCGGTTACAGTCATCGTATGATGATTTAACTATCTGAGAGAGCGACCGTCACCAGTCACCCCTGATGGTTTCAGTATAGCCCAGAAAGGCCGTCCTGTCAAGACGGCCTTTCTTTTTCAGAAGGGAGTATTTTTATGTCTGAGCAAAGAAAAAGCTATCTTACCAAGAGTCTCTTTCTCGCAGTGGCTGTTATCCTCATTGCCATCGTGGCCCACCAACCGGGCTACCCCTCCATCACCAAACAGATCGAGAAAAGCCAAGACCTTCCCTCTGGAAGCGTAGAGCCGTTCTTTGTCAAATCCTTCCCCGACGGCCAAGGAATTTTGGTGGCGTTTTCCAACCAGGAAAAAATGGGGATCGCCGAGTTTTCGTCGATCGAAAAACCGCAGCTCTTATCTGCGGTCAATCATTTGCCTACCAGAGCCTCTGACGTGTGGGTCACGACCGTTGGTTCCGGAAGCGCTTGCTATCAGCTGTTCCTGGTGAACAATGAGGCAGTGAAATACATCCAATGGCGTGTTAATGATGAAGCATGGTCGGAGCTTCCTGTTGCGACTTACCCGGATATCGTTCTGTTTCCTCTTCCAGATGATGGGGGAGAATATGAGTATCGCATATTAGATGCTTCTGATCAAGAAGTTCAATAAGCATACAAAAGCCGACACAGAAATCAAATCTGCGGCAGCTTTTCTCTCTCGTGCTATTTTTGCTTCTAACTTTACCGTTTTTGAAAATCCCTTGTAGAAAACAGTAAAGTTCTGTAAACTTCTGATTTGTTGGAAGAGAGATTCCAGCAGAGAGTTTATATAGGGAGGATTCAACCATGAAACGAGCACTCTGTCTCCTGCTCAGCTTGCTGTTTTTGCTGAGCTTAGCAGCATGCAGCCAAACCCAACCGGAGGAAACCAAACCAGAAACACCCCAGGCAGAAAGCCAAACCACAACAGAAATCGTCAGCGAACCTGAGCCAGAACCGGAGAAGCCCATAACCGCTTCGGATATCAATGTTCAACGGCAGAACTCTTCCAAAAAGGATAGCAGTGGCCAGGTGATCTGTGAGCATTACTATGACCTGGTCGTTGTGAAAGGAGAGAGTGAGGTTGCCGCCGCTATCAATGCAGCGTTCCAGGCAGATTATGAAGAATTCTTGAGCAAGAACAACGAGGTGGAACAATATCTTTCCGAGGGTTTTCAACCCACACCGGATGCCCCGTTCTTTTTTACAGTAGAAGCAGAAGTAACCAACACCGAAGATAATGTGTTAAGTGTTCTATATTGTGAAAAATGGTATATGGGTGGCACAAGCAACATCAGTTATCGCGGCTTAACGTTCGACTTGGAGAGTGGAAAACCTCTCAATATGGAAGATGTTTTTCCGTTGTCCAGCACAACGGTCTTAGACTGTGTCAAAAATACATTAGCTTACTATATTTATCAAGATAATCTCTCCCTTGATACTAGTGAAGAGCTGTTACAGCCAGAAAGCTATTGTATCCAGAATAGACAATTGGTCTTGTGTTTTGATTCCTATACTTTAGGCAGAGATGGCACTACAATTGCCTGTCCCATTACATTAGGCGGGCAAATGAAAACAGCTGCAGAACAGAGATCGATGCTGCAGAAAAATGAGTGGATTGGTTTTTGGTGCGCCTCAGAAGACAATGGTCAAGTATCCAGATTAGTAATGGACATGTCGTTTGAGACAGATGGTTCCTGTTCCGTTGCATTTGGTTTTCTGGAAACAGAATTTGATTTTGTTGGTACAGGAACCTATCAGCTTTCCGATGACCACATCCTTACCATGAACCTTTCTATCAGTGATGTTTATGAGGAATCCGAAAGCTACGATGCGACCTATCAATTTGAGGTATTTTCCGGAAACGATGAAAGTATTCTCATTCAGCCCACCGATGATAATAGTCTTTATGGACAGAGCAAAGGAAGTACCGTGCTCATCATTCCCTACGACACATTCTTCTCTTAAAGCATTCTATAAAAATTTCCGCTGTGTATTGACTGCACAGCGGAAATTTCTTTATTAGCGTATGATTTTTACAGCACCTTGGAGAGGAACACCTTCGTCCGTTCCTCTTGGGGGTTGGTGAAGATCTGCTCTGGCGTATTCTGCTCCAGAATTTTGCCGTCGGCCATGAAGAGGACGCGGTCGCCCACCTCGCGGGCAAAGCCCATCTCGTGGGTCACGACAACCATGGTCATGCCTTCCTGTGCCAGCTGCTTCATGACGTCCAGGACCTCGCCGACCATCTCCGGGTCCAGGGCGGAGGTCGGCTCGTCGAAGAGCATGAGCTTGGGCTTCATGGCCAGGGCGCGGACGATGGCGATGCGCTGCTTCTGGCCGCCGGAGAGCTGGTTGGGGTAGGCATCGGCCTTCTCCACCAGGTTCACGCGCTCCAGCAGCTCCATGGCCAGCTTGTCGGCCTCCTCCTGCTTCATCCGGCCCGTCTGGACGGGGGCCAGGGTGATGTTTTTCTTCACGGTCATGTTGGGGAAGAGGTTGAAGTGCTGGAAGACCATGCCCATTTGACGGCGGACGAGATTGATGTCCGTCTTGGGGTCGGTGATGTCCGTGCCCTCGAAGGTGATGGTGCCCTTGGTGGGCGTCTCCAGCAGGTTCAGGCAGCGCAGGAAGGTGGACTTGCCGGAGCCGGACGGCCCGATGACCACCACTTTCTCGCCGGGGCTGATGTGGGCCGAAATATCGTCCAGGACCAGGTGGTCCCCGAAGGACTTGGAGAGGTTTTTAACGTCGATCACTTTGCCGCAACCTCCTTTCCAGTTTACCCTGGAGCCAGGTCAGGATGATGACCAGGACCAGGTACATCGCCGCCGCGCCCAGGTAGGGGTAGGTCACGCTGTAAGTCTTCGCGCCCACGGCCTTGGCCGCGTACAGCAGCTCCTTGCCGCCGATGACGGTGATGAGGGCGGTGTCTTTGAAGAGGGTGATGAACTCATTGCCCAGGGCCGGCAGAATGGCCTTAAACGCCTGGGGAATGACGATGAAGCGCATGGTCTGGAAGTAGTTCAGACCCAAAGAGCGCCCTGCCTCCGCCTGGCCGGGGTCCAGGGACATGAGGCCGCCCCGGATGATCTCAGCGACGTAAGCGCCGGAGTTGATGCCCAGGGCGATGGTGCCGATGACGGTGAAGTTCCGGCTGCTGGCGAAGATGATGCTGCCCATGATGAGCATCTGGACGATCATCGGCGTGCCGCGGATGACGGTGGTGTAGATGGTCCCAATGGTGTTGAGCAGGAACAGGATGGGGTTGTGGCGGCCGGGCCGCTGCTGGTCGTGGGCCGTGCGGATGACGGCGACGATCACACCCAGAATAATGCCCATGATGAGGGCCAGGACCGTGACCTCAATGGTCATGCGCAGGCCAGACAGATAGAGCTTCCAGCGTGCCCCATCAATGAAGGCCCGGTAAAAATTGACGAAAAAGTCCTGGTAGAAGGGCAGATCCACATGGGCTTGGAGCTGCGCAGACAGGTCGGCATAGAGCTGTGCCCAGTTCACGGACATTCTCCTCTCTCTTTTGAAAAGTCAAAGCAGGCGGCCAACAAAGACCGCCCGCTTTGCGTGGGGTTCCGTTTCGGTGAAACTGATTGCGGGATCAGTTGGCAGCCTCTGCGGGAATGTACTTGTCAATGATGCTCTGGACGGTGCCGTCGTCGATGAGCTCCTTCAGAGCGCCGTTGATGGCGTCCAGCAGAGCGGTGTTGCCCTTGGCCACGCCGATGGCGTAGTCCTCGTTGGCAAACTCGGTGTCCAGAATTTTCAGACCGGGGTTGGCCTTCACATACTCCTGGGCGGGGGCGTTGTCGATGACGACGCAGTCCACCTGGCCGTTGAGCAGGGCCTTGACAGCAGTGGCGCCGTCGTCATAGGCGGTGACGTGCTCTTCGCCGAAGCCGCCGTTTTCAGGGGTGTCGGAGCAATAGATGTAGCCGGTGGTGCCGCGCTGGGTGCCGATCATCTTGCCGTCCATGTCGTCGATGGACTGAATGTCGGAGTCCTCAGGCACGATGACGACCTGCACGCCCTTGGCGTAGCTGTCGGAGAAGTCCATGACGGCCTGGCGCTCTTCGTTCACGGTCACGCCAGCCATGACCATGTCGCTCTTGCCGTTCTGGGCGGCCAGCAGGGCGGCGTCGAAGTCCATGTCATCGACCTGCAGCTCCAGGCCCAGCTTCTTGGCGATGGCGTCAGCCACTTCGATGTCGATGCCCTCGAAGCTGCCGTCGTCTGCGACCATTTCATAGGGGGGGAACTGGGCGTTGGTGGACATGGTGAGCTTGCCGGCGGTGACGGTGGTCAGGTCGCCAGCGGGCTCGTTGGTGGCAGCGCTGTTGTCAGCGTCGGCAGCAGGATCCGTGGTGGTCTCGCCGCCGTTGCCGCCGCAGCCTGCCAGGGACAGCACGCCGACCAGCATGGCGGCGGCCATCAGGACAGAAAGCAGTTTTTTCATGATACAGTAACCTCTTTTCATTTTTGTTCTGCGTTTACAAGATCGAGAACAGAACACATTATACACAGTATGCAGTCCCCTTGCAAGGCCTTTTCCTAAAAAATCGAAAAAAGACAGCGCAGAAACCCTCTGCGCTGTCTTACTTTCGAGAATTTATGCAATTTTTTATGAATACTGCATGAATTCAAAAAAGTTGCACCAGAAATTACTGGAAGCTGGCCTTTCTCTTCTCCAGGAAAGCGGACAGACCTTCCTCAGCGTTGGGGTTCATGCGGGCAGCGGCCTGCATGGCGGTCTCTTCCTTCAGCAGCTCCTCGAAGGTGGTCTCGTGGGCCTTGTTCATCAGAGCCTTGGACATGGTGTAGCAGTTCAGGGGGCCCTTGGCGATCTTGTTGGCCAGCTTCATGGCCTCTTCCATCAGCTGATCGGCGGGGACGACCTTGTTGGCGATGCCCAGGGTCAGCATCTCGTCGGCCTTGACGGCACGCTGGGTCAGCATCAGCTCCTTGGCGCGGTTGGGGCCAACGACGCGGGGCAGCAGATAGTGGCAGGCGCAGTCGGGAATCAGGCCCACCTGGCCGAAGGCCACGATGAACATGGCGTTGTCAGCCACCAGTGCGATGTCAGCGCCCATGACCAGAGAGGTGCCGGCACCGGCGATGGCACCGTGAGCAGCAGCGATGACGGGCTTGGGGAAGGTGTTGAGCAGGGTGGTAAACTCGCCGGCAACGGTCATGAAGTCGAAGAAGGCGGGCTCAGTGTTGATGGTCTTCATCTCAGCGATGTCGCCACCAGCGCAGAAGGCGCGGCCCTCGCCGTTCATCACGACGCAGCGGACAGCAGCGTCGTCCTTTGCGGCGTTGAAGGCGGTGGTCAGATCGGCGAAGATCTGCTTGTTCAGAGAGTTCATAGCCTTGGTGCGGTTCAGGCTGATGACGGCAACGGGGCCCTCAACGCGATACAGTACGGTTTCCAGTTCCATTGGTAAATCGCTCCTTTGATAATATTTCATAGGTAAAAGAACGCTGGGCAAATGCCCATGCTAGTACAGGTTAAATTATAACACACCGCCGAAGCAATGAAAAGAGAAACTTTTCCCCGCCCCGGAAAAATCCATCGGGCGGGGAAATGCAGAAAAATTCGTTCTTACTGTTACTGATACCGCGTCCAGTCCGGTGCGCTGGTCAGCTTCGTCCATGTCTCGTTGACTGCGCCCTTGCGCTCAAACTCATGGCTGTTGGTCGCCTCCTGTACGGCGAGGTAGTGCCAGTCGGACGGCTTGTTGTCTGGCCAGACCACCATCGTGCGCAGCAGATCCTTCTCATCCTGCGGCATACGGCAGAGCACACGGTTGATCATCGTCATCGCCTCCGCGCGGGTGATGTAGGTGTCGGGGCGGAAGGTGCCGTCGGGATAGCCTGCGATCCAGCCGAAGGCCACGGCTCTCTCGATCTCTGCTTCCGCCCAGTGGCCGGAAATGTCGGAGAAGCTGTTGCTGGTGTTGGTCGGCTTGGTGTTAAAGCGAGCGCAGATCGCGGCAAACTCCGCGCGGGTGATGGGCGCGTCGGGAGCAAAGGTCTCCGCGCTACGTCCCTTCACGATGCCCAGCTTTGCCATGGTGGAGATCGCCTTGTTGAACCACTTGCCGTTGGCCACGTCGGCAAAAACATTCTCTGCCGTCAGGTTGCCGTCGCGGGTGTCCGCTTTGAGCAATCGGAAGAAGATCGTCGCCGTTTCCGCGCGGCTGATGTTCCCCTGCGGGTGAACGTTTCCGTCCGGGTAACCGATCACATAGGCATCGTGGTCGTCGCCGTTGAGCATATCCGGCACACCGGTCGCCACCCAGCCGGCATAAACGGTCTGGTCGCTGGTCATGGTGACGCTGGTGATCTTGTTGGTCAGCTCCTCATCGGTGTACCAGCCGGTAAAGGTATAGCTCTCGCGTGTCGGGGTCTTATCGAGCGTCACCTTCGTGCCGGAAGAACAGCTTTCGTCCTTATAGGACGTGCCGCCGTTGGACTCATAGTGTAGTATGTACTTGGTAGAGCCGCTGGATGAACCTCCGCTGCCGGACGGTTGAGTTGGCGTAGACGTATCCTTTTCATATAGCAGTGCGAACGGAGAGAAGGAGTCAACTGCGAACTTAACGAATTTCTGTCCGCTGATTGTAACCGTTTCACCTGTCAGTTTCTCCGGAATACGAGTGGTCAAAAGTTCATTCACATCAGCGTCACTGTCGCGGTCGATGCCTTTAAAGTGGATGATATGGAACTCAGAGTTTGACTTTGCATCGCTGGGGACCGGCCAGTACAGGTTCATTTTCTGACCAGCATCCATGGTAACGTAGGTATTGCCGTTTGAGGTATCAACCAGATCGAGATAGCGGAACTGATATGAATACTTGCCTTCGGTGTTGGAGGTTCGATTGATGTACGCACTTAAAAGTGCATCATCCAGACTGTGATCGACCATCAGTTGTACATCGTGAGAGGAGGGTACGCTGATACCGCTGTTATTGATATAATACCGCGTGTCTGTCTGTGCAGTGCTGACAAGCATGATATCCTTTTCCTGCGGATTAACTCTTGGAATCGTGTTGTTCTCGATAGCACGATAAGTCGTATCATTGTTGCCGCGGACCTTCAGCGTGCCAGTGCCCAGCTTGATTGGACGGGTGAAGGTCTTCTGGCCATCCGCGGTTGTAAAAGTCGCCTTGTATATCTGTTCATCCAGCAGACCCTGATACACGCTGATCTTGTAGTTGCGGAACTGGTCGGTGAGCAGCGCCTGAAAGTTCGATTCAGTCATGACCGAGCCGTCCGCACGGGTGAACTGTACGCGGGGGACGGTCTCCTCGCCGCCGTCGATCTGGCGGAGCTTGTAGACATAGACCCGACGTCCGTTCTCCATAACATGGCTCTTGCTTTCATCGCTGTACAGCTCCAGACTCCAGCTGCGCATTGTACCGTTGTCGTCGTCAGGGGTCAGTCGTAGTTTGCCGCTCAAATCAACCGGGTTTTCATCTGTACCGCCGAGCTTTGTGTTAATATCGTCCGGCAGAGTGATATAGAAACCGATCTCCGGCAGATCATTCGCAGCAAACTTGCCATCTTCACCGATCACGCCGTGATAGCCGTCACCGCCGACATAAACCGTCAGGTTCATCGGTGCGATTTTAACGGCATACGCTTCATCCGGCTTCCACTGCGCGTAAACCGTCATGTTGTCGGTTACGTCGGTCTCAGCGGTAAATACCGCACCTGCACCATCAGCCTTGGTGTTCCAGCCATTGAACAGGTAGCCGGTACGGGTCGGATTGGTCGTCGGCAGATCAAAGTGATTTACAGCACCGTCAACCTTGTCCTGCACCATGATACGAGGGTCGGCCTCGGTATCGCCACCGTTCTTATCGAATATGACACGGACACCATTGGCCACCTGCCACATATAGTAATTGTCCGTACCATCGGCATCGGCCATGCGCTTGAGGAACCAGCCGTCTCCCACGGCATCGGCATTGCCCAATACAAACACATCCTGTGCGGGGGAATCGATGTTTTTCTTGGAAAGAATATAGTTGTCACCCAGTGCAGGCTTTTTCAAAGTCTGCCAGTCAGCGGGGGCCACCGTGTTGACCGTGGTGGTGCCGGTGGAAAGGCCCTTGATTTGTACAGGAATCGTACCGGTATCGTAGTTTGCACCGGGCGCTACTGCCGGCAGACGCAGTTCACCATTGTCCGCCGTATAGTTATCCTGAAGTAAGGCCCAGCCCATCAAAGCCATAACACCATCGTTGGTTACCGCACCACTCAGGTTGCTTGTGCCGTGATTGATCAGGTGGCCGTTGGAGCCGATTTGCGTAGTGCCGTTGACAAAAATATCGTTGTAATTGTCGGTCTGGCTGTGCAGCTGCTCCCAGGTGCCGTTAATGACAGTATCGCCCCAAATCCAGACCTGACCGTTATCCGTGGTCAAGGTGCTGCCTTCCTCTACCATCAAGCCGGCATTGCTGGTCATAATATGGGCAGTCACTGCGGAATTGTTTGTGATATTGACTTGCGACATTCCCTTGATGAACGGAATGGTTGCCTCACAGTCATAGACATTCGCAACCGGGAATTCGGTCGAGTAGGAGCTTGCCTGTGTTCCGCGGATACCGGTGCGGATTTTCGGCTTTCCGGTGACATTAATGGAAGACCCGGCCGGTACAGTTTTTTGATCGGTAGCCATCACAAGGCCCACATCGCCGCCGTTTACCGTTACGGTCACTGGGCCTTTGGCGGTAGCTGGGATACCTCTTTCCCACAGACCGAAAAGATAGCCTTCATCATATTCAGTATCATACTCGCTGTTTTTCAGCTCAACATCGGTTGCATTTACTGTAACAGAGCCCTGGACAACGGAATCACTTGCACCGAAAATATTCTGCACATGAGATCCGTGGGCATTGATCGTAATATTGCCGCCTACGTTACCGCGCAAGGCTCCGTAGATTTCCGGCAGATCATACGAGTCGGGTGTAGTTCCTTTGTCCCATGCCCATGCATTTTCATAGGTGTCGATCGTAATGTTGCCGTCTACCGTATAATTGCCCTCAACGCCGGGATAGAGAGCAAAGCTATTGCCTGCGCCGACAATCGGCCAGTTGCCACCTAACCGCAGAATCCGATCGGTATTCTTATAAGCAGGATTACCTGCAATGATATGCAAATTACCGCGAATGATGGATTTCTCCAGCGGCTCCTCCGTACCGACAATGCCCGCTACACAGCCTGCACGAACATCCAGCGTGACATCCCCCTTCATTTCGCAGCCGTATGTGCCTTCAATTGCAGGAGACGCGGTACTATTTTTGTTGTCATAAATCAGCGTAGCATTGCCGCCGACATACACATCGGGGATGTTTGTAGCATCGCCGCTGGTACCATCACCCTTGACGCAGCCGGGGTTCAGGTGGTTGCCGCCCTTCATTTCAATATCACCCGTGATCTCCAAGTAGGTGTCACCCTCAACGGAGCCTTGATACGAGCCGCCGATCACATCGTGCAGACCACCAGAAGAGGACGGGTTAATATAACCGCTTGCCGCAATCACCACATAGGTGCTGGCTACTGTTGTTTTGTAACCGCCGCCGTAGAGCGTTTCGCTCAAATGGATCTGACCGTTTTCGGTGAAAATCGTCCGGTAACCGTTGCAGAACAGTCTGCTGCCGGTCACATTGACATTATCAAAGGTGCAGTCGCCGTTCAGAATTCCATACCAGTGAAAGGAAAGTTTCTTCATTCCCCCCTCGTCGCTCTTTACCGTAATATGCTTGTCATCAACGCCAAAGGTTGTTGTATAGCTTCCCCCTGCGGTAACTGGTGCATTCAGGTTGGCTTTCAGAACAATGGTCGCTTCATCCTCGGTGCTTGCCGCAATCTTCGTCAGCGCATTACTGAGATCTGTATCATTCGACACTTCATAGGTAGTAACCGTTTTGTTGTCACCTGCGCTGTCCTCTGCGGCCAGGGCCGTGGTCGGGAATAGTCCGATCACCATGCAGAGCGTCAGCAGGATGGATACTAGTTGTTTTTTCATAAGCTCTCCTCTCTTGTCACGTGGGAAAATGGTATATAGGAAAGACTGACCCTTCGCAGTTCTAGAACGTCACCGCCAGGGGCCACAAAACAACGTCATTTTACCACCGTCTCCCCCAAATAGTCAATGCACTGTCGTTAGAAAAACCAACGATACTGCAATGTTTATAATGGCACCGTCATTGGTTAGACTAAACACAAGGGCGGTGAGGCTATGCGAGAGAAAAAGGAGATCAACATTGCGGTCGGAAATCATATCCAACTCGTTCGGGAAGAGGCAGGGTACACGCAGGATACCCTCTCGGAATTACTGGACATCACGCCGAACCACCTCAGCGCGATCGAGCGCGGCGTTTCCGGGATCTCCCTGGAAACATTGCAGCGCCTGTGTCTCCTGCTTGGCGTCAGCGCAGACCGGATCTTGTTCGGCCTGGACGCACAGGAGCAAGAAGCCCTGGCCATTGCACGCCGCATCACAGATCTAAAACCAGAAAACCGCAAGCAGATCCAAGACCTGCTCTCGATCATCCTAGATATGCTATGACAGCAAAAAAGTTCCCCGCCCGGTGTATTTTCCCGTGGCAGAGAACTTGACAAAAAAAGATTTCCCTGTTACCATAAATATAAAGAAAGGGCGCTGCGACAAGCGGTTCAGCCCGAAATGGTGTTATTGGACATATCACTTATGTCAACAAAACCGTCACTTGGCCGAGTGGCGGTTTTGCTTTTTTATTCTGATCGTCACGGTAAGTCCGAAGACATGCAACGTCAAAATAATCGGCATAGGCGTCACCTCCTTTCGGAGGGAGTGGCCGAACCGCCTGCCGTATGATCACAGCGCTCTTTCCTGCCCTGGAAACAGGGCAGACTTATTTTAGCATAGGATAGGAGAGCTTGTCAATTTTGCTCGAATCCCCCTGCGGGGCTTTGCGGGGGTGGCCCCGGAGCTGGTGCTGGCCTGGGCCGGGGTGCTGCTGCTGGCGGGGATACCGCCGGAAAAGCTCCCGGCTTCGCGTGCGTGATCTCGATTGGAAATAATTATATAAGTGTTATAAACAGCTTGTCATGTGATAGAGAAGCTCTGGCGGCCCTCGTTGAGCAGACGGCAGGCGATTGCTGCCACCTCGCTACGGAGGATCTGGCTGTCTGGCGCAAAGTGGTGCGCCTCATCGCTGCCCGCCAGGACGCCCAGACGGTAGAGCAGGTAGATGTCCGCCGCGTTCGCATCGTCCATCGCCACATCGGGGATGGAGCCGTCCGGCACGGTGTTGATCGGCTGCACCGTTTTCTGCATTGTCTCACTGCTGCGATACACCGCCGCGAAGAGCTGGGCAAACTCAGTCCGGGTGATCTTCGCGTTGTAGTCGGCGTACTCCCACGGCAGATCGTGCGTCTTTGCCCAATCAATATAGACCTGATACCACGGCTGCCCCTGTCGGAAGCTCTGCCCCTCGTCTGCGGCCATGCGGACGGCCAGGGTGATCGCCTCGGCGACGGTCATGTTCGCGTTGGGGGCAAAGGTCCCGTCCTCCATCCCCTTTAACAGACCTTTGTCGGCCATGCTCTGGATATACGGGGCATACCAGTCGCTCTCATCCACATCCAGAAAGCTGCCGTACCGGGCGTAGCGATAGGTGGTCTCGGCGGAGTCCGACCGGATGGAGGCTGTCCTGCCCTCGGCGTCATAGGAGAATTCCTGCCAGCGTCCATCCTCGGAAGTCGCACGCAGGAGCTGTCCCTTTTCATTATAAGTATACCGGCAAGAATATTCGTCCCGTTCCCAGGAGATGAGCCGTCCCTGCGCGTCGTAGTGGAAGGTCGTGCGCGGTGTCGTGCTGTCGCCATAATAGGCCCCGAGGAAGCAGCCCCTGTCGTCGTAGTCATAGCGCACACGCACGGGTTCCCCCCAGGAGGGAGTATCGGTATAGGCGATCAGATGCCCTGCATCGTCGTAGCTCCAGGTGCAGGTATTGCGGCCCCAGATCTCGCGCTTCGTCAGACGGCCCGCTGCGTCGTAGGTATACTGCACGCCGTCGTCGGTCGCGTTCCCGTTTTTGTCCAGATCGACGATCTGAATCGGACGATCTTGGGCATCGAAGGTGGTGCGAAGCAGGGGCAGACCGGTGTCTGCATCGACTTTTTCACCATAGGTCCGGCCCTCGGCATCGGTGCCGTAGCGATAGGTGAAGTGATAGCGGATCGGTCCGCCCATCCAAATATCATCCACGAGGTTCGTGTAGTCGATCAGCCGCCCCTGCTCATCATAGACACAGGACTGGCTCGCATCCGAAAGAAGCGCCCCGTCAGGCGTGTAGCAATGGCGGAAATGAAGCTCCTTACCAGAGGAGTACGCCCGACCGACGATGTCACCGTGTTCATTATAGGTCTCGCTCTGCCACTCCCCGCTGTTGATGCCCCTGGTCTTCTTCTCGCGGACATACCAGACAGAGCGGTCGTAGACGAGGCTGGCACCGCCTGTACCCCAGCCGTACATCTCGCCGTTTGTCTCTGGATCACTTGGCTCTGTGGGGGCTTTCGGTGGGACAAACGGCTCCATCGGGGCCGTGGCCGCAGCGCCAACACCCAGACCCAGGGCCAGCACCCCAGCCAGAAGTCCGGCCAGGAGGATCGAATGCAGGTATCGTACCATAAAAATCCCTCTCTTTCCCTGTCTTATTACGAACAGGATAGCATATTCTGCCGATAAGGTCCAGTATTTCGCCTGCTGTCCGAGAAAGCGCTTTCTGCTTGCAGAACCTGTCGAACTTTGGTATACTGAGTGTAAGCTATCCTGTCCCCAAACAGCAGTATCATAACGATGACAAAAAGAAGTGATGAACCGCTCCCTGTCAAGTAGACAGATGAAAAAACAAAAAGTTTTTCCAGGATTTCAGAAATGAGGTCCTGGTTTTCTTTTATGCAGCTTCCAGCAAGCTGCGGTAATCCATTGGTGCAAGGCAATTTAGCCGGTGTTGACGTCGCTGGTGGTTGTAGTAATGGATAAATTGGCCTACAGCATGAACAAGTTCCTCATAGGTTTCAAATACGAGCTGGTTGTTGTTGTGCCTGCCAATTGCAAAGGAAACAATATCTCTGCTCTTCAAGTCCAGAATAGCGCTGAGATAGGCTTTCTCGCCCCTGGCACCATATTTCATTTCTGTAACATCGGTACACCACTTCTTATTTACCGCGTTAGCTGTGAATTCTCTTCTCCCCTATCCCCAAAAGGGCATAGACTCTTTTCCTGCCCTCTTTACGAACCCGCGATTTTTCGGTACAATAAGGCAGATCATTTCTTCCCATGAAAGGAGGCCCTGCCCATGGCAAAAGACTTGCTTCTGCCCGGCAATATCATCGGCCTGCACCGCAAGGCGGTGGAAAAACTGTCCAGATCCGGCAACGGCGACGCCGCCCTGCTCTATCTCTGTCTGGCTGCGGGCCAGACCAGCGGGGCGCTCCCCTGGGGCGCGGAGCGGGTGGAAAGTGCCCGCAGCGTTCTCATCCAGCTGGGCCTGCTCCGCTCGGACACGCCGGTGGCCCCCCAGCGGCCCGTGAAACTGGCCGACGAGCGGCCCCCGGAGTACACCAGCGAGGACATCGCCCAGGCCATGAACAACGAAAAATTCAAGCCTCTGGTCCAGGCCATGGAGCATCTGCTGGGAAAGATCCTCTCCCCCTCCGACCTGAAAATTTTGTATATGATCTATGACTTCCTGGGCCTGCCCCCGGAGGTCATCCTGACCCTGGCGGGCTGGTGCAACGAAAAGGCCAAAAAGGGCGGCCCCGGCCGCACCACCACCCTGCCCCTGATCCGCCGGGAGGCGGTCAAGTGGGAAAAGGCCGGCATCACCACCCTGGACGCCGCCGACGCCCACCTCCAGCGCATGAGCCGCCTGGACAGCCGGGGGGCCGAGATCCTTCAGCTCCTCTTTGGCGAGAGCCGCACCCCCGTGCCCCAGGAGCGGGACTATCTGGAGAGCTGGATCCGTCTGGGCTTTTCCGACGAGCTGCTGCTCCTGGCCCGCGACCGGACCCTCTTCAACCTCCAGGAATTCAAGTGGAGCTATATGAACAGCATCTTGAACCGCTGGCACAAGGAGGGGCTGACCACCCCCGCCGCCGTGGAGGCCACGGAACGGGGCCGCCGGCCGGTCTATCAGAAGCCCCAGGCCCGCCCCAGCGCCGGACCGTCCCCCGCCCCCAGCGGCGCCAGCCCCGTGGCCTCCTCCGACGTGGACCGCATGTTCCAGGAGCTGGCCCGCGCCGCCCAACCCCCAGGAACCCCAGGAAAGGAGCCGTAATCCATGGCATACAGTGAATCCATCCTGAGCCGGGCCGAGGCCCGCTTAAAACAGGCCCAGCAGGCCCACCGGGACCGCCAGGACCGCCAGCGCCGGGCCATCTACCAGGCCCTGCCCCGCACCGAGGAGATCGACCGCCAGCTGCGGACGACCGCCCCGAAGATCCTGGCCGCCTCCCTGCGCCAGGGACTGGGCCGGGAGGAGACCCTAGCCAAGCTCCGCCGGGAAAATTTAGCCCTCCAGGACGAGGAGGCCGCCCTGCTCCACGAGGCCGGCTATCCCCCCGACGCCCTGGACGAGACCCCCTTCTGCCCCCTCTGCAACGACCGGGGCTGGAAGGGACCCAAAATGTGCTCTTGCCTGAAGTCGCTCTGCCAGCAGGAGCAGATCGCGGAGCTGTCCTCCCTGCTGGACCTGGGGGACCAGTCCTTCAACACCTTCCGCTTGGATTACTACGACCGCCAGGTCTGGCCGGAGTTTCGCCGCTCGCCCCGCGAGAGCATGGAGATGGTCCTGAGCTGCTGCCGGAGCTACGCGGAGTTTTTTGACACCTACCCCCACAAAAACCTCTTCCTCTGCGGCGCACCGGGCCTGGGCAAGACCTTTCTCTCCGCCTGCATCGCCCGCGTGGTCTCGGAAAAGGGCTATTCTGTGGTCTATGACACCGCCTCCAACGTCTTCGCCCGCTTCGAGGCCCGCAAGTTCATCCGCTTCGGCGAAGACGCCCGCCAGGCTGGGGCAGACACCCGCCGGTACCTCACCTGCGACCTGCTCATCTTAGACGACCTGGGCAGCGAGTTCACCTCTCCCTTCACCCAGGCGGCGCTGTATGAGGTCATCAACACGCGCCTGGTCGAAAATAAACACACCGTCATCTCCTCCAACCTGAGCTTGGACGCCATCCGCCAGCGCTATTCCGCCCAGGTGGCCTCCCGCCTGGAGGGGATGTATCAGACCCTGGTCTTCTTCGGCCAGGACATTCGGATGCTGAAAAAACAACAGCGATGATCCTATGATCCTAATTTACGTCAAAACCCCCTGCCGACCGGCAGGGGGTTCTTGTTTGAATTTAAAAACATTTCACTTATCCCAGCACCAACTGCCGGTACTCCTCCGCCGTCCGCACCTGGCCCACGGCAGACAGGGACGCCCTGTCCCAGTCGAAGATCTCCTGCGCCAGGGCCACCACGTCCTCCCGTGTGACACGATCGTAGGCGTCTAGGATCTGCTCCGGGGTCAAAATTTCCCCGGAAAAGAGCAGCGACCGCCCTGCGTGGCTCATACGGGACTGGGTGGATTCCAGGCCCATGATGACGTTGGCCTTCGACTGCTCTCTGGCCCGCTCCAGCTCCTCGGTGGTGGGGCCGTTTGCCAGGAAGTCGTCGATGACCCGGCGGATGGTGGCCAGGGCCTTGGCCTCGGTCTCCTTGTTCAGGGCCGTGTAGATACAGAAGACCCCCGTCTCCGCGTGGCCTGCGCCGTAGGAGTAGATGGAGTAGCAAAGCCCCTGCTGCTCCCGCACCTGCTGAAACAGCCGGGAGGACACGCCGCCGCCCAAGATCGCAGACAAGAGCTGCAAGGCAAAGCGCTTGGGGGAGTTGTAGTCCAGCCCCGGAAAGGCCAGGGTCAGGTGATTCTGCTCGATGGGCTTGGGGGTGGCGACAAAGGCCGGGGTATACGCCGCCGGGACCGGGGCTGGCGCGTTCCCCGCAGGCAGGGCGGAAAAACGACGCCGAATGTCCTCCAGGACTTCCTGGGAAAAGCTGCCCGTGAGGGCCACGACGGTGTTGTCCCCCCGGTAGTGGGCGTCGTGATAGGCCTTGAGAAACGCCCCCGTCATGGGGGCCAGGGTCTCCTCCCGGCCCAAAATGGGCCGGGCCAGCGGGCTGCCGACAAAGACGGCCCCGAAGAGCTTTTCGGCGCAGAGGTCGTCCGGAGTGTCCTCATACATGTCGATCTCTTCTAAAATGACCCCCCGCTCGGTCTCCACCGCCTCCTGGGCGAAGGACGAGCAGTAGACCATATCAAAGAGGATGTCCAGCGCCTGGGGCAGGTGGTCATCCAGGACCCGGCCGTAGAAGCAGGTACACTCCTTGGTGGTAAAGGCGTTCATCTGCCCGCCGATGGCGTCGGTCTCCCTGGCGATGTCCTGGGCCGTGCGGCGCTGGGTGCCCTTAAAGAGCATGTGCTCGATGAAGTGGGCCGCGCCGGATTCCTCCGGCGTTTCCTCCCGTGAGCCGCCCCCCACCCAGATGCCCAGGGCGGCAGAGCGCACGGTATCCATGGCTTCCGTCACCAGGCGGACGCCGTTGGGGAGAGTCTCGATTTGAACCATTGACAGGTCTCCTTCTTTGGTCACGTTACTTTTTCTTCTCCATGGTGGTGCCCAGGGATTTCTCCGCGATGGCTTCCAGCAGCACGGCGTGCTCCATCCGGCCGTCCAGAACGGTCACGGACCCCACCCCGTGCTCCACGGCGTGGATGCAGTTCATGGTCTTGGGGATCATGCCGCCGGCGATGAGGCCGCTGTCCATAAGCTCCTTGGCCCTGGCCACGTCCATGCGGGCGATGCGGGTGGACTGGTTGTGGCTGTCCACCAGGATGCCGTCGGTGTCGGTCAGGAAGATGAGCTTATCCGCGCCCATAGCCTCGGCCACGGCGCGGGCCGCGTCGTCGGCGTTGCAGTTCAGGGCGCCGCCGTCCTCGCTGCGGCTCACGGGCGAGACAACGGGCAGGAAGCCGCTGTCCAGCAGGGTCCGCAGGAGCCGGGGGTCCACCTTCGTGATGGTCCCCACCAGACCCAGTGCCTTGTCCTTCTGCCGGGCGGTGATGAGGCCCCCGTCCCGGCCGGACACGCCGCAGGCCTTTGCGCCGATGCGGTCCAGGGCGGAGACGATGGACTTGTTCACGCGGGCGGAGAGGGCCATTTCTGCCGTCTCCAATACGGTGTCGTCGGTCACGCGGTAGCCGTTCTCAAACACGGTGGGCACGTTCATCCGCTCCAGCAGGGAGGAGATCTCTTTCCCGCCGCCGTGGACTAAGACCACCCGCACGCCCACGGATTGCAGCGCAGCGGCGTCTTCCAAAATCGTATCGGTGGAGGCCGCGTCCAGGGCGGAGCCGCCGTACTTGATGACAATGGTCCGGCCCTCGTACTGGCGGAGCTTGGGCAGCACGTCCAGCAGGGCGCGGACCTTGCTCATGCCGTCCATGCCGTGCTGCACGTCGTAGTCATGCAGATACTGCTTGGCATAGTCTACGTCAGAGGGGCAGTCAATATACTCGATGCCGCGCTTCTGGCGGGTCTCCGCCCCCTTGCCGGTGAGCAGGATGACCGTGGGCTCGTCGCAGCTCATCACAGCCTGCTTGATGGCTTCGCCGCGGTCGGGGACGATGGAGTAGTCGCTGGTCCCCTGGGCCACGTACTGGGCGATGTCCCGGCAGATGTTCTCCACCGGCTCCTCGCCGGGGTCCTCCTCGGTCAGGATGACCAGGTCGGAATACTGCCCGGAAATTTCGCCCAGGTCCTTCCGCCGGTCATAGGCCTTGTAGCCGGGGCAGCCGAACACGGTGACGATCCGGCGGCCGGGGTACTCCTCCCGCACCGAGCGGAAGAGCGTCTCGAAGGACAGACGGTTGTGGGCATAGTCCACGATCACGCTGACCTTTTCGTCCGCGTTGGCATAGACCTCCATCCGGCCCGGCACGCGGGCCTTCATCAGGCCCGCAAAGGCATACTGCTCCGGCACACCCACGGCCTCGCACACGGCCAGGGCCGCCAGGGCGTTCTGGACGTTGAACAGGCCCGGCATGGTCAGCCGGAACTCCCGGCTGTACCGGGGGGTCTTCACGCGGAACAGAATGTCTCCCCCGGCCTTTCGGACCTGGGAGCCAAAGATGGTGGCGGAGGGGTCCGTCTGGGAGAAGGTGATGATGCGGGGGCAGCTCTTCCGGGCCGCTTCCAGCACCCGGTCGGCGTGGTCGCAGTCCAGGTTCACGCAGGCGGCAGCCGCCTGGGCGAAGATGCGGAGCTTGGAGGCGAAGTAGTCCTCAAAGTCCGGGTGCTCGATGGGCGAGATATGGTCCATGCCGATGTTCAGGAACACGGCGGCGGCAAACTCCACGTTCTTCACCCGGTCGTATTTCAGCGCCTGGCTGGAGACCTCCATGCTCAGGTACCGGATGCCGGAAGACACGGCGTTGGCAAAGTGCCGCTCCAGCTCCAGGGGTTCGGGGGTGGTCAGGTGGGACTCGAACTTCTCCACGCCGTCATACGTCTCGATGCCGCCGATGACGCCGCTGGGGGCCTGCTTCTTGGCGGCCAGGTACTCGTCAAAAATATACTTGAGGTAGTAGGTGGTGGTCGATTTGCCCTTCGTGCCGGTCACGCCCACCACGCCCAGCTTGGCGGAGGGATGGTTGTAATAGAAATCCGCCAGGTAGGCCATGGCCAAGCGCACGTCACTGACCTGGATGCAGGGCAGGTCTACCTGGTCGTACTTCTTCTCGGACAGGTAGACGAAGGCGCCCTTTTCCTTGGCGGACTGTAAAAATTCAGGCTTAAAGTGGGCGCCCTTGCAGATGAACAGGGTGCCGGGGATCACATCGCGGGAGTCGCAGCTGACCAGCGCCACCTCTCTGGTGAGGGGTGCGCCGGAGAAATCCAGCTGAAGGTTTTTCCGCTGGAGCAGCTGAATGTACTCCCCCAGGGGGTAGAGGGTAAGATCCATAGTTTTTGATCGTCCTTTCGTAACGCCTTCCCCTGGGGGGAAGGTGGGCCGGCGAAGCCGGGTCGGATGAGGGCTGCGTTGCAGAGAGAAGGCACCGTGTACCATGGCAGCACGAAAAGGGATTTCCTCTTTACCGTCTACCTTAGTACACGACGGCTCAGTAGCGTCAGGTAGCCCTCATCCGTCTGTTTCGCAGCCACCTTCCCCCTCGGGGAAGGCTCTTTCTTATACGTTCCGCAGTTGTTTGCCGCAGCGGAGGATGGCCTGCTCGGCCAAGATCTCCATGGCGTCGATATAGAAGGGGGGCAGGCTGTGGAGGGTGCGGTAGACCGACAGCTCCGTGCAGCCCAGAATGGCGCAGTCGCACCCGACGGAACGCAGGTAGGCGTCGATCTCCCCGAATTTCTCGCGGGAGCCGGTCTCCCCTTTCTTGATCTCATCGTAGATGATGGACATGACCGTCTTTTGCAGTTCCTCCGGCAGGGTCACGGGGGTCAGCCCGGCGGCGGTCAGTTCGTTTTGGTAGATGCCCGTCTGCACCGTACCGTCCGTGGCCAGGATGCCCACGGTCTGCTTGCCCATGGCTTGGATCGTCTTGACCGTCTCCCGGATCATGTGGATGATGGGGACGTGCAGCTGGGCCTGGAGCCGGTCGGCAAAGTAGTGAGACGTATTGCAGGGGATGGCCAGGACCGTACACCCCGCCCCCTCCAGCAGCTTTGCGTCGGCCAGCAGATGGGCAAACACCGCCTCTGCCTGCTCTGGGGTGCCTAAGATCCCGGCGGTACGGTCGGGGATCTTCGCGTCGCTCCAGATGAGCACCCGCAGGTGCTCCTGGTCCGTGTCGGCCTGGGTGCGGTCGATGATGCGCTGATAAAACGTATTGGTGGCCTGGGGGCCCATGCCGCCCAGCACGCCGAGGATACCTTCCATTGTGGGTCCTCCTTTTCGGGAAAGGGCTTAGGCCTTTCGCTCGTAATACTGCTTGAACTTCTTGAAGTGGCCCAGCAGATTCTTCTCCATGCGGAGCGTCCGCATCAGGGGCTTGTCTTTGTCGTAGAACAGGGGGCGGACTTCCCTCCCCTGCTGCATGAGCTGCTTCATCTCCTGGTGGTAGTCGGAGACGATATACGCAAAGGCAACTTTTCGGGGCACGACCCGCCACAGGCTGGGGTTGTCGGCCAGGACGAAGGGCAGGTCTTTCCCCTCCACCCGGTCCTCCACCAGGAGCTTGGCGATGTTGTAGCCCGCGCCGGTGACGTAGTAGTTGCTGCGCCCCTGGCGGCAGTTGATCTCAAAGACCTTGTACTTGCCGTCCCGCTGGTCATACTTGATGTCGAAGTTGGAGAAGCCGACATAGCCGATGTCCTCCAAAAACGCCTTGATCTTCTCGGCGATGGGGCCGCACGGCTCGTTGAGGATGACGGCGTGGTTACCGATGCCGTGGGGGGTGTGTTCCTCCAGCAGCACATGGCCCATGCACATGAGCTTTACTTTGCCGTTGCGGTCGGAGTAGTTGGTCAGCACGCGCATGTAGCTGTCATCGCCGGGGATAAAGTCCTGGATGATCATCGTGTCGGGGTAGCCGGAGGCATAGACCTTATCCAGCACCTCCTCCAGGTTCTTCCGGTCGGGGCAGGTAAAGACCTTCTCGTTGCCCTCGAAGGGATGCTCCCAGTAGGCCACGCCGTTGGCGGGCTTGCAGATGTAGGGCGGCTGGAAATTCAGCTCGAAGTCATGCCCCATCTCCTTACGGTAGATGAAGGTGCCGGGGTGGTCGATGCCGTACTCATCGCAGAGGGCATAGAACTTCTCCTTGTTGATGAGGGTGTTGATGAGCTCCCCGCTGACCGTGGCGGCGATGCAGTTTTCCGGGAAATATTGCTTGTTCTCGGCGGCCAGCTTCACGTAGCTGTCGCCGCAGCCGATGACCAGCACGGTCTTGTCCGCAAACTCCTGGGCGGCCTTTGCCACGTTCTCGCGGAAGGTGGCGGCGTCCTCGTTCTGGGGGCAGACCCGGTAGTCGATGATGGTGGACCCATAGGCCGGGCCGGAGGCAAACTTGCCATAGCAGACAGACTGGATGCCATAAGCCTCATGGAAGGCCCGTGCTACGCTGTAAACGTTAATATCCCCGCCGAAGAGCAGGGGCTGGAAGTTGTGTTCCATAGCTGATACGCTTCCTTTATTTTTCCGGGAAAGAGAGGAGCCAAACGGCTCCTCTGGTGTTCCCGTTTTTGATTTGATGGTGGCCGCGAATTTCTTTATCCGCTCACCCGCGACACCTGATACACATTCTTCACTTGGTTGAGCTTATTCATAATGGTCGTGACCTCGCCCTGCCCCCGGACTTCCACCACCAGATTAAACTTGGTGTACCCGTCCGGCAGGACGTTGACCGTCATGGCCAAAATATTCATCTTTGCCGTGGCCATCACCGTGGTCACGTCCATGGCCAGGCCGGGCCGGTCCTTCGCGATGATGTCCAGGGAGGTCTTGTAGGTGTTGAGGCTGTCGGGGTCCCAGCTGACCTTGATCCAGCGGTCTTTTTCCCCTGGTCGGGTCTGGCCGCTGATGGCGTTGGGACAGTCCGCCCGGTGGACCGACACACCGTAGCCCCTGGTGATGAAGCCAACGATAGGGTCTCCGGGGACGGGGGTACAGCACTTGGCGAACTTGACCATACATTCCGTCATGCCCGCCACGATCACGCCGGAGACGGAGTGCTTCTTGTTGCCGGACTTGGCCACGCCGGAGTCCAGGGCGGCGGTGACCTCCGCCTGCTGGCGGGCCTCCTGCTCGGCCTTCTCGGCGGCCAGGCGCTCGGCCTCCTGGCGGTCCTGGTGGATGAGTTCTTCCCTGGCGCGGTTGGCGCACTTCTGGGCGGAGGCACCGCCGTAGCCGATGGCGGCGTACATCTCCTCCAGGGAGTTGAAGCGGACTTTTTCCAGGATGTGCGGCAGCATCGTCTCGGTGGTGAGCATGGCGATGGTCAGGCCCAGGCGCTTGATCTCTCCCTCGAACATGGTGCGGCCGTGGGCCACGTTTTCCTCCCGCTTCTCCCGCTTGAACCACTGGCGGATCTTGGTGCGGGCCTGGTTGCTCTTGGCCAGCTTCATCCAGTCGCGGCTGGGGCCTTTGGCGTTTTTGGAGGTGATGACCTCCACGATCTCGCCGGAGCGCAGGCGGTAGTCAAAGCCGACGATGCGCCCGTTGACCTTCGCCCCCGTCATGGAGTTGCCCACGGCGGAGTGGATGGCATAGGCAAAGTCGATGGGGGTCGCCCCGGCGGGCAGATTGATGACATCGCCGCCGGGGGTAAAGACAAAGACCTCGTCGGCGAAGAGATCGACCTTCAGCGAGCGGATGTATTCCTCCGCCTCGGTGTCCTGCTGGTTTTCCAGCAGACGGCGCACCCAGGCAAAGGTCTCCTCGGTGCCCAGCTGCTTGTTGCTCAGGCCCTGCTTATACTTCCAGTGGGCCGCCACGCCGTACTCGGCCATGTGGTGCATCTCCCAGGTACGGATCTGGACCTCAAAGGGGATGCCCTCGCTGCCGATGACGGTGGTGTGGAGGGACTGGTACATGTTGGGCTTGGGCGTGCCGATGTAGTCCTTGAAGCGGCCCAAGACCGCCTTGTACATGTCGTGGATACAGCCCAGCACGCTGTAACAGGTGGGGATGTCATCCACGATGACCCGAAAGGCATAGAGATCAAAGATCTCACTGAGCTTTTTGTTCTGGGCGTACATCTTCCGGTAGATGGAGTAGACGTGCTTCACCCGCCCGTAGACCGTGCCCTTGATGCCCTCTTTTTTCAGGCGGTCCTGGATCTCGTTTTGGATCCGCTCCATAAAGGCGGCGTGGGCCTTGGCCTGGGCCGCCAGCTCGTCCGAAATTTCTTTGTAGGCCACGGGGTCCAGGAAGCGGAGGGACTCGTCCTCCATCTCCCATTTCATCCGCTGCATACCCAGGCGGTGGGCGATGGGGGCGTAGATCTCCAGCGTCTCCAGAGCCTTCTCCCGCTGCTTCTTCTCGGACTGGTATTCCAGCGTCCGGATGTTGTGTACCCGGTCGCAGATCTTGATCAGAATGACTCGGACATCCTGGGCCATGGCCATGAGCATTTTCCGCAGATTTTCCATCTGCTTCTCTTCCGTGGAGGTATACTTGACCTTGTTTAACTTGGTCACGCCCTCCACCAGGTTCGCCACGGTGACGCCAAAGCGCTTGGCGACCTCCTCATGGGTGGCATCGGTGTCCTCGATGGTGTCGTGGAGCAGGGCGGCGATGATGGAGTCGGCGTCCAGCCCCAGGTCCGCCACCAGATGCGCCACCTCCAGGGGGTGGGTGATATAAGGGGAGCCGTCCTTGCGGAGCTGGCCGTCGTGGTGCTCCTTGGCGTAGGTGTAGGCGTCCCGCACCCGGTTCTGCTCCTCCTGGGGCATGTTCTTGATTTTTTCTTCCAGCTCGGCAAACCGAGCGGCTAGTTTGTCCTCCATAGAGACTTGATTCCCGTTCACACTCTCCATAGCGTCCTCCCCTTTCCTGCTGTTATGAGCTTCTCTCTTTGCCCCAGGCGATGTCCTGCAAGTGCTTGATGATGGGCGACTGGAGCAGGGAGACCTTCCCCTGGCCTCGCCGCTTTTGCAGGCAGATGCGGAGCATCCCCCCCGGCTCCGGCTCCATGTGGAGCAGCTCGAAGCTCTCCATCACCTCCAGGCAGATCATCGTCCGCAGGGTGGATTCCCACAGGTCCCCCTCCTGGGCGACCTTCCGGGCCAGGCGAATGGGGTGGTCGATGACCTCTCCCTCCCGGTTGGCCAGGTACCGCCACACGGCGGCCAGTTCCTCCCGGTCCGGGATCATGGCCCGCGCCTCGCAGGGGGTGATGGGCTCCCCACGGGAGTATTTCCGATACAGAGCCTGTTCATTCTGCTGTTTGGCCGTGTAGGCCGGCCGCAGGTCCACCAGGTGCAGCTGCACCGTCCGGGAGCCGCGGTATTCGTTGATCTGGGGGTAAAAGGCCACGTCCGCCTTGTCCCCCACCGCCAGGCCGGACTTGGCACGGGTGACGGAGAAAAAGATCATGTCCACGGTCCGCCCGTCCCGGCTGGCCCGCATCTTGAGATGCCGCCCGCCGCCCACGTCGGTCATACAGGTGACGGTGACGCCGCTGAGGGAAAAGATGGGCTTGGGGTTGCCTGCGCCGTAGGGCTCCAGCATGGACAGGGCCTCGACCTCCTCCACGGTGAGGACGGCGGTGTTTTCGATCTCTCCGTCGATCTTCAAGGTGGAGACGTTGGCCTCGCCCCCGGTGTCCTCCCGGATGAGGTCCTGCATCCGGTGGCGGAAGAGGGGGATGTTGTCCTCCAGGATGGTAAAGCCCGCGGCCAGCGCGTGGCCGCCGTAGCCCTCCAACAGGTCTGCGCACTGCTCCAGAGCCGCAAAGAGGTTAAAGCCGCCGTAGGACCGGCAGGAGCCCTTGCCCTTGCCGTCCTCCTGGAGACAGATCATAAACACGGGGCAGGCAAACTGCTCGGCCAGCCGGGAGGCCACGATGCCCACCACGCCCTGGTGCCAGCTCTCGTCCGCCAG
>OLSN01000928.1_pt1 | contig 28530 bp, 30 predicted proteins | sample 1672411 | NCBI WGS metagenome assembly OLSN01 (sample SAMEA3136683, study PRJEB25190) | human gut metagenome | biome: human gut; feature: human-associated habitat; material: faeces | place: Austria | collected 2013 | reverse complement strand
CTTTGTGTAAATTTGCAGCGAAAAGTGTATCTCTTACTAAGAGATGCACTTTTTTTCTTCTCTCTCCTGAAATCTTATTCACCACGTTCCCAACAGGTTAAGCATCATTAAGTGTTTGTTTTACTTCTGTTCCGTAAATCTTAACGGATGTCAATGTATCATAATGGAGAGATTTTGAGGTTTTCAAAAAAGACCAAGGAGTTTCTGAAAAAGACTTAAGTGTTTTTTGAAAACAGGTTGGCTTTAGTTTGGGATGGAGGAGTACCGGTGCTCCTTCTTTTTATATTTCATTTCGTTTTTTATCACATTTCGTTTTCGTCTTAAAATATTATGTTATCTTTGTGAAAAATTACTCACCTTGATGTGTCTTAAGCTTTGTCTGACAATTCTATTTGTTTTATGTTGCTGTTGCGGCAAAGGGCAAAATGAGGTTGCTGTGGAAAACGACAGCATATTGATGGCATATTATAAAAAATGTAAGGCGAATCTGGACTCTCCCATTGCTTTGGATATGTGTGATACTCTGTTCGTGCGGAGCGAGAAAGCGGGTAACAGACGGTTGATGGCTATTGCAAAATGTTTGAAACTGGATTATTATTACTACAAGAATGATGAGGAGAATATTCTGAAGAGTGTGAAGGAGGCAAAGCTGATCAGCCGGAAATATAATTTGCATGGGGGAGTCGGCTGATAATCTACTATCTTAAGCAAAATAAAGCAAATATCGCTTTGTATGAAGTAAAGAAAATGCTTCAGGAAGCCCGGAAGGATAATTATATGCGGGGAGTTGCGGAGTGTTACCGTTGTATGGCGAACATTTATCTTACGCAGGATAATTACCGGTTAGCTTATGATAATTTTAAGAAGACGATAGAGATAGTAGAGGAGAATAATATTGCAGATATCAATATCCCGTCTTATTATGCTTCGCTTGCTCAAGCGGCTGTGGAGTTGAAAAGATGGGATGAAGCAAAAGAAGCTCTGGAAAAAGGAATACTTTTGGCACAAACGGATTACCAGTCTTTTACGACCCGTAAAGCGTATGCATTATATTATATAAAGAAGGGGCAGTTGAATGAGGCATGGAAATATATACAGGATATTGAGAAGTTATTTATACAGAATAAGAATATGGTCACATATATTATGGGGCTTTATTATCTCAAGGAAACCTATTATAGTGTTGCCGGACAATATAGTGAGGCGCTGAAAATGGTGGATGCAATGATGAATGACTCAACTCCCATCCGTTCTAAATATATGGATTATAAATTGGTAAGGGAACAGGGGAATATTTATTGGAAGATGGGTGACAAGCTGAAGGCTGCCGAGTTTTACTATGATTATATTGCGGCTACCGACTCTGTCCGTACAAAAGAGTTGCAGAATTCTGCCACCGAGTTTTCTTCTATTTTGGAGTTGGAGCAGCTGAAGAATGAAAGGAATGAGCTTCAGTTAAGTGTTCAGAAAGATCAATTGCATACCGTTTATTTGGTTTTGATATTCGTTGTCTTGTTTTGGATAATGAGTGGAATTCTGTTCTTTCGGATTTATAAACTCAATAAACGCTTGAAAGCGTCGGAGCTCATTGTTAACAAACAGAATAAGGACTTAAAGATTTTTGCCGATGAGTTGATGAAGGCCAAAGAACGGGCTGAATATGCAAGTATGATGAAAACAACCTTTATTCAGAATATGTCTCATGAGATTCGTACACCGTTGAATTCCATAGTGGGCTTTTCTCAGCTATTGGTGGATATATATCAGGATAATCAGGAAACAAAAGAGTTTGTTTCAATTATCGAAGTCAATAGTGCCAATTTGTTGAGGCTGATTAATGATGTGCTTGATATCTCTTTTCTTGACCAGTCTGAAGAAGTGTCTTATGATAAGGTGGAAGATATCAATGTAAGTTGCCTGTCGGGGATAGAAGCTGTTCGGACGTTGGTGCATGAGGGGGTAGAATTGGAATTTCGTCCTTCGGTAGAGAGGTGTTTGATTAAGACCAATCCGGGCAGGGTCTCACAAATATTGATTCATCTTTTGCAAAATGCGGCTAAGTTTACCGATAAAGGTTCTATTGTGTTAGATTATGAACTAAACAGAAATGAGCGGGAAATCATTTATCGCATTACGGATACAGGAAAAGGTATTCCGGCAGATAAGCAGGAATATGTTTTTGAACGTTTCACCAAGTTGGATGACTTTACTCAGGGAACAGGGTTGGGGCTTCCTATCTGCCGGTTGATTGCTGAAAAGCTGGGTGGAACACTGGTTATTGATAAAGAATATACAGTGGGCTGCCGTTTTATTCTGACTCTTCCGCTGATTGAGGTTTAAATTTTCTCTCCTTCTTTTGTTTTGCGTTGCACGATGCGTGCTCCGGCAGGAACATTTTCGGTCACCCATATATTTCCTCCTACGGTTGCACCCTTACCTATGGTCACGCGTCCCAAAATGGTAGCATTGGAATAAACGATTACATCATCTTCCAGAATAGGGTGTCGGGGAATACCTTTGATGGGATTGCCATTGTTGTCCAACGGGAAGCTTTTGGCTCCCAGCGTGACACCTTGATAGAGTTTTACGTTATTGCCAATGATACTGGTTGCACCAATCACCACGCCTGTTCCGTGGTCTATTGTGAAATGATGTCCTATTTTTGCTCCCGGGTGGATATCTATTCCGGTTTCCGAGTGTGCCATTTCTGTAATGTATCTGGGAATCAGAGGTACACCTAATATCAACAATTCATGGGCTATTCGGTAGTTGCTGATGGCACGGATGGCAGGATAGCAGCTGATTATTTCACCAAAACAGGTAGCGGCAGGGTCTCCGTAATAGGCTGCTTCTACATCGGTAGCCAGAATGCGGCGCATTTCGGGCAACTTACTTATAAAACGAGCGGCAAGCAATGCTGCTGTTTCACGGCACGGTTCATTGTTGTTCGTGTTTTCGTTGTTATTATTTTCTTGCCCGAAACACAAACCGGCTTGTATTTGGTCCGTCAACAGGTCGAATAGGTTTTCTACATTTACTCCTATGTGATAAGTAATGGTATGACTGTTGATAGTAGAATTACCAAAATATCCGGGGAAAAGGATGGAACGGGCTAACTCTACAATTTTATATAGTGATTTAGCGGAAGGCAGAGGGTCTCCGTCTTTGTGTTGATGAAACAGTCCTTTATAAGATTGGCTGTCGGAAAGTTCATCTACTGCTTGGGTCAATATGCCGGTATAGTCGAATGAAGTCATATATATCATTGTTAATGAGGACAAAAGTAAAGAAATTCTATATCATTGCCAATAAATGGAAGGAATATTGGGTTTTATAGTTTATTTTTGCAGAAAAAAGAAGATGTTTTATGGCAAATAAGAAGAATCCTTTCGCAGGCAAGGTAAAGCAAGGGAAAAGAATAAACGCCTATAATCAAAGAGCAATAAAAGCACAATATTTACGAAAATAGGAATATATATCATTGTATATCTGTTTGTTATAAATATACGTTCATTTTCTCATTTATTCCTGCAAGCCACCATTTTCACCTATTTATGAATTATTTTTGTTACTCATTTTGATACTTATATCAAACCTATTTACTACCTTTGCATCAGAATATAAAATACTGGAGCACAATGGGTAGAAGAAAGCAATCAAAAGTAGAAAAAAGTCCGTTCAAGTTGCGGAGAAGAAAACTTGCTGACGGCCGCGAGTCCCTTTTTATAGACCATACTGTTGACGGCAGGCACGAATACGAGTTCCTTAAACTGTATCTTGTACCGGAAACTTCCGTCAAAGCGAAACGTGAGAACGCGAAAACACTCCGTCAGGCGGAGGAGATAATTATCGCCAGGACCGAAAACATGGTTGATGACAAGGCGCAGGAGGAAGCGGCGAAAGACAAATCCCAAATGTTATTGTCGGACTTCATTAGTATGCTGATAGAGGAATACAAACAGCGGGGACAACCCACCCATCTGCGTTTAAGGGCAGCACGCACCAAATTGGAGGAGTTCCGCCCCGGTGCAAGATTGTGTGACATAGACAAGAAATTCTGCGTCGATTATGCTGAGTGGCTGCAATCCGAACCTCTCACTCCTCAAGGTAAATCACTTGCCCAAGCCACCGTATTTTCCAGCTTCTGGAATCTCGGCATCACCCTGTCAAGCGCAAGGCAAAAGGGTTATATAAAAAGCAACCCGTGGGAACTGCTGAGCAGCCACGAGAAGATACAGCAACCGGAAGGCAAACGTGAGTTTCTGACCTTTGAAGAAATCCGCAAGCTGGAGCAAACTCCCTATATCAAGGAAAACATACGCAAGGCATTTCTGTTTGCCTGCTATTGCGGATTGCGTGTCGGCGATGTTACGGATTTGCACTGGAGTGACATTTCCGTCAATGGTGGTCGACACTTTGTTTCGGTGGTGATGCAGAAAAATTCCAAACCCATATCGCTCCCCCTCCCGGCCAAGGCCTTGTTATGGCTTCCCGAACGGGGCGAGCCTGATGCGCCGGTGTTTTCGCTCCCGTCACGTACCAACCTGCGTAAACATCTGCAGAAATGGGCAGAACAGGCAGGATTGGAAAGACACCTTCATTTTCATTTGAGCCGCCATACCTACGGCACGATGCTGATAACCGCAGGGGTTGACCTTTATACCGCCAGCAAGATGATGGGACATGCCGACGTGCGCCCCACGCAAGTCTACGCGAAAATCGTTGACAAGAAAAAAGAAGAGGCCGTTTCACTGATAGACAAAGTATTTTAAGTTATGGCAGCAAACAAGAAAACCAACAGATTGAAAGAGCCAGTAAGAGTCCGTACAAAGAAACTTGCCGACGGCTCTGAATCATACTACCTTGACATCTATGTCAACGGCAAACGAAGTTACGAGTTCCTGAAGATGTACCACCTGCCGGAAGTCAACGCGAGGGTCCGGGAGCAGAACCACGCCACCCGTGAGGCAGTCGAAACCATAAAATCGCAACGTATCATCGAGATTACCAATTCCAAAGCCGGAATCAAGAGCAAATCCGCATGGCAGAAACTGACGCTGGCGGACTGGCTGGAAAAATTCCATTCCAACCAGGAGCGCAAGGGTATCAAACGGATCGAGAAATTACGGAGCATAATAAAGGTCATCAACCAATACGGCAAAAACACCCGGATGGGTGACATTGACAAGAAATGGGCACTCGGCTTCATAGACTGGATCCAACACACCTATAAAGGCAGGCAGGAAAAGCCGCTTGAACAGGGAACGGTCGTGGCCTATATCTCCCAACTCTCCATCGCCCTGAATGCTGCAGTCCGTGCGGAGTGGCTGGGCGAAAATCCGTTCATGCAACTCTCGGCTTCGGAGCGTGTAAAGAAGCCGGAATCCAAACGCCAGTTTCTTGCCATCGAGGAAGTGAAACTTCTCATTGCCACCGAATGCCGTAACATGACGGTAAAGCAGGCATACCTGTTTTCATGTTATTGCGGACTCCGCCTGAGCGATATGGAAACACTCCGTTGGAAAGACATAATATGTAATGACGGCAGGTACATGATTGCCACCGTACAGCAGAAGACATCCACTCCCATTTATACGCCGCTCTCGCAAAATGCCGTAAAATGGCTGCCAGAACGGAAACCGAACGACAGTGACGAGACACTTGTTTTCGCGGCTCTCCCATCACGCCCGACTACCAACAAAATCCTCAAGCAATGGGTGGAAAAGGCAGGTATTGACAAGAAAATCACCTATCATACAAGCCGCCATACCTTCGGAACGATGATGATGACCGTCGGGGCTGACCTTTATACCACCTGCAAACTGATGGGACACGCCGACGTGCGTACCACGCAGATATACGCGAAAATCGTCGACAGCAAGAAAATCGAGGCCGTGGATATGGTAGACAGGATGTTTGAACGGGAGGAATCCAAACGGAAATAAAATACCGATTTTTTAAGCCCCTACATGGACAATTTGACATTGCCGTACTATTGTAATTTTGAGATTCGTGCAATTTTTACTTATATGGATTTTGAGATTCGTGCAATTAAGTATTATCTTTGTACTTGCTAACAACATCATATATGATATTCAAAAGAAAAATATACGAAGAACTGCTGCATTGGAAGCGGACGGATGAAGGCAGAACGGCCGTACTGATACAGGGCGCAAGACGTGTCGGGAAGTCCACCATTGCAGAGGAGTTTGCAGCCAAGGAATACGAGACCTATATACTGGTGGATTTTGCCGCCTGTTCAACTGAAATACGTGATCTGTTTAATGACGTTTCCGACCTTAACCGTATATTCATGCGCCTGCAATTTGAATACGGTGTCGAGCTGAAAGAGAGGAAATCAGTCATCATTTTCGATGAAGTCCAGCTTGCCCCGAAGGCAAGACAAGCCATCAAGTATCTTGTAAAAGACGGCAGGTATGATTATATAGAAACCGGTTCGCTCATATCCATACGCAAGAATGTCAAGGATATCCTGATACCGAGTGAAGAAACCAAGCTCTACATGTATCCGATGGACTACGAGGAGTTCAGGTGGGCCCTGGGAGATACGGCCACAGTAAAGCTGCTTCAGGGATGCTTTTTGAACAGGACATCCCTGGGGGACGCTACAAACCGCAAGCTGATGCGCGATTTCCGTCTGTACATGCTTGTCGGAGGGATGCCGCAGGCAGTCGCCTCTTATCTGGAAACCAACAATCTTGAAAAGGTTGACAGCGTAAAACGGTCTGTCATAACCTTGTATGAAGACGATTTCAACAAGATAGACCCGACAGGAAACGCCTCGAAGATGTTCCGTCAGATTCCGGCACAGCTGACAGGCAATGCCAACAGATACCTGGCATGGAGCGCGACTGACGGCACACGTAATTCAAGCCTGGCTGAAATCATATCTGAAATCAGAGAGTCGATGGTGGTCAACATGGCCTACCATGCCAATGATCCAGGTGCAGGGATGGCATTGCATCAGAATCCCGACAGGTACAAGATGTTTGCAGCGGATACGGGGCTGTTCGTTACACTCGCGTTCTGGGACAAAAAGTTTACCGACAATACGATTTACCACAAACTGCTCAGTGACAAGTTGAGCGCGGATCTCGGCTATGTCTATGAAAACGTCATCGCACAGATGCTGAAAGCAGCCGGGCATGAACTGTACTATTATACTTTCCCCACAGAGAGCGGAAAACACAACTATGAAGTGGATTTTTTGATTGCGGACGGGGACAAGGTAAGTCCCATCGAGGTGAAATCTTCCGGTTACAAGACACATGCTTCGCTGGATGCCTTTTGTAATAAGTTTTCAGTAAGGATAAGAAACAAGTATCTGATTTACACGAAAGACATGCGCAAGGAGGAGGATATCCTTTACCTTCCGGCATATATGACAATGTTCCTTTGATTATGAAAGATATGCTATCGAATAGCCCGCAGAGGTTGCGCGAGGTAAACACGCTTGTCGCCACCTGCAACCAGGACGGTTTCTCTTTTGGCCGGGCCCTGTCATTATCCCTGTTCTACCGGGATTTCAACGACACGAACAACCTTGTCAAGGAGGCGGAAAATCTGGCACGGGAGAATCCCGCCCGGTTATTGGAATGTTCCATTTCCCTGCTTTCGGAAACGGACGGATACCTGTCATCGGACAGGTCGGAGCTTTATGCCGCAAATTTCGAACGCATTTTCGAGGAGCACATCAAACCGTTTGAACTGAGGCACGAGGAAGCGAAAAGTGCAGCCACCCGACTCTGGCGCGACTATTCGGCAAAGAGCAACCGTCTGGATTTACTGCCGCTGGAGTCCGCGGAATACAGGCTGCTTGACAAGGAATGTGACACCGCAAAAGCGGAATATGACAGGGCCCACGCCCTTGCAGACCTGTTGTATCAGGAATGGCAGCAGGAACTCGAACGGTGTTTCTGCGTGTATTGTTTCAAGCCGCTGTTTCTTGACGTGCTGGTGGAACGCCTGAAGGGAATCGCGGAAAGCATCATTGCCGACATCAACCGCATGCAGGAGGGCAAGCCATGAACGGAGCGAACCTGTTGCAGGAGACATCCGCATGGATGGACACCGTAGATCTTGCCCTGTGCCTATTCATTTACGAGGTGTGCAACGACTGTCAGTTCGAGTTCGCATCGGGCAGTGATTTCGTGAATTTCATGAACCTGAAGCCGACCTCACGCCCCGTCGCTGTCCGTCCTAAAGAGAACCTGCGTGTCTGCTATATGGTTTTGGCCGTATCCCGGACAATCAGACCGCACGAACGCGGGAAACTGTGGGCGGAAGAGTTCCTGAAACGCTGCGGCATATCCAAGTCATATTACGACAAGCACCGAAGCGATGTCTGCAGTGGCGGGACAACCGAAGAGAACCGTGAATACCGCAAATCCGTTGACAGGGCCATCGAAAACGCGAGGAAACTGAGAACGTCCCCATAGCAGCCCGCGGGTTCCCCATTCGGGATAACATACTTCTATCATGGCAGTGCGCCATACTGTTGAATATCAGCAGTATGGCGCACTGTCGCTTTATGTACTTTCCCCATCTGCTCCCCATTATGCCCCTTTAAGTCCAAAGTAACTTTGCAAACGAAACGGAAGGCAAATAAAGACCAAAAGCCTGACTGTTCCGCATTGTTGCAACAAGACGGTAAAGCGAGTATAAACAACAAATAAACAAGCAATATGGAAAGTGAACGCAATCTGATGAACACCACCGAAGCGGCCCGGTATCTCGGAGTGAAACCAAGTTATCTCTACAAGATGATGATGCGCCGCGCAGTCCCTTATTACAAGCCGGGAGGCAAACTGTGCTTCTTCGCGAAGGAAGACCTCGATGCCTGGCTGAAACGGGTAAGGGTAAAGTCGCAGGACGAAATAGACAGCGAGGCCATGGGGTATCTCGTGAGCAGGGAGAGAAACAAATGATTTATCCACTTTATAAAACAAAGGCAGTATGAATGATTCCAATATGACCGGTACAGGCACTAAGAATGCCTTACCACAGGATTCCTCAAACAGGGAAACCGGCAAAAAGACAACACGCTCCGCTATCGGGGCCAAGGCGCAGACCATTCTGGATTTTCTCAGACGGTGTACCCCTTACGAGGCCGATTCCATCCGTGTGATGGTCGGTCATGCAACCGGAAAGGGAGACACGGACACGATTGAAGCAACCGACCTGCTTGCCGTGAACCGCTTTCTCAACCACGGACTGACAAAGGAGAACGCAACGGGTAACGAAGCGGTAATGAGACACCGGCAGGAACGTGCGCAGAAACTGATGGAGGCTGTCAAGGAGTTCGTCAACATCGGCCAGCTGTGCCGTGTCAGCATCGCACTGATGAAGATCTCGTCCGATTTCAAGGCCGTGGAGGATGCACGGCAACACCTGCAATCGCAGCCGTCCAATGCTGCGGGCAGAAACAGTTAAAGGAGAATCGGAGTATCTGACAGTCTTGAAACAATATCCGTGAACCTCTACAAAATAAGGGGAACAGAAATGCGAACAGAAATGTCAGACTCTCCTGTCCTTCTTCCCTGCAAGGTTGCAGGCAAAATCTGACAAGAGTGGCGGCAGAAGCGCAGCATCATGCCCGTAAAGGCAACCGATGACAAGGCTACATCCTTTGCTGCAAGCCCTATCCTTTTATATAAAACCATAAATTCCGAAAGGCATTTATGGACATTTATCCGGCAGCGGATGCACGTTCTGTGAGGCCGGGGACGGTATTTCGTTACAAGATATGCCGATGTATTACACTCCCTGGCGGTCATTCCATAAACGGCACTCTTGCCATTGTCCAATATTGGACAATGGGGAACGCCGCTCGCAGGCTCGCACCGTAATCTGCCTTTTGTATCACTTTTATCCCTCTTTTTTATGAATATAAAACAGAAAACAGCCAGGCACGATGAAGAGTCCGGGATTCCTGAAAGCAAACGGGAAAGGCGTGATTCGACCATTTCATTCCGTGTCAGCAGAACACAACGGGAACATATCGGACGGCTGGCTGACAGGTGCGGCATGACAATCAGTGACTATGTATTGGCCCGGTCATACAATTACAGACCGAAAGAACGCATGACCCCAAGACAAGAGTTGATACGTGACGAACTTATCATTGCGCGAAGCGACTATGCCAGATACACGTCCATGCTCAACGCCATGCCGCAGGATGAACGCCGGGCGATGTTCCGCAATCAAACCTGGATGGTCGGTGCATTGCAACTGCTCGGCAGGACAGCGGAAGCCATCACAAAAATCATAGACCGCTATTTCGCACCGAACCAAATTCCCGAAAACCCCAAAATACAGGAACAGACAGAAACCAAAGAAAAGACATGATAGGCAAGGCAAAATCCATAAGTCACGGAATAAACGTCCTCCGATACATCACCGGAGAGTCGAGAAACAAGAAACATCCCGAACTGATATACCACATCAAGGACAACCTGCTTCCGTGCAGACTCGATGCGCAGGGCGTATGGGACATGATAAAAGCCCATGCGCCGACGGGCAAGAACATGATCCGCATTGAAATCAGCCCGGCAAAAGAACACACGGAACATTTCACCCTGAAAGACTGGGAAAGGCTGTGGGACGATTTTGTCCGTGAATTTGACAGCATGGAGTTTAAGGACAGACATGGCAACGTGTATTCACACAGGACAAACCTTGCCGGAAGCATCTATTCCGTAAGTTTGCATCTGGAATCGAAGAGCGGCATTCCCCACCTGCACGCTGCGGTCTGCCGCAAGGACAAGGACGGCAAAACCAACAACGACCACAACATACATCTCCGCGCACAGTATGCCGCGGAGCGTATAGCCCGGAAACGGGGCTGGGCGACAGCAGCGGAAATCCGCAAGACAAACGCCGACGAGGTTACCCGGGTACTTACGGGTATCCTGCGTTCCATGCCGTCATGGTCATGGAACGATTATGTTGCGAGGGTGCGGAAAAAGGGTTATACGCTCGAAGAACGGCGTGACAAGAAAGATGTATTGCGGGGTTATACGGTCGGTATCGGAGACATTATCTACAAGGCTTCGGAACTTGGCAAAGGCCGCACCCTGATGGCATCAAAGATTGAAACGACGTGGAATAGACTTCACAACCGGTCCGTGACAGAGCTTAAACAGGAAGAAAACAAGGTTCCGGCACAAACTGCAACGCGTTCCGATGCAGACTTGAAAACAACCGGAGACAGACCTGTTGCAGATTATTCTTCATGGCACGACGGAACATCAAGGTATGAACTTACACAGGATGGCAGGGATTATAGGTTCTATATTCCCGACAATGTCTTGCAACTGTTTGATGACGAGTTCGACTATCGGGAAACAGCAAACCACAAGGAGCTTACGGACTATGCAGTGGCTCTGTTTGTCGGTATGATGAATGTCCCGGCTGCCCCGTCGGGTGGCGGAGGCGGTACTTCCAGCGACCTGCCTTGGGGACGGAAAGAGGACGAGGATGAAATGGAACGTGCCCGGCGTTGTGCCCGTGCAGCCATTGCAAAACATGGCAGACAACCTAAAACATCACGCAAACGATAGAAAGGAACTTTATGACAGGCAGAAAATACGATTACAGCAATGAACTGGCGCAGGATGCGCCACAGAGTGAGAACGAAGAACGCAAGGCGGAAGCACGAACCCGACGACTTGAAGAACGCAGTACTGCATTGGCTGACGAGTTCCGTGACCTGAAACCGGAAATCGGCAGGGCTTACAACCTTCTGCAAAAACTTGTCAGTCAGACAGGCACATTCGCCACCACCATGCTCAACCTGCATGACCTGCTCAAAAACGATTTACCGATCCGTTTTTCGGAAGAGGACAGGAAAATGTTGCAGGATGAGTTGAACAGTATCGCCAGAAAAGCCGCCGGGGAGATCCGTAAGAACGAAAAACGGGTCTCAATACCGCAGGCGGTTTTCTCTTGCATGGTTATATTACTGATACTACTTTCCGTATTCTTTGCTTTGGTCATTTTTGCCAACCGGAAATTGATTCATTCTGACATACTGACCGAACTGGTGTTTTTGTATTCCATACTCATTGTCCTGACTCTTGCTGCCGTTGCCTATACATTTTATAGACAGAAACATTAAAAAAAAGTACAGTTATGGCAACAGTAAAATTAAAATTCCGCCCGTCAACGGTCGCAGACCGTCCGGGCACCATCGTCTATTTTATAACTCACCGCCGGATTGTCAGACAGATCACAACGGAATACAAGGTGTTCTCCGATGAATGGGATGAAAAAATGTCGAAACTTGTAATCACGCCAGACAACGGACGTGCTGAATTTGTCCGGACAATTGCGCAGAGAATCCATCGGGATATGGAAAGACTAAACGGAATTATAGAAGAATTCGATCGTAGGCGGCATGAGTATTCGTCCGAAGATATAATTACGGAATTCAGAAACACCGCAAACAAGAATACCCTTTTCAGGTTCATGGAGGATGTCATCGGACGGTTACGGCAATTGCAACATGTCGGCACGGCAAAGAACTACCACGCTGCACTCGGCAGTTTCAAGAGGTTTCGGGATAACGAAGACATTACATTGGATGCAATAGACCAGATTACAATGGAAGATTATCAGGCGTATCTGAAATCGACCGGACTGTCATCAAATTCCATATCCTTTTATATGCGTATTCTTCGGGCTGTCTATAACCGTGCGGTTGAACAGGAGTTGACCAGGGATCGCAAGCCTTTTCGTTCGGTGTTCACCGGAACAGAGAAAACCCTCAAACGAGCAATTTCAATCAAGGACATCAAACGTATCAAAAATCTTGACCTGTCTCTTAAGCCCAACATTGAATTTGCCCGTGACATATTCCTGTTTTTGTTCTTTTGTCGAGGGATGTCTTTTATAGATGCAGTATTCCTGAAGAAGACGGACATTCAAAACGGAGTACTTACCTATCGGAGACATAAAACGAATCAAGTGCTTCACATCAAAATCATAAAACCTATAAAGGAACTAATTGACCGTTATTCGAGTAAGGATTCTCCTTACTTGCTTCCTATTATAGACTGTTCTGTCTGCGATGAGCGTAAACAATACGAAACGGCTTTGCGCCGTATTAATAACACCTTGAAAATTATTGCCGATATGGTAAGACTGCCGATTTCACTTACAACGTATGTCACCCGTCACACTTGGGCAACAATAGCCAAATCGAAAAATGTGCCTATCAATGTCATTTCAGATGCACTTGGTCATGATTCCATCGCTACCACACAGATCTATCTTGCTTCGATAGATGCATCTGTGATTGATCGCGTAAATGATCTGATAATAAAAGATTTATAAAGAAAATCTGTTATACAAAAATATCCGTTTCCTTGTAAGAAACGGATACTATATGCAAAAGTATTAAAAAATTCCGAAAAGTAAATAATTGGAATACAAGAAATTCTGAAGTATATGCCTAAAAACATGTATTTAATCTACATTTCATTATTAAAAATAGCTTATATGTTACTATATATCAATATGTTAAACAAAGTATCCGTTTCTTACAAGGAAACGGATACTTTGGAGAATTTTTAAAATTCTTAAGTTGGGATTGATTCAACAGAATGTTTTGTCTAATCAAAAAAACTTAATTATGGCAAAAGACGGAGATATTATTGATGCAATGTTAGGATGGGTATTTGAACTAATTGGGTGGATATTCAATATGCTAATTAAACTGGTATTCGCTCTCGTTGGAGGATTGTTCAGTCTTATCGGAAGTGGCTTCAAAGCATTATTCAGCAAAAACAACAAACTTAGTAACAATCAATAAATATGAGATTCATTGGATAAGCTATAGTATTGGTCATTGTAGCTATAATCAGTCGGACTTTAAGAGCAATCTTTGAGACGATATATTAGATTGTGTATCTGCCCGTATTGGCGGCTTTTATTAATATCTGGATTACGGATGGCTTTTGGATGGGACTTCTGGTTAGAGTTATTGGATGTGTTGTAGTTTCACTTTCACTTCTTTTCGGCATTGGCTGTAGCACAGAGGTTCGAAAGTTCGGGCATAAATATACCATAACAAGTGATAAATATGGCGATTTAGAAATTACTGCACATACAAATGTAGGAGTTGTCACACATTGCAGAAGATGTGGTTAGGTTTGTCATCATACGCTTAATCACTATATTGTGTAAATCCTAATAGAAAGAAATTTGCATAGAAAAAACAAATAAACAGGCGGAATCCGAAAAGCCTTAATAGAGTAGGAACTAATTTAATATATACAGATATGAAAACTCTTAATTTTCAAGTAATTGCTGCAGCTCAGAATGAAAATTCTTTATTTGAGTACAGTAACTTTTGCGAGAGTGGTCCGTGCGATATGTGCTGGGGAGACCTGAGCCTTTAAGCCGGAAGGACGAGGCTAACTGGAATAGTTCTGGTTTCCTCGTCCATTTTTTATATCACAGAATATAATATAATTATGTATTGGTCAAAATATAACATATTATCAAAGTCAGAAAAATACGACTATCTTTTGTTTAACACAATGTCATTGGCATTTATTCGAATTGCTAAAGAAGACATTGCGACATGGTTAGAATTGAAAGACAATCCTGATATATATAAGAAATTCAAGAATCACGATTTCTTACTTAAAGCACATATAATAGTTGAAAATCAAAAAGATGATCTTAATGTATATCTTGCTGACATTCTAAAAAACAGATATAATCCAGTTGACATGGCATTAACAATCCTACCCACACGTGGATGCAATTTCGGATGCATCTATTGCTATGAGCAGGATCGCCCGATGATTAACATGGATGAGAAAACAGAAAAAGCAATACTGACTTTTGTTAAATCTAACAAGAATCTTAAACGACTTAGTGTTGTCTGGTACGGCGGTGAACCACTTATTAATTTCCATTCAATTGAAAGACTGTCAAAGGCATTCCTTGCTATGGATATCGAGTATTCTGCCAAGATGGTCACTAATGGATATTTGCTTACGCATGATGTTTGCGAAAAATTAGAACAGCTTGCTGTCCGTAATATACAGATCACACTTGATGGTCCTGAACCCGTCCACGACAAGCGGCGTATGCTTTTGGGTGGACATCCTACTTATCGTGTCATAATGGAAAACCTGAAATATCTCTTAAATGTTAACGGAACTATCACCGTAGATATACGAACAAATGTAGACAGGCGCAACATGAACGAATATAACACTTTCTACAAGCAGTTCAAAGCTGAAGTAGACAATCCACGCGTAAATCTATATCCAGGTTTCGTATCAGACCTCTTATCCTCGGAATGCGTATCGGCTGAGCACAACATCAGTGCTGGGGGATATAAAGCACAGTTTGCTCTCGACATATTCAATAAATACGGAATAGAAATAAAATCATTCCTTCCCAAATATCGTCGCCACAGTTGTGTTGCAAACAAGTATTGGGCATTTGTGATTGGTCCAGAAGGAGAACTTTACAAATGCTGGCGTATGGTCGGTAACAAGCAACAAGAAATAGGTAATGTAAATATGGAGCATATGGATATGATCAAATTTTCTCGTTACCTTGTTGGTGCCGACTATACACAAGACAAGAAATGTCTTGACTGTGAATTCATCACATTGTGTGGTGGCGGATGCCCATTGATACGGATGCGAAACAAATATGAGAAAACGCACATAAGCCATTGCTGTCCAGAAAAGTCGAGTATGGAAAAACTTATGGAAATGAGATATGAAATATTCGTAAAACAGCAGCATGAAATGTAAGAAAGTATATGTAGAAACATACGGCTGTAGGATGAATATTTGCGACAGTGAAATCATTCTCAGTATATTGTCAGGACACGGATATGAATATACCAATGTCTTGACGGAGGCAGACTGCGTCATTCTCAATTGTTGTTCTGTCCGTGAAATTGGACATAAAAAAGCGTATGAGCGTGTCAGGGAACTAGAAAAAACACTCGAATCACACGTCATACTCGTTATTGCTGGGTGCATGTCCACACAACTTGATGAGTCTTTCTTCGAAATATGTCCACGAGTGCAACTTGTCATGCATCCTACAGCGTACAGGTATATACCAGAAGCCTTAGAGCTGCTCATTAGGAAACAGTTGAAACATCTACTTGTAACGGGTAATAGTAATGAAGAAATATATGACAGATTACTTCCTCTAAGACTGTTGGAAGACAAAATTACTGCAGCTGTCACAATAATGAAAGGTTGTGACATCCACTGTAGCTATTGCATTGAGCCATATACTCGAGGAGGACGAATAAACCGTAGTTACGATGGTATTATGGCTGAAATTGCGGACATTCGAGAAAAAGGATATCAGGAGATTACACTTTTTGGACATATTGTGGATCTATGGCAAGGCGAATGCAACGGAGCAGCAAAGAACTTTGACCAACTACTGTCCGACATTGCCGAATCCAGCCCTAAACAACGTATAAAATTCATATCATCGCATCCTCTAACTTTCACAGACCAAATAGCAAATGTAATTGCTAGGAATAAAAATATCATGAAGGTTGTCCATCTCCCAGTGCAATCCGGTTCAGATAGGATTCTTAATATGATGAATAGGAAATATACAGTCAGGCAGTTCATTGAAAGAGTTGATGTAATAAAAAGGATTGTTCCGAACATAAACATCGTTACCGATATCATGGTTGGATTCCCAGGAGAGGATGAAAAGGATTTTGAGGCGACTCTAAATCTGTTGGAAGAGATTCGTCTGACCAGTGTTAATGTCTTCAAATTTTCCATGAGAAAAGGAACTCCGGCATATTGGAACTATAGTGATGATGTACCTTTAAATATTAAGGAAGAACGGCAGCGAAGAGTGCATTCTCTGATTAGTGCAATCCGTAAAGAAGCCGCATATAAGCTTGTCGGGACAAGGCAGCATATAATAGTTGAATCGAAGGATAAGGAATCCCAATGCTGGATTGGACGTGATATGAGCCATAGGACTGTCTATTTTGACCCTATATCAGAAGTGAATATAGGTAATCAATGCGACATAATTATTAAAAGCATTGAAAACGAAAAATTATATGGAGAGGTTTGCCTATGAAAGTGCATATTGAAAATATTGGTTGCTTCAAGAATCTTGTGGATTCCGAACGTTTACTCTATGCCATTGAACAAATGGGAATCAATGTGTCATTTGGACAGTTACACAGTTTTGTTGATATAGCCATAATCAACACCTGTGGATTCATTCAAGATGCCGAAACTGATTCAATTACACTCATTAAGCAATATGCCACACTGAAAACGCAAGGAATAATCTCCCAACTATGGGTAATGGGATGTTATGGACAGAAAATTGGAGAAAGGCTGAAAATAGATGTACCTGAAGTTGATTTAGTATTTGGAAACTTCGATTGGGATAACATTCTAATCCGGCTCGGTCATACTCGTATGAATGACATTGACGTGCGGCGACATATCACAACCCCTTCTCACTATACTTATCTGAAAATTTCTGAAGGATGCAACAGACCCTGTTCTTATTGTATTAAACCCATACTGAACGGTCCTTTAAAGTCAATTCCTATGGAACGATTGGTAGAAGAAGTAAAGTGGCTTGTTAAACAGGGTATATGTGAACTACAGTTAGTGGCTCAAAATCTTACAGACTACGGCATAGACTTGTATGGAGAAAAAAAAATAGCCGAACTTGTAGAACGTATTTCAGACATTCCAGGAGTAGAATGGATAAGACTACATTATGCCTATCCTATCGGCTTCCCTTCCCGTTTATTAGATGTGATAAGAGAACGAAGTAATGTGTGTAAATATCTTGATATGGCATTGCAGCATTGTAATCCAGAAATGCTTAAGCGTATGCGAAGAAGTATGGCAAAAGAAGAACTAGTTTCCCTTCTTTCTAAAATCCGTAATACTGTTCCTGGCATCTATCTGCGAACAACGCTTATGGTCGGTTTCCCAGGAGAGACAGACGAAATGTTTGATGAACTTTGTACGTTTGTCAAAGACCAAGATTTTGAAAGAATGGGAGTTTTCCGTTATTCCGCCCAGACAGGTTCATATAGTTATAAATACTATACTGATACAGTTCCCGAAAGTATAAAGACATCAAGAGCACTTACACTTATGAACATACAAAAGGAAAAATATCATTCACTTAACACCTCTCTTGTGGGGACTGTTCAGAAGGCCATTGTGGACTGCCTTAGTAACGGGAAATATTATTGCCGTACAGAATATAGTACACCAATGGCAGACCCCAAAATTATAGTAGACAGCAAGCAACCGCTGAAAATCGGATCATTCCAGATGGTTCGCATTACAGAATCCGTTGGCAAAGACATGAGAGGTATCATTTTATAACATAAAAGACATGAACATATTTACAAAAAACAACATATCGTTACTTGTCCCCCCCAATTCCCAAGGGGTTATAGTTTATCTACCATTTGCTAATTATGCTGAAGTTGTAGATTCTGAGGACATTATTAATTTGGAATCATCCCTTAAAAACGAAGGGAAAGATTACCCTAAATTGAATAATATTCTTAAAAAAATTACAAAGAACAAGTCACATTTGTATAAAACGCCACGTACGATTGACGGAATGCGTAGTTTAATGCTGCTTCCAAATAACAAATGTAATTTTCATTGTTCATACTGCTATTCAGCTAAAGGACGTACTAATGGTGAAATATCCCCGAATATTCTGAAAGCAGGACTTACATATTTTCTGAATCCTCAAAGGGCAAAGGATGAACGTTTAAGTATATCGGTATTGGGAGGTGGAGAACCGTTATTATCATGGGAACTTCTAAAATCTGCACTCGAATACGCATTTGCTATGAATGAAAAACGTACAAAAGATTGTCCGATTTCCCTTGTTACAAATGGTTCAATATGTTCGGATGAGATTATTTCATTTTGTATAGATAACAACATAAGCATGAGTGTCTCGTTCGATATCTTACCTGATGTACAGAATAAGCAACGCGGTCATTGGGAAAGGGTTTCGACTAATATTAATCGTTTTGCAGAGGCAGGTATGGATGTGGCACTCAATACAGTCATTAGCAATGAAAATGTCACACGAATGGCCGAAATGATTGAACATCTTCATATTCATAATCCTTTAGTGAAAAAGGTTTCGTTCAAAACATTGATTGCCAAAAATTATTTCCATGACCTTGCAAGCCGTCATAATTATTATGAATCTTTCATTTTAAATTTCTTTGAAGCAAAAAAAATAGCTGATGATTATGGTATTTGGCTTACTTGTTCTTATATGAATACATGTATGACTCTTACGGACCGTTATTGTCATGGAAAATTTGTCATCACTTCCGAGGGTGACATTTCTTCTTGTCATACAGTAGGTTCTAAATACGACGAGCTATATGATAAATTCATATTCGGACACATTGACGAACAGACAGGCCAAGTGAGTATTGACAACGAAAAACTTGCAGCAATACTTTCACACGATGTGTATAGGAATCCCACTTGTGGCGACTGTCCTGCACGATGGCATTGTGCAGGCGGTTGCTATGCAGACCATTTTCACTTAAACGAGGAAGAGCATGAGGCATATTGTGAATCTATGAGGCTTTTCCTTGCGAATTATCTTACTTACAAATACAAGCTATGAACAAAGTATATATTGACAGCAACGGATGTGCCGTTTTACGTCACGAGACGGAACGTATAGCACGATACTTTACACTTAATGGTTGGATTCTGGAGAAGTCGCCCGAAGTCGCGGACATCGTCATTCTGACTTGTTGTGGGGTGACGCATAACGAAGAAGATGAGGCAATTGGTATGTTACGGAAACTGGAAGAGATACGGACTCCTGACAGCCGCATAATAGTATCAGGGTGTATGCCTGCATTTGCAAAAGAAAGGGTACTTGATGTTTCACCACAGGCCACTATACTTAAATACGCTGAACTCGTACAACTTGACGGCATAATTTCAGCAGATGTACCGTTCGAGACCGTGTACTACAATGTGCATCCACAACTGGAGTCCGAGAACAATTCAGAGTACGACACAGATATGAATCTTCAGCTTATGCGAAAGATAGATCGGCTATGCGGCAGTAGAATGTGTGAGCAGGCTTGGAATGTGTCGACTTTGCGAAAATATATGTGGGACGATAATAAAACATTCCAAATAAAAGTTTCATACGGATGCCCTGGGAAATGCAGTTATTGTGCAACAAAGATAGGTATAGGAGATTTCCGCAGCGTAGACAAAGATTTCATCATGATGCAATTTTCTGAAGGACTGAAAATGGGGTATGACCATTTCATTCTTATGGGTGATGAGATTGGTGCCTATGGCCGTGATATTGGTACAACTTTACCTGATTTGCTACAACAGATGTATGACAAGTCGGATGGTAAAGCAACAGTCTCTATTCGATACATCCACCCAGATATATTGGTGACTCTATACGACAGAATGAAGAAGTTTTTTGCATTGGGATTTGTGAATTACTTCTGTTGTGCCATACAGTCGGCAAGTCCTACCGTATTAATGAGAATGAATAGAAATCCCAATATAGAGCCGTTTATACGTTGCATGGAAGATATAAACAAGAATAATTACCCCGTAAGCAAGCACACACAGATTATAGTGGGGTTTCCAGGAGAGATTTCAGATGATGTTTTGCTGACTATGGATGCCCTACGGCGTTGTGAATTCGAACATATTAACATCAATCTCTACAGTCCTCGTCAGCATACCGCTGCATGGAATATGAAAGAAACTGTAACACAGGAAGAAAAGATATTTCGAGCTGAACTTATCCGTCATTCAATGAAACTGTATAAAAAGGCATTGTTGTATGATGCAATAAAAACGTCCATGCTTAACGCAAAGGTGTGAACTGATACATAAGAGCATGCGAAAACGAGTATATATAGAAAGTGACTGTAGCGATGACATCAGGAATGATGTATTCAAGTTCGATTATACAGAATCGCTTGATCAATATATGGTCAAGGACGAGAACGACTTTTGGCATTCATGTGGCAAGGAAGTGATTTTGGAACAGAATTTACCATGTCACGTGTTCTATAAAAAAAGTTGGATAGAGTTTGAATCTGGACATGAGCTTTTACCAAATAGGGATGAGGAAGTCGTTCAATCCAGAGAACGCATAAACGATAGTAGACTTGAAGTGATTGTCGTCAGGAAAAAAAATACTGCGATTTGCTCTGCTATTGTAATCTGCCTTGGAGGGCCAATAGCTCCTATTCCAAACTTTTTGGACAAGAGTTCCATATACTACCATTTCATTAAGCAGGGCTTTGCACTGATAATTCCACTTAGACGGGGTATATCAGGTATGGGTAAGGAATGGGAACTGGCATTGGACGGACATTACGGCGAATACGATGTGGATGACACTATCGCAGCTACTGATTTTGTAATGTTACATCATAAAGATGTGATTGATACGAAGAATGTATTTCTTTATGGCGGGAGCTACGGTGGATTTGTGGCTGGACTGATTGCAGGAAAAGTGAACTCCAGCAAACGGTACAAGGCAATTGTGACCCACTGTGGAGTGTATGATTTGGCAACGTATCCGTGGCATTGTCAAGGCATACCGGAAGAGACAATGAAAACATATGGGAATACCACTGATAAATCTGTGTATTCAGAACGAGTAAAGGATATATCTCCTAAAACCTTTGTCGCTAATTGGAACGTTCCTATATTATTTATACACCATCTGAATGATACAACCACATGGCTTGGACAATCAGTAGCAGCATATAATGACGCTTTGAAGCTAAGAAAAGATGTGACTTTACTCATCGTACATGGTCCACATACTTATGATATTCCGCAAAAAGAGTCTTTATTTCTCAAAATAGTTACATTTTTTGAGAAATGTAAACTTAAATACATATAAGAAATAAATACCTCTAATGTTATATGAATCCTATAATAAATTAAAAATCATATGGAATTTAAAGATTACATTTCTAATTTGTTAGATTTCTTAGATAACTCACCATCAAAATATTTAGTTGTTGATGCTGTTTCTAAGCGCTTGATAGAATCGGGATTTCAAGAATTAGACCTTAAGAGAAAATTTCCTGAATTAAAGATAGGAGATAAGGTTTTTGTTAGAAAGAATGGATCTTCATTATTTGCATTTGTAATCGGAAACAAACCAATGTCTACGATGGGAATGAAAATAATCTCAGCCCATAGTGACTTCCCTTGTCTTCAAATTAAATCCAATCCTGAAATATTGATTGAGGGAGATTTGGTCAAAATCAATATAGAGTCTTATGGTGGACCATTACTACAAACTTGGTTAGATAGACCTTTGTCTATTGCTGGAAGAGTCTTTGTAAGAGGAAACGGTATTTATTCTCCTAATCAATTATTAGTTAACATAAAAAGACCACTATTATTAATACCATCTTTACCATTTCATATCAATAAAGGAAATAAAGATACATCTGCATTAAGTACTCAGTTTGATATGATGCCCATTATTGGTATTTCAAATAAAACTAGTTATAATTCATTTCTAAAGAGCATTTTAGCTGAACATTTAAATTTGTGTGTATCTGAAATATTAAGTTATGAATTATGCTTATATAATACTGACCATGCAGAACTTTGGGGATATAACAATGAATTTCTTAGTTCCGCAAGGCTTGATGATATTTCACTCGTCCATGCCGGATTATTAGCTATTCTTGGTGCCAAACAGAATGACACCACTCAGGTGTTAGCTATCTGGGATAACGAAGAATGTGGAAGTATATCTAAACAGGGAGCGGCATCGTCTATATTTAGAGATGTTGTATCTCGTATATTATTAGCTTCTGAGAATAATTCAGAACAAATATCTGAAGTATTTGAAAATAGTTTCAATGTTAGTTTAGACTGTGCATTTGCAGTACATCCTAGTCACCCCGAAAAGAGCGACACAACTAATAGACCCATCATGAGCAAAGGTCCAGTTATCAAAATTGATACTAGACAAAGATATGCGACTGATGCGGAAAGTGAGGCTATATTTAAATTGTTATGCCAAGAAGAAAACATTACCTGTCAATATCAAATGAACCATAATGACTATCAAGGAGGAAATACCTTGACTTCTATATCTTCTATTTCAAGTCCTATTAGAAGCATAGATATTGGTGCTCCTGTATGGGGGATGCATTCTATAAAAGAAACAACCTCAACAAAGGATATGTATGATGTGCTAAAGATTCTTTTAGCTTTTTACAACAGATAACATAAATTAGATATGATTCTTCTATAGTACGGGATATTAAAATTTAAACAATATATGTATATGTACAACGAATTTCTAATGTCTTTATTAGCGACCCCTACAGTATCAGGTTTTGAAACTGTAGGGTGTAAGTTATATGAAAACTACCTCAAAAAACATATCGATGAGTGTTCTAGTGACATCTTGGGAAATACCTATGCGATTCTTAATACTTCTGAGGATTTACCCAAAGTTATGTTAGAAGCTCACATTGATGAGATTGGTTTTCAAGTGTTGTATATATCTGATGACGGTTGTGTTTACGTCCGCAAAAATGGAGGCATAGACCTCCAGTGTATTCCCGGAAGTAAAGTCGTAATATACGGAAATTCGGAAGAAATACATGGAGTAATTGGAAAAACACCAATTCATTTGCAAAGTAATCAGGAAAGGGAAAAGACCTTGGATTTGTCAAATTTGTGGATAGATACGGGGCTTGAAGCAGAAGAAGTAAAGAAGAAAGTTCATGTAGGGGATGTAGTGGCTTTAAAACAAAATGCGGAGATGATAGGTAAATATCGTATAACATCTAAAGCTTTAGATGACAAAATAGGGGTTTATGTGATAGCTGAGGTTATGAAACGATTGGGTAATGAACGAAATTCTCTTCGATGTAATGTTCAAGGTGTTGCAACCGTACAAGAAGAAGTTGGTTGCAGAGGGGCTATGGTCAGTGGATATACTATTATGCCAGATATTAGTATTAGTATTGATGTAGATTTTGCAACAGATATTCCCTGTTGCTCCAAAATGAAATACGGAGATATTCGTTTAGGTGGAGGAGTTGTCGTAGCATGCTGTTTAGATAGTGATATGCGCATAGTAGAGCAATTACATAAAATAGCTTTAGAACAAGCTATTCCAATACAAAACTCAGTACGTCCTTATGCTACTGGAGGAACTAACGCATCAAAGATACGAACTATCCAAAAAGGAATACATACCGTTTTGTTGGGCATTCCATGCCGATATATGCATACGCCAGTAGAAGTATGTGATATGCGGGACGTTGAATCAGCAATATTGCTAATTACAGAATATATAAAATCAATATGATTTTTGTGTATTTTTTTGCGTTTTACATTAATAATTATTAACTATTTATTTACAAAAATAAAATGGAAGACATTGTTTTATGGGGAGTTATTTTATTTCTTTTGGTCGGATATGTGTTTTTAATACGTGCCTTTAAGAATGTTCTGTCAAAGCCAAATTCTCCTGATAAACTTATTGATTCTATGAGATTAAGATGTGAAGGATTAAAATCTCAAATTGAACAACAAAACGAAGATATAGCATCATTACTAACGGAAAATGAGCAGTTAAAAGAGGCGTTGAGAGGAAATGTTGGATATATTATAGAGAGGAATAATAAGGAAATCCTATCACTAAAAAAAGAAATTAGAGAATTGCAAAAATCATATGAAGAACTTAAATCATTTCATAGTTCACAAGAACTTAATAGCTTTGTCGATAATATAGGTTATGGTAGTAATATAAGGATTTGAATAAACATTTAATAAAATTCTTCATTTACAATAGAACGAGGAAATACATGGATTCATGCAATAAAATCAAGTAGACTGGATATATATAGGTATACAAATAGACACTGTATAAGTTCCTTTCAACAACAGTTGTGAAAGCCATTGGATGTGGATATCTAAACTAAGATAAACATTTTATATGAGAATGAAGATGGTAGCTCAATATAATAACTGTTCCGATTTTCATGGAAGACATTGAACAGTACTGTAAAGTGCTTTACATTATCGCTTGCTACGGTGTAATGGAGTTTATAGACATAATGGACTCCATTTAAAAGCCTGAACAAATTTTAGAGGAGGATGAACAATGAAACCTATTTATCTTAAACTGTCTGTGTCATCATGTAAACTTGCAATTGGGACTTCCCGTTTTTGGGGTAATCCTGACCTGCCAAAGGATTTTGACATTCCCTCATATATCGATGAAGACGGTGAGAAGTATCATTACTTTTTTGTTTGTCAAATCAATTTGGAAGAACTGATAAAATCCGGCATTTCGACCATGTTACCGAAGAAAGGATTACTTTCTTTTTTCGCAAAGATTGATTATTATATGGGTTGTTATGATGCGCCTATGGAGATATGCGGAGGTGTGAGTGATAAAGATGCAATCCGTGTGCTATATTTCCCATTATGTGAAAACATGGAGGAAAAAGTATTGGTTGACGATGACAATGAACCCATAGCTCCAGATGAGTTGCGGATTGACTTCAGCCTTGATGTTCCACCATTTTCTGATGAACACTCATTATTCGCACTTCCAATTCACCGCCCTTGGGAAACATGGGATTCACCGTTCGAAGATTGGGAAATACTGTTACAGATTGATTCTTTTAAAGGAAATGATTTTAATTTGAATTTCATGGATTGCGGTGTGATGGACTTTCTAATTTCTCCATTAGATTTAAAACGACAATGTTTTGATAACGTCAGAGCAATTGTCTTGTCAACGTAGAATTTTAAAAGTACTTATTTGCTATACTTATATAAGCAGTATAAGAAATCAATTTAATAATATAACTCAATTAAAAAATACATTTGTTACTAAATTGCTTCTTATTTTTTTGATATAAATAACTAATTATCAATCCACTACATATTAATTAGTTGCCCACCATGCTGTGCGTACCCGGATTGAACAGGTCAGGATTGGTGAATGGTGAACCTGTAATGTAGGCCACCTTCTCGTCAATGTCGAGTACATTATTATCTGCCGACAGTCTCATCATACTGATGGACACAGCTTTCTTGTCTGGGTATGGCGCATCATAGATCGTGTCCTTCATACAAAAGGCAAGTAGTAATGTAGTCTGCAAAACTGCCGCAAATTTGACTTCTCTCCGAAAAGTGAAAAATTCGTGATAAACGAAATCTGAATTTTGTCTGCTCTATAAATTTCCTCTTTCCTTTGAATTATTTCTATTCTACGACACTTTCTGTATTTTACATTTAATAATTTACTCTGTTGCTATTTTGTTACTCAAACAGCGATATAAAATCATATATCGCTTATAATAAGTTAATTATATTTAGCATTTATCTTAAAGGGAAAATAAAAAAATCAAATATCAACCAATTAAATTTTATGATTATGGCAACAACAGCAGTTCAAGCAGTAGAGAAGAACATCACATCGGTAGCATTGGCAGACATTCAGTCGAGCAGTTACAACCCACGCAAGAACTTTGACGAGACAAGCCTTGCGGAACTTGCCGAGAGCATCCGTCAGCAGGGAGTGCTTCAGCCTATCGGTGTGCGCCCTATTGCGGACAACCGTTTCGAGATTGTCTTTGGAGAACGCAGATACCGTGCTTCCCTCATGGCTGAATTGGCGGAAATTCCGGCTACCGTCATGGAAATTTCAGACGAGACAGCCGAGGAAATGGCAATCACCGAGAACCTGCATCGCAAGGATGTTACCCCGATTGAGGAAGCCAATGCCTACCAAAAACTCATAGACAGCGGTCGCCACGATGTCCAATCCTTGACCGTGCAGTTCGGCAAGACGGAAGCGTATATCCGTACACGACTTAAATTCGTTTCCTTGATACCCGAAATCGCCGTGCTGTTGGAACAGGACGAAATCACAATCAGCGTGGCAAGTGAAATCTGCCGTTATGGGGAAGAGATACAGCGTGAGGTGTACGACCAACATCTGAAAGAGGGGGTGCAGTACAATAGTTGGCGAGGCATGAAAGCCTCCGAGGTGGCACAGAGCATCGAACGGCAATATACCGCAGACCTCAATCGCTATTCATTTGACAAAACCCTTTGTCTTTCATGTCCCCACAATACCAATAACATGATGTTATTCTGTGAGGGTAGTTGCGGAAATTGCGCCAACCGTGCTTGTCTTGTGGAAATGAACACATCGCACCTTACCGAAAAGGCTATGCGGCTCATGGAACAGCACCCTGCCGTTCCCCTCTGCCACGAAAGCTACAATTACAATGAAGCTGTCATCGACCGACTTACCGCTATGGGCTACGAAGTGGAAAGCCTTAAAACCTATGCAACGAAATACCCCGAAAGCCCCCAAGCACCTCAAAAAGAGGATTATGATACCACCGAGGAATACGAGGATGCAGAAAAGGATTACGGGCAGGAATTGAACGGTTACACCGAAAAATGCGAAGCAATCCGCACCCGAAGCGAAGCAGGAGAAATCTCCCTCTATCTCCGTATTGAGAGCAACGACATTACACTGTGCTATGTTGCAAATACCGCTACCACCGTAAACGGTACAGCAACCGAAATGCCGCTTTCACCTATCGAGAAGTTGGAAAAGCAGGACAAACGCAACAAGGAGATTGCCCTCGAAAAGACCGTTGAAGACACCAAAAAGCGGATTTTAGAGGTCGATATGTCAGAGCGCAAATTTGGGCAGGACGAGGAGAAAATGGTGTATTTCTTCCTGCTCTCCTCACTCCGCAAAGAGCATTTCAATGAGGTGGGAATTGAAGATAAAGGCTCTTATTACTACCTTACGAGCGAGGACAAAATGCGCATCATCGAGAACCTTACCGCCAAGCAGAAAGCCGTTATCCGCAGGGATTATCTGATTGCCAATTTCAAGGACGCATTCGGTAACAACGCCACAGCCTCCCTGTTGCTTGACTTCGCTCAAAAGCATATGCCCGAAGAACTTGCCAATATCCAAGACGGATATAATGAAGTGTACGAAAAGCGGCACCAACGCATTAAGGAAAAAAAAGCCGCTTTGCAGGAACAAGCCACGCAGGAAGCGGAACAACCCGATGAACCGCAACCCGAAGCGGAAGCACAGACCGAACCGCAAGCGGAAGAAATAGCTGCCTGACAAATGTTGTTGTCATAACGGATAGGGGGAGGGAGAAATCCGCCCTCTATTCATTTTTGTATGCTCCGGACAAAGGACCCAAGTACCTCTTTTAACTTTCTGACGAACCCGTCACCACCCGCCCTTCTTCCATTCATAGCTTCCGTTTCCTCTCTTTTTTACCATTTTCAACTTCCCTTTTATAGCGTTTCCCCGGCTTCGTCCCCTGTCAGCCCCGGTTTGGTTTTATCAGATGCAAAGGTCGGCCGTCGCGCTTGATCCGGCGGCTTAAAGTGAATTTCCTGCAAATTCTTCCTTTCCTCAGAA